>TARA_R110001606_G_scaffold254081_1_pt1 | contig 23483 bp, 20 predicted proteins | sample TARA_R110001606 | Tara Oceans TARA_R110001606 (sample SAMEA4398315) | marine metagenome | biome: Polar Biome; feature: [SRF] surface water layer (ENVO:00010504); material: water (ENVO:00002006), including particulate matter (ENVO:01000060) such as... | depth 5 m
AAAAGTAGAGATAATCCCTCCCGCGCCAACCAAGGCCCTCAATGGTAGTCTTATTGGTCCTCTCGCAACACTAGCAGGCGAACCTGGTCAGGCCCGGAAGGGAGCAGCCACAGTTTGTGACGTGTGTGCCGAGATGTGGCTGGTAAGACTGCCACCCAAATTCCTCATTTGGGTGTTGTTTGAAGTATAAGTTGACATATTTGTACTAAAAGATGGCATAAATTGGAAGTATAAGGTGGCATAGTCTAGTATTTAACCAAATGGTTAGATGGTTGACTCACATGTACAGAAGAAAACTCAAACACTCCCGTGTAAAAAATCTCCATAAATTTGCTAGTCAAAAAAATAAATCTACCTGCTTAGTCGAATCCTCTTTAGAGTTTGATGCTTGCTTTCATTTTGAATTTTCACCATCAATAGCCGCATTTGATGCACAACCACTCGGTTACGAATATGAGTTCGATAACCGTATTTGCCGTTACACACCTGACTTTTTACTTACCCACACAGACGGCACGCAAAAATTTATAGAAGTAAAACCGCAAAGCAAAATTGCTGACGAAGACTTTCGTGCACGTTTTATTGAAAAGCAAACCATAGCTAAGCAAGATGGACGCGACTTAATACTGGTTACTGATAAACAAATCCGTGTATACCCAACACTCAATAACTTAAAGCTTTTACATCGCTATTCTGGTTTTCAGTCTTTAACAGAGCTGCAAGCATCGGTGTTAGAACTTGTTAAGCAATACGGCTCTATTAAAGTGGGCCAGTTAGTTAACTTTTTAAAAGTAACTGCCGGTGAGCTACTTGCTACTGTGCTACGCTTATTATCACTAGGGCAGTTATTTGCCGACTTAACTACAAATGAAATATCAATAGAAACAGCAATTTGGTCTAACAATGTTTAATGACGGTTTGTTTGATGATGAGTTTAACCAGCCATTACCAAAAGTAGAAACCAAACTACCTCAAAATTACGCCAAAGATTTACAAGCCCTTCCTGAAAAAATTAAAACTACAACATTTGCTAAGCTTAAATATATTCAATGGCTTGAGGCTAATATTCAAGGTGGTTGGACACAAAAAAACCTTGAGCCTTTATTGAAAGTAATGCCTGAAGTTGAGGGAGAAAAAAAGCCCAGCTGGAGAACAGCAGCACGATGGTATAGCGCTTATACAAATGCAGATAAAAATATTATGGCGCTAATACCAAGCCATCAAAAAAAGGGTAACAGGGAGCGCGATACAGCCACCGATAAGTTTTTTGAAAAAGCACTTGAGCGTTACTTAGTAAAAGAAAAACCATCAGTGGCTTCGGCTTACAAGTTCTATAAAGACTTAGTGACTATAGAAAACGACAGCGTTGTTGGTAGCGCTCTAAAGCCTTTAACATACAAAGCGTTTAAAAACAGAATAGATAACTTACCACAATACGAAGTAATGGTTGCTCGTTATGGTAAGCGCCTTGCTGATATTGCTTTTAATAAAGTGGAAGGGCATACACGGCCTACCCGAGTACTTGAAAAAGTTGAAATTGACCATACACCCCTTGATCTTATTTTATTGGATGATGAGCTACATATCCCACTTGGTCGGCCAACACTCACTATGTTAGTAGATGTGTATAGCCATTGTATTGTTGGCTATTACTTTAGCTTCAGTGAGCCTAGCTATGATGCAGTAAGGCGAGCGATGATGAATGCCATGAAACCTAAAAGTGAAGTGGCAAAGCTATACCCTGATACAGTAAATGAGTGGAAGTGTGCTGGTAAAATTGAAACACTTGTTACTGATAATGGAAGAGAGTTTTGGGGTAACAATCTTGAGCTTGCTGTTTGTGAAACTGGAGTAAACATTCAATATAATCCAACGAAAAAGCCTTGGCTTAAACCTTTTGTAGAGCGTATGTTTGGCACTATTAACACCGAGTTATTAGATCCGATTCCAGGTAAAACCTTTTCTAACATTTTGCAAAAACATGAATATAACCCCAAAAAAGATGCAATCATGCGCTTTACGACCTTTATGCAGCTATTTCATAAATGGGTAGTAGACGTTTACCATCAAGATGCTGACAGTCGTTTTAAGTACATACCGAGCCAATTGTGGGAGCAAGGCTTTAAAACGTTACCACCAACAGTGCTGAGTAATGATGATCTTCAACATTTAGATGTTGTGCTAAGTTTTTCATATCACCGCATACTAAGTAAAGGTGGAATACAGTTAGAAAATTTAGGTTACGATAGTACTGAACTTGCCAACTATAGAAAGCAATTTAGCCACAAGGTATCTCTCGAAGTTTTAATTAAATTAAACCCTGATGATATCTCTTATATATATGTATACCTCGATAAACTAGAGCACTACATCAAAGTGCCATGTAAAGATCAAGGCTATACTCAAGGTTTGAGTTTGAATCAGCATAAAATAAATATGCGCATTCATCGTGATTTTGTTTCGAGCTCTATTGATAATGTTGGCTTAGCAAAAGCGCGTATGTTTATTCATAACAAAATTCAAAAAGAGTTTGAAGCGATAAAAAATGCGCCAAAAAACTCAAAGGTAAAAGGGGGGAAAGCGTTAGCTAAGCATCAAAATGTTAGTAGCGACTCGCAGAAATCAATAGCTCAGAGCGAGCCAGTAGTGCCAAAAAAGGTTACACCTAAAGAGCAACCAACTGATAGCTGGGATGACTTTATCTCAGACCTAGAAGGATTTTAATTATGCTGACCGATAAACAAAAAGAAAAACTGAATGAATTTCGTGATGTATTTATTGAATACCCAATAATAACCACTGTATTTAACGACTTCGACAGATTAAGACTTGGTAAAGGGTTAGCGGGCGAAAAGCCCTGTATGCTGTTAAATGGCGATACAGGCACAGGCAAAACAGCACTAATAAAACAGTATAAAGAACGTCACTTACCGCAATTTATTAATGGAGTGATGAATCACCCTGTATTAGTCAGCCGCATACCTAGCAATCCGACACTAGAATCTACTTTAGCCGAGCTTCTTAAAGACTTAGGGCAAGTAGGCAGCACAGAGCGTAAACTACGAATAAACGGTACTCGCTTAACAACATCTTTAATAAAATGCCTAAAAACGTGTGGCACAGAGCTTATAATTATTGATGAGTTTCAAGAGCTAATTGAGCATAACCAAGGTAAAAAGCGCCGCGAAATTGCTAACAGGTTAAAATACATTAACGATGAAGCGGGTGTATCAATCGTATTGGTAGGTATGCCGTGGGCAGAAAAAATAGCAGACGAACCTCAATGGTCATCACGTTTATTAGTAAGGCGGCAGCTGCCTTATTTTAAATTATCAGAAAACCCAAAGCATTTTGTGCAGTTAATCATTGGCCTAGGCAACCGTATGCCATTTACCGAAAAGCCAAATTTAAGTAAGCAAGCAACAGTGTTTGCTTTGTTTTCACTATCAAAAGGCTGTTTTAGAACGCTCAAATACTTTTTAGATGATGCCGTACTTTATGCATTAATGGATAACGCTAAAACCCTCACGACCAAGCACTTGGTCAAAGCATTTGATGTACTCTTTCCTAAGGTATCAAATTTATTTACCTTGCCAGTTGCAAAAATTACAGCAAGTGAAGTCGAGCGCTATTCACTATACAAACCTGAAAGCGCCCAAGATGAAGATCCGTTTACAGCGACCAAGTTTACTGACCGAATGCCGATTAGTCAGTTGTTGAGGAAATAAAAACTTATATTTTAGTACTGAACTATGAACGCCCTCATAACATCATTCATTTAGTCTAATTTTACTTTTGGCAATCATATTGAGAGAATCTATCTTGAATACTTGTAAATTTTCATTTCGGGGTGAAGCTTTAATATTAATACCAAAGTGCAAGTCTATTTCTTCATGATCATTCTCACTTAAGTGCACTAAGTCTAAAAACTCACCCCCACATTCTTTGATAAAGTTATACTTCTTTTTTACTTTTAAAAATTCATTTTTAAATTTGTCTTCGTTATAAATTGTTTCTAATTTAAACAATTTAGAATTTTTCTTAATAGACTCATCTCTTATAATCAACTCAACTTCAACATCTTTTAATTCAAGGTTTTTATCATAAAAATTAGGGTTGGCTATATTAAATTTGAAAAAAGGCTTTTGATAATCTATTGATTTATCATAAGGGTTTGCATAGCCCAAAGTAGACACTGAAGCTTTGTACCTCTCATTACAACGTTCACCAGCAGGAATTAGATTTGAAAGTGTAGTTGCTAAAAATGGAAACTTTGATTTTGGATAGAAATGATCGAATGCTGGACGGTACCTAGCATCATTATCAAAAATAGAAGTAATGTCTTCTTGATTACAATATGGGCACACCGAAATTTTCAATTCGTTAATCAGTTTGTAACCGAATTTTTGAGCCATAATGTCGTATTTAAAAACCTTTGAAAACTCTATTACCCATAGAGGTATAAACTTTAGTCTTTTAGATAAGCTTGTTTTACCATGCTTTAAATTACCTAGCTCTACTAATGCATCTCTTTTTTCTGATGCTTTTCTGTTAACTCTACGATTGAGCTTAAGGGATTTCTCTAGAAAGCTGCTTGGATTATTGATGAAAAAGTCATTTAGATCTTTTAACGTCGTTTCAAATAAAACATTAATTTTGGCTTTTTCTTTTGCCGCAGTGAGCTTTAAAGCTTCAATTTCTAGTAAGTTATAATTTAGTTTAAGATTTGTCAGAAAGAGTTCAGGGCAGTAATATTCTAAAAGCTCAGGAAATTTTTCATAAGTATCAGTGATAACTAAGTGTAAATTTTGGGCTTCCTCAAATGTAATACTTTCTAGCTTATTTGTTGAGAAATAAGTAATTAGTCTTTTACTAACTTCTTTGTCGTGTATTGACTCAGCTAGCTTATCAATACTAGGAACTAAAGTTTCTGCAACGACAAACTTTTTGTATTGAGCAGTGAGGTCTGGACATTTAACTGGAATAATTTTAATCATTTTTTTTCAGGAACATTTCTTGAATGTCTTTATCTGGTATTTGTTTTATTAGGTATCTATCAAGCGAGCTAATGTTTTTATATTTCTTAGCTAAAAATAGTTGCTCGATAGTTTCTCTGGCTAACTCGCCAAATGTAGAGTCCAAGTGCATACCATCAAGGTATAAGTCGTTTATTCTGGTACCGAAGCCATTTGATTTTTCCTGAGTTATTTTGCCATCAATCTTAATAATTGAAACTATATCATCGGGTAGAAAGTCACTTAGTATGATAGGAGAGTGTGTTGTCAAAATTGTATTTATGGTTGCTCGTTTAAGTCCATTGTGATCTTTAAAATGGTTTATTATATCAATAACCTCACTAACAACTTTTCTTTGCCACTCAGGGTGAAGGTAGGCATCTATTTCATCTACAAGTAACTGAATATTTGAATAGCCTCGTGATATTAGCTGTTGTATGCCAGTGAAAATACGAGATTGTAGCTTTAATCTTGCCTCCTCACCCGAACTCAGACCATACCAACCATATGTAAAGTTATCACCGGTAAAGTAATTTAAATCGTTAAATTTTTCAGAGATTTCAGCTATTAGTTGACTGTCATCAATATCGAAATAAATATATTTGGTATCAGATAATATGTTTATATTGTTATCTAGTAATGATTGAGTCATTTCTTCTAGTCCATTTCTAAAGATTTCGGACTCATAAACTACATCTTCAACAGCATCACTTTTATCGAGGAGGTTATTTTCATCAATATGATATTTAATAATCTCAGGTACTTTCTCATTTGAATGTGAAGCTTGGAAAATGATATTTATATAAAACCACGCCCTATCATTTGGATTACTTATTTTTAAAGAGGCTTTTTTTAAGAAGTCACTTATCAAAAAGTTGTATATATACCAAAATGCATCATCGCTATGCCTGTTGTCATTTTTTATTTTTGATAGTAAGTACTTGGTTAAAGATTTTTTTATTACAGTCCCCGTTATTTGGTGCTCTCTAGAAATATTATTTATCGAGAATTTTATTTCGTTATTTGCTAAGGCTCTTTCTTGATTCTTATCAGCTTCCTCCATTACCAAATGATGAAAATAACCATCCTTCAATAATTTAGAAACATTATCATTAGTTAGCTTATTTACTGCTTGTTCAAGGTAATTTTTACTTGAGGGGTAAATGTGGAACCTAAATGATAAAGGTGCTCCAATTACATTTTTTTGATAGTTGAAATATTCAGCATACTTTAATTCCCTAGCAACCTCAGCCATAAGAATTTTTTTCTTTGCTACCCTTTTCTCAAGAAATTTATTTGAAGATAACTTTAGTACATTCTTTTTTTCTTTACTGTGTTCATTGAAAGTAAATTTATTTAAGTCAAAAAGGTTGGTTATAAAAAGTAGGCTAGTCCTGTTGTTTGACTCGTACTCATTAATAGGGCTGCCATTAAGGAATATTTCTGATAAAGAGTTGTTTTTTATATAGTACTTTGAGTCAACGTCATCCCAGAAAACAGCTGTACCAATACCAACGATTTCGTTAAAGGCTCCTTCAATAAACTCCAAAATTGATGTTTTACCTGCCCCATTTTTACCAATTATTAGTTTTATATTTTGTCCACGATAATATTTTTCTTTAAATTTACAATGCTGTTTTTTTACATGAATGTGAGGTTTATCGAAATCACAGATGAATTTTTGATTCAGATTCACGAAGAGATCTTTAATACCTTTATATTCATCAATGTATATACAAACAAGTTCCATATGAGAAGGCTACAATTTTTTATGATAGGCATAGACTGCTAGATCCTAGGCATTTTTTAAAGAAGAAAAGTGAAAAAGTTAGATTTAAGTATAAATTTAGGTAAAACTAAAATATCCTTAGTACACTTATGGGTTAGATACTAAGAGAATCTTAGCAATATATAATTTACAGCTAAGGTTCACATGGAAACTCCAACACCTTCACGCCTAAAATCTGCAAGAAAAGCAGCTGGCCTAACTCAGCAACAGCTAGGAATGGCATTAGGAATGGAGCCAAACACGGCTAGTGCTCGCATGAACCAATATGAAAAAGGCAAACATGCCCCTGATTTTTTAACCATGAAACGCATTGCTAAAGAGCTTGATGTACCGGTAGCTTATTTTTATTGTGAAGAAGATGTTTTGGCTAAATTGATATGTGAACTTGGGAAGTTAAGTCTAGAAGATCAAAAGAACATCTTAGGTATAGTTTTATCAAAAAAATAAAATCAAAAGCTTGGTTGCATGCGTTCAATTATGTAATCTTGCAACGCTAGTCCTTGAAGTTTTTGTTTACAACCATTCACTCTAACCCAAGTTTTACCTGAAGAATTAAAAAAGAGCTTAGGATTATTAGATTTTGGAACGTTTACTTCTAATACAAATCCAGATTCAACTCCTAAAACCAAATGAAAAATAATTCTAATCTTAGTGGGATCAATGGATGGTTGAATGACATTGATTTTTGCATTGATTACTTTATTTATTTCATCCTTTTGATTAGTGTTTAATTTAAGGCATTTAACAACACCATCGTCACATATGCCCCAAAATATGCTGCCACCCGAACTATTTAAAAAAGCAATTATATATTCATCTACTTGGTTCTGAATGGAATTTGTAGGGCTTAACCCTTTAACTTCTTTAAACTCATGCGTTAAATCTTCTTCAAGTAGGCACTTTTTTCCTTCAATGAATTGATAGTTTTCTGATTGTGTTGTTAGCTCAAATTGATCTGGTAGTGATTCAAAAAATATTCGAAGTTGGTTTATTGACCTAGGACTCATTCGAATGGCTTTGGAAAGCTTACTTAATGTACCATGCTCTTGAAGCAGTGAGTCTAATTGAGCAATAGCCTGTTCTTTTCCAACAAGCTGCCCCCAGCTTTCAATCTTTCTATTTCTTTGTGGTCCACTCTGGAGTCCTCCTGGATAATAAACAGCATTAATTGCATCAAAAGCATTTTGTAAATCCCAGTTTTTATTAATAATCAAATGACAGCACCGTGTTTAATCGTGTTATGTGGATAAGCATTTTGAAGTACTACTTATCATATATTTTTTCTATCAAAGAAATGTTGATGAGCAGATTCTGAAATATCACATCCGATAGCTTGTCGATTTAAGTTACTGGCTGCTACTAAAGCCGCTCCTGAGCCAAAAAAAGGATCGACGACGAGTTCATTTTCATTACTGCTTTGAGAGATAAGCGTTTCAATTAACTTAACAGGTTTTTCAGTAGGGTAGCCCCTGTATACTCTTTTACACGTGAGGATGTCTGGCACGCTTAGATCATTTAACTTGCGCTTACCTTTCTCGAAAAAAAGAATATATTCGTGTCTAGCTCTGTAATGATAACCCATTCCAATAGTTACTTTATCCCAAATTATTGGCTTCCAAAACTTGAAACCTACGTTTTCAGCTATTGGCTTAATATAAAACATTGTTTCCTGATCGCAGAATAGATAAAAATGCGAACCTTTTTTCAGTACTCTGTATATTTCTGTTAGAAGTTCTTCAAAGCGATTATTTGGAAATATGTCGAACCATTGATTACTTGACGATTTACTTACTTTTAGGCGAGTGGTTGTTCCTATTTTTCGATGTTTTTCTAATGATTCGTAGGGTGGGTCAGTAATTAAAAGATCAACACTTTCGGTTGAAAGTGTTGATAACCAATTTACCGCATCATCTTTAAATACTTGCATTAAATCTCTTTAGTTAAAGTGTGCTGCACAAGCGGCCATTGTGAAAAGCTTTCGAAGCAACGCCCTTTTTTAATCGTCGACAATCAATGCAATAGCTTTGATACCCATCAGGGTTGCGGGCCGTTTTGCGAGCAGGAGTAATTCCAAAAGAAGCCGGATATGGATGGAATATATGTTCAGAACTATTAGCGTCTGAACAATGAGGGCATGATTTAAACTTTTGACCGGTTGATGAATCTTTCTTTTGAACCATGCCGCTATTTAAAGCTTTGCCACAGCAATTACAAGCCATAAGAATCTCCTTATAAGTTAGCTTTGTATTTTTAAATTTGAGTTTTTTATTATGTTACTGGCTATTAATACATCCATTAGAAATGCCGTAACGCTCTCTACAGTATCAGATATTGTACTTTTGTGAAGTACGAATGATTTAACGATAATTATTTTTGACTATCTAATTTATTTAGCCTAAACCTAAACTAAGATTTTCTTAGTTTGGGTTGGCGATGCATTTTTTAGTTCAAACAAAACCTTATCCTGAAGAGGCGCTTGAAAGCTATTTGCTAAGGCTTGCTAGGGATAACTCATACGATCGTTATAGTGAGCTTGCTGATATTTTATGGCAATGGCTTGCAGAGCAAGATCATGAACTTGAAGGTGCGTTGCCGTTAGAGCTGAGTAAAGTTGATGTTTATCATGCTAGGCAAGCGAGCAGCTTTAGAATAAGAGCGCTTAAGTTAGTAGCCCAATTAGCTGATGTTAACGCTGGTGATATTCTTGCGCTTGCATGGCGGCGCAGTAACTTTAAATTTGGCAACTTAGCAGCAGTAAGCCGAAATGAGCTAACAATTCCCCTTGAGCTACTTCGCACTGATAACATACCTATTTGCATTGAATGCATGTCTGAGTCTTCATATATTCCTTTTTACTGGCATTTAAAGCCCTATAAAGCGTGTCATAAGCATAAAACACAATTAACCTCACAATGTAGAGAATGTCATAACTTAATTGATTATAGAGCTTCTGAGGCGTTTTTAGAGTGTGATTGTGGTTATAAACCAACCAGTAGTGAACAGTTAAACGATGCAGACTTTAAAATTGCATTTGCGCTTGCAAGTAATAACAGCCATAAAATAATGGGGCTGTTATCGTGGTTTGCGAAGGTTAAGCAACTTGATGTAAGCGATGCTGACTTTAATCGAACTTTTGTTGATTACTTTAGTACTTGGCCTGATGGCTTTACAGCTGAATTAGATTTACTCACAAACAATGCGCGGCTTAAGCAACTTAACCCTTTTAATAAAACTAAGTTTAACTCTGTGTATGGCAGTGTGATCCGTGATGGTCAAATAGCTGCAACAAGTAACCGTAAAAACAAAGTTCTTGATGAGATTATTAATTACTTTGTCGAATTAGTTGATAGTAATCCTAAAGCTAAACATCCAAATATTGCTGACTTACTGCTTTGTACTTTTGACACCGCAGTATTATTAAACACCACCACAGAGCAGGTTTATAGGCTTCACCAAGAAGGCTTTTTAAACTGTGCTTATCCACAAAAAAAGCACGAACAGCTCAGAGCTGATAGCCATGTTTTTTATTTACGCCAAGTGATTGAGCTACAACAAGCATTCGCAGCTGAAAAGCCTCAAACAAAAAAACAATTTATAGCGCCGTGGTAACTTATGAACTTACAAGATGCACTTGCAATTGAATCACTAAAAGAAAAAACCACAGCACTTAGAAAGTTGTTTGCTCCATACACGCCTCATGTTGCGGTAGATGGCTTTGAAGAACAAGTTCTTGTTGTGCTCATTAATCTAGTTTATAAGCGAAGTGAGATTGATGATTTAACAAGTGTAAGAACGGCTAAAAGTGTATTACTCGATGAAGTGTTACTGAGTAAATGTATTAACGAAGTTAAATGGTTTCATACTCATAATTTAAAATATCCTGATATACGCGTAAGCCATCAACGTTTAATTAGTAAGGTAGTAAGTGAAGATATTGCGGGTATTTGTAGCCGGTCATTACCTTTAAGTTTTGGCTGGTCGCACAACAGTGCTGAAATTAATCATGCAAAGTTATTTTTAACCTCGTTTAATTGGCAAGGCGAAGTAACTTGTTTAGCAAAGTTACTAATAGCTGAAGAACCTGTTTGGATTAATTTAATAAGAGAGTACGGGTTTACTAAAAAGGCGGTTTTAAATATCTCGGGCAAAATAAAACAGCTTTTGCCAGTGGCAGAACTCCCATTAGAAGTAAGCTCTTTTTCACCACAACTACAAATGCCATTTCAGCAAAGCTACCTTGCGGTTACGCCTGTAGTAAGCCACGTAATGCTAGCTAAAATTCAGCAATTAACAACAGATCGTAAGTTAAACTTTGGTTTAGTTGAGCACTCAAGGCCAGCCAATGTCGGTGATTTAGCAAGCTCAGTAGGCGGCAATTTAAGAGTGCTGCGCTACTTCCCTAAAACAAATTCAAAGGCTGTTAACCGCTCTAAAGTAGCCAATAATGATATTGAGAAAATATTTAAAATTCGTGCGCTATTAAGTAGTCAATTTCAACAGGCGCTTTTGGTATTGGTTGGTATTAAACAGTTTAATACGTTAAGGCTAAAGCGATTAGCGCGAGTCGTGGCTATTAGGCAAGTACGAGTTAGCTTGCAGTTATGGCTTGATAACATTCTTGAAGCTAAAAATAACGTTCAAGAGCAAGCTTACCCCGAGTGGGCTAAGCATTACTTAGATCAGAGTATTACTAACTGTATTAGCCAATTTAGTAACATACTAAATGAGAGCCTAGGTACTTTAAGTAAGCTCAAACACTTTGCATATCATCCTAATTTAATGGGGTTGTTTAAAACGCAGTTAAACTATGTGTTTACTCATTGTACTGCTGAAGAAGAAACATTAAATGATGAGCAAATAGTGTATGTACATTGCCAAGATATGCGAGTGTTTGATGCTGAGGCAATGGCTAACCCGTATATTCAAGGGATGCCGTCACTTACTGCTTTAAATGGGCTTGCTCATAACTTTGAACGTAAGCTAAAAAACTTCATAGACCCTTCAATTAAGTGTATTGGCAGTGCTATTTACATTGAAAACTATCAATTACATACAGGTAAACCATTACCTGAGCCAAGCAAGTTAAAACAAGTTGCTGGCCGTAGTCATGTAATAAGAACTGGTATTATCGATAAACCCAAATGCGACATAACACTCGATTTAGTATTTAGGCTTTTTGTACCAAATACTGAGCTTTTAGATAAGTTAAATAGTCAGCTTATAAAGCCCGCACTACCATCTTCATTTGCAGGCGGGACTATGCATCCACCCTCGTTATACCAAAGTATAGATTGGTGTCATGTGCATACTAAACCGAGTGAGCTGTTTAAAAACCTTAAAGCAAAATCGTCAAATGGCAGTTGGCTATATCCTTCAAAAAAAGTAGTTAAAAGCTTTGAACAATTGATAGATGCGCTTAACGGTAACTTTAATTTAAAGCCCGCTGCAATTGGCTTTGCTGCGCTTGAAGAACCCGTAAAGCGAGATGCTGCATTACATGAATACCATTGTTATGCTGAGCCCGTAATTGGGTTGTTAGAGTGTGTTAGCAATACATCAGTAAAGTACGCAGGGGCTAAGCAGTTCTTTCATGACGCATTTTGGGTTATGGATGTTCAAAAAGAGTCTATGCTTATGAAAAAGTCTAAGTTTGAGTATGAATAATGCAATTACCTCGGCACTTAAGTTACACGCGTTCGCTCTCACCCAGTAAAGCGGTGTTTTTTTATAAAACACCGGAGTCTGATTTTGAACCGTTACAAATAGAGCAAAATAAATTAGTTGGGCAAAAGTCAGGGTTTGGCGATGCGTATCAAAAGCAAAATGTGGCTAAAAATTTAGCGCCACAAGATCTCGCGTTTGGGAACCCTCAAACAATTGATGTGTGCTACGTGCCTCCAACAGTAAATGAGCTATTTTGCCGTTTTTCACTCAGGGTTGAGGCTAATAGCATTGAGCCACATGTTTGTGATGACCCTAAAGTTATTTATTGGTTAAAACGGTTTTTTGAAACCTATAAAAAACACAATGGCCTTAATGAAGTTGCAACTCGCTATGCTAAAAATATACTGATGGGAAACTGGCTTTGGCGTAACCGTCAATCACCGGATGTTGATATTGAAATCCTTACTGAGCACGCTGCTCCAATTATTGTTGAAGGTGCACAAAAACTAAAGTGGCAGAGCAATTGGCAAAATAATCAAACAGCACTAATAACATTATCAGAAGCTATTCAAGAAGGGCTTAGCAACCCTCAAAATTATTGTTATTTAGATATAACCGCAAAAATTAAAAATGCATTTAGCCAAGAGGTTCACCCTAGTCAAAAGTTTGTAGATACTGTTGAACAGGGCATGTCATCTAAACAGCTTGCATACACTCAAGTGGGCGATAAAAAAGCAGCAAGTTTAAACTCACAAAAAGTAGGGGCTGCTATCCAAACTATCGATGATTGGTATGAGGGAGGCTACAAACCTTTGCGCACTCATGAGTATGGTGCAGATAAGCAAATATTAGTTGCACACAGAACACCTAAGACCCATTCAGACTTTTATTCATTACTCCCGCGCATTGCTTTGCATATTAAGCACATGGAAAGACATGGTTTAGGGCAAAATGAAGAATCAAACGCAGTTCACTTTATTGCGGCAGTGCTGATTAAAGGTGGCTTGTTTCAAAGGAGTAAAGGTTGAAGCGCTATTATTTCACCATTACTTATTTACCCAAAAATTGTGATGTAAGCCTTCTTGCTGGGCGTTGTATTGGTATTTTGCATGGGTTTATGAGTTCACGCAAAGTAAGTAATATAGGAGTGTGCTTTCCTAAATGGAATGAGCAAATAATAGGTAATCAAATAGCGTTTGTATCGACAGATAAAAAGCAATTAACCAACCTATCTCAGCAAAGCTATTTTGAAATGATGGCTCATGATAAGTTATTTGGCTTATCAACAATACTCGAAGTACCAACAGAGCAAAATGAGGTTATGTTTATTCGCAACCAATCAGTAGCCAAAGCATTTGTTGGCGAAAAGCAAAGGCGATTAAAACGCGCTAAAAAACGAGCTGAAGCCAGAGGCGAAGTTTACAACCCTGAATATAAATTTGAGGAAAAAGCCATAGGCCACTTTCATTCAATACCTGTATCAAGTAAAGGCAACGGGGAAAATTTTATACTTCACATACAAAAAATTGAAAATGCTGAATCCATAAAAAATCAATTCAACAATTATGGCTTTGCTACAAATCAAACATTTCAAGGTACGGTTCCTTCTTTGAATACCCAATAAAATTAGTTACAGAACATTAATAATATTTCCAAGAAGTTATGATACTAGCTAGAAGTAAGGGTTAATCATATAAAAATCCCTTAACAGTTTGGTGTTTATAGAAATATATACTATTTTTTATAGTGAACTGCCGAGTAGGCAGCTGGAAATAGCTTCTGGCAGTGGGAGTATGTTAATTTCATGTGAACTGCCGAGTAGGCAGCTGGAAATATAAAAAACGATACATAGCGCTAATATATATTGTGAACTGCCGAGTAGGCAGCTGGAAATCTTTCGGGTAATGATTTGCTCTAAAGTATTAAGTGAACTGCCGAGTAGGCAGCTGAAGTTAGGCCGGGAAGTGAATAACCACAAATTGTGACTTTTTACTGCCGAAAAGGCAGAGGCTAAATAAAAAGAGCCCAGCAAACGCTGGGGTCTTTTTATTTGAATTCGATTAAGGTATGAGCTATCAGTGTTTATTCATACTTGAGCTATTTTTTGTTTCACAGATAATTTTATCCTTACCATCTAAGCCATAAAATTTTTCGTTACCGCTCAGTTTTTCAAAATGCTTAGAAAAACCCTGTTCTAAATTAGAGTTTATAGCTTCATCAAAATTATCCATAAATACAGATTGTTCAGCTGCGCTGAGATCATCTACGGACAACCGACCATCTAATGCAGCTTTTACATTGTCGCTATCGAAATTCACCGATTTATCAGTGGTGTTGCTGGTTTTTATTGTTTTAGCCACATTAAACTCCCAAAATATAAAAGCTGATGTTATCTAATCATAACTTAATTCTAAAAATTAGCTGCTGTAATTATTTTTAGACTTGATTAGTAAACGCTTGCTAGCTAGTGCTTTGACGGGTACATTGATAATCAAGTAGCTATTTAAATGGAATTAATAAGTTAGTTTATGTCTACAGTCTCTAAAGTTTTTTTACCTGACGAGGGTAAAAGTTATTCCTCTAATGAAGTTCTATCTATAGATGAAGCAGGTCTATTTAAGCTTAGGCGCTTTCTAAGAGAGCCAGAAGGGCTTGGTAGTATATTATGTGCTACATGTTTTCAGCCTTTAATCCTTGTCGGTACTCCCTCACAAAAACATCATTTCAAACACACTATTGGTTCAGAAGATTGTCCTGTGAAAAGCACAACAAGCTTCACCGATAGTGAACTACAGGCCATTAGTTACAATGGAATAAAAGAAAGTAAAAAACATAAAGACTATAAAGCTAGTATATCAAATTTGCTTAAAAACCAAGTTGAGTATGAAAATATTCAAGTAGAACAAACTTATCGAGAGCAATTTCAGACGGGACTAGCTAAAGCATGGCGAAGACCAGATATAAGTTTTTACTCTAACACGCACAACATGGATATAGCTATTGAGTTAGTGTTAGACCAAGTACCACTAGATGTTATTGTTGCAAGAGATCGATTTTTTAAAGAACAAGGCGCTACAGTCCTTTGGCTATTTCTACAAGACAAAAACAACTTCACCCGAAAAGACATATTTTATAACTCTAACGAAAACCTTTACGTATTTGACCTTGAATCAAAAATCACTAGCCGAGATCAAAGCAAGCTGTTTTTTAAGTGTTTTTATACACAATACGGAATCGATGATTTAGGCTTTCAGGTACAAGTTGTCTGTTCAGAGCAATCAAAATTAGTGAGTTTGAATGACTTACACTTTAACGAGAACAACCTTACCTATTTCGATGTTCAGCAGTCAGAAATTGATGCAAAAAACGAGGCCGATCAGATATATAAACAGCGCCAGCAAGAGAACGATGATTATAGAAAAAGGTTAGATGAAAAAAGGCAAAATAGACTAAGTGGTAATTCTGCTTACGCATCCGTAGCTGATAAATATATACAGCCAAGAGTTATTCAAGAAGGTTTAATTGCTGAGCTAAATGCGAAATGTAAAAAATTGAAATGCCACTGTGGGAATGAAGATATGACACAGTTCAGAAGTAAAGCATGTTTTGTTTATTGTAATTTATGTGGCTTAACAGTTATCTACGACTAAGATTAAAATTTTGAGAATTAATTTATGAAAATACCAGCGACCATCAAGCCTTACATTGAAGAAATTGCCCAATGTTTATGGAGTAAAAATGCATCTATTATGATTGGAGCTGGTTTTAGTATGAATGCTCAACCCCACTTTGATAATGTAAAAAAATTTCCGAATTGGCAGGAACTGGGTAATGTTTTTTTTCGTAAAGTAAGAGGGGAAGATATCCAGCATGCAAAATATAACTTCTTCGATCCACTAAAATTAGCATATGAGGTTGAGGCTAATTTTGGAAGAGCTGTTTTAGATAATTTACTGCGTGAAAATATACCAGATAGTGATTACAAGCCATCAAAACTACATTATTCACTTTTGAATTTACCTTGGACGGATGTTTTTACAACTAATTACGATACTTTGTTAGAGAGAGCGGCTGACTCTGTTAGTGAAAGAAATTATAAAGTTATAGTTAACAAAGAAGACCTTATCCACTCAGTCTCTCCTAGAATAGTTAAACTTCATGGTTGTTTTGCCGCTTCAACTCCTTTAATCATAAACGAGGAAGATTACAGAACATACCCAACTAAATTTGCCCCTTTTGTGAATACAGTTCAGCAAGCGCTACTTGAAAATACATTGTGCCTGATTGGTTTCTCTGGTGATGATCCAAATTTTTTGAAATGGATTGGTTGGATAAGAGATAATTTAGGTGAGAAAAATTCCCCTAAAATATATTTAATAGGGGTTCTCGGTTTAACACCATCGCAAGAAAAAACACTTTCTCAATATAATATAACAAGTGTTGATTTATCATTATGTGAAGGGGTTGAGGGGAGTCATTATAATGCTATAAAGCTTTTTATAGATTACTGCACTAAACAGAAAAATTCAGAACGCGTACATTGGGATATTAACAAGGGTGCTTATTCTAAAGAAATCAATGAGAAAAAAATTGATTTTAGCAATTTACATAATGAGTTAGTCACTACAGTTCAAACTTGGCAACAAGATCGGCAATCATATCCAGGCTGGTTAGTTGCACCAAAGCAATACAGAGAGGTTCTTTGGAATAGAACTTCTCATTGGCACTCATTATTTACACTTAATAGTGACGAACTAAATTTTAAACAGGTTTTTTGCTTTCTTTATGAATTTCTATGGAGAAAAGAAAAGTCGTTAATTCCTATTTTTGATCATGAAGTTGATTTTTTAAAAAAATATCTGACCTCCTGGGAAAGTTATGCAGATGATGCTGAAGTAACTAGAGAGAAAGCGTTTTTCATAAATATAGCTTTATTGAGATATTTTAGAGAAGAGGGGGAAAACGAGTCATGGTTAAAATTTTATGAAATTGCAAAGTCGATTGCTAAGACATTAGATGAGAGTGAAAACTTGACTAATCAGAAGGCTTTATTTTTACTGTTTGAAAATGAGTCGTCAAAATTATTTGACGTTTTATCAAAGTGGAATGCTGAAGCGAGCTCACCATATTGGATGTATCGAAAAGCGAGTATTCTCGCAGAAATAGGAGAGTGTAATACAGCAAAAGAGAATTTAGACAAGGCGTTAATTAAAGTAAGAAAAAAAATAAATAACTCGCCAATAATATCTAGCTATTCAAACTTTTCCCTAGAGTCATACATTCTAACATTACTTGATGAAGTATGTATTTCAATTGAATTTAGAAATAGAATTTATAACGTTGGAAATAAAGAGTATAGCGAGAGGTTAGATGATTTAAAGCAATTTGAATGTAATCCGAGATTGGAAAAGTCTTTACTCGATCTAAATATTAACCACGAACCAGCAATATTAAAATCTGTAATAACTAAAAATGGCTTCGATATTGGTAGTAAGCAAACTGTGCAGCATTACATGCATGATAATAAGGAATATTTAAATGCATTTAGGTTTTTGAGATTCTGCGAAGATGCGGGAATGCCTTTCCGGCTGCCACATGTAGCAATCGCTAAAAGTGGAGCTCAGAGTGCAATAAAGCGACTCTCTTTTGTTGCACCATACTGGTCTATGGTAACAATGATAAGGACTCATGATGAAAAATCTATAGAGTTACTTTTTACCAGAGAATGCTTGTCAGATTATGATTTAGATTTTGTAGATAAACTAGCAAATAAATATCTAATTCTATTAAACAGTTATACAACTGGGAAAGGATGTTTGTATGAGTATGGGTTATTCTTACCAGAAGCACTATCTAGATTGTGCTGCAAATGTCGTACTGAAACTAAAGATAGAATTTTAGAGCTTCTCATTTTAATTTATAAACAAAAAACTAAGAATAAAAAGTTCTCAAACATTAGTCAGTTATTTAGAAGGTTATTAAATTCCTATAACCATACAGAGTTGCTTAAGAGACTACCTATCTTTGTAGATACAAGCTGTGAATTAGTTTCTGAGAATTATAGCCATTCTGATAGGTATAGCTTTCCTAACCCTATGTCCTATATATCTCTAAAAGAAGGTGCTGATCTTGGTGGCATTAAATTAACCCTAAAGCTATTTCAACTTTGATTTCCTCTTTGAGCTCTGGAATAGGTGAAATAAGAGATGAAGCCTCCATCACCTTAAATGAACTTTATACTTTGAAGGCTCTTAACAAAACTCAAGTTAAATCATTTCAAACGAAATTACTGAAAGAAGTAGATGATTATGACTTACCAATAAGTAATGTATTTTATAAGTTTTATTTTTTAGAATTATTTAATTGTGATAAAACGTTGGTGTCTAGTTTTAAACAATACTTGTTAAGCTCATCTCCATATTCTCAATCAGAACAAAAAGAACCAAAATCATTTGGTTTAAGTAATATGCCTGATGTATTTACCGCAGAACTTTCCGGAAGTTTCCGTTGTGTAAATTGGGAAGTTGAAGAGTTAGAAATACATGTCAAAAAATTATTAGCGTGGTGGGAGTTCGATAAGAAAATCGTTGAAAAGAAACAGGAATCCGATGTTTTTGATTTCGATGTTCAACAAGAAATGTGGGTACGCTTTTCTAAAATTGTAGAATGCTTATATAAAACTGTCGTTAATTTTGAACTAAAACAATTTCGTCCTCAGATTAATGATATGTGTATTGAGTTTGAAAGGATGAGTTTCAATACGTTATATTTTAAAGCGGTGTTATTGGACTATTTGGAAATAGATAAGTCACAGTTTCATTTTGAACTCAGGAATACGTTAGCGTCAGAACAAAAGGACATTATGTTGGATGCTTTTAGAGCCATCAATCATCTTATAAATGTATCAGGTGACTTAGTTAAGGAAATTTTAGGTTTACTCTCTAACTTTATAATGTTTTCTAACTCCCCCTTAATCATTCATGTTATTAAAATTTCTAAAGTTTTCTTTAAAAAAGACAAAGAGCTATTTAAGTTGTATCTCGAAGCTACAATTCTTAATCTTTTAGAGAAGACAGATAAAGGTTATGAACAGTTCAGTTTTGATGAAAGGTTAGAACTTAGGGTTTCGGTTAGTGAATTGGCATGTTTAATATTCAATGATTACCAGGAGAATGAACAAAAAATACCATCCTCGATACTTGAGCTAAGAGAGCTGCAAATGTCAGAAAATGAATTTTCTGAAGTTCGAAATATATGGAGTTAATGAGGAAGGCATAACTTTCTGTACTTATTTTGAATGATTATCCCAAATCATGATAGTTGTTTTTTGCTGATTTATAAAATCTCCCCCTTATTTATGCACCTTAATGTATTAAGTTATAAAAACTGCAATAACGCAGATACTAATCAAAATAGGTGATAAAAATGAAAAATACATTAGAAGAAACAATCAATAAAGCTTCGGAAATAGTTGATCAGCTCAATACCCCATCAACTAGAGCTGGGTCCACATTGAAACGAATAGCCCAAATGAGCTCGAGTGGTGTTTCACCTAAAACAATTGCCTCTCAGCTGGAAGATAATAGTAAAAATGGCACAAAATACTCAAGTGAGCAAATTGCTGGTTTTAATAAGTTATTTGCAGACTGTAAAACAAAAGTAGGTGTAACTAAAAGACAAGCAAAGGCTCTCATTAAAGACCAGAAAGGTATTAAAAATAAAAAATTAGCTAACAATCTAGCTGATACTTTATAAGGATGTAAATGATGCAAAAAGAAATAATTGAACATATGGTTAAAGAAGTTTTAAGCAAGCATGATCTTGAAGACTCAACTGAAGGGTTGAAAAGCTTCTTAAGGGACCCTAGGTTTTTAAAACATAGAAGTGCTGCTGGCGACAGTATTTTAGGAAGAAAGGGACTGCGCTATCTACATCAATACATTTACTATAACTACTTAAGTAATGAAGATAAAAAAGTTATTTATGGTTCATGTTATGAATTAGGTTCCCAGAATAAAGTTTTAAGTTCAAGTGAAAAAGAGCTTTTTGATTATCTCCATGAAAGTTACGGAGGCGAGGATACCGCTGGGATTGTAAAAGAGATAAAAAAAATGATATCTGAACTTACGGGTTTACCTTTCAAAGATTTTTTAAAACAAGATAGGGATTTAGCTTATAAAATAATCTCAATGTTTTATAGGCTAATAAGAGAATATAACTCGAAATTAAAGAGCTTTTTAACTAAACCGTTTTCAGGAAAGGCTGAGTTTGAGTATCGTTCTATGTACCCAATGCATACTCAAAGTAGGGCCATAGAAAACACTTGTATAATGGATGAAATATTAACTTATTTATTATTCTCAATGCCTGGAGATTATAGGGAAGTAGCAGAAAACCTTAGAACTAGTATTGCTGAGGTAGGTAATGAAACAGGAAAGCTGATTGGAAAACTTTTAAATTATTGTGATTATTGCGGGGATGATGCATTAATTGAAAATTTAACTCTTATTTTGAGCAGAGAAAAGCAACAAAGGAAAAATAGTGAAGCTATCGAAAGATTAGACTTTATGCTGTACGTCTCTATCGTGCTGAGAGAAGCTAGTTTTAGAAACAAATCATGGGAAATTGTTTTTAATACGATGATAAAAAACAACCTTGATTTAAACCCCATATATAAAATTGACACAAGAGAACCATCAGATAGCAAGCTTTTAGAGGCTATACTAGGTCATTCATCTTTTGAATTAAATAACAAACTAGAAAGGAAAGCTCAATTTATTCATCATTTAATAAGACTTAAAAAACCAGGAGAAGAATTGCCACGGCTAAATAAGTTACTCATAAAGGCTATTATTATTCACGATGAGAGTCATTTAATTGAAATTAGCTCTAAAGTTATTGGAGTTTCAAGTTTACAAAAATCAGTAAGGACAGTTCTTACCGATGTAGCAAAACACGAGGAAACACCTCATCCAAATGAGTACCCTGAAGCCTTGGTTCAATATTGGCTAATGAGATACCAATATGCAACTCATCTAATGGGATCTACTCTAGAGTTAAATAAAGGAAAAACTTACATTAAAAAGCAAGAACTTGAACTTCTTTCGGATGAAGGTTTGTATGAATATGTCCGTGAGTGTAACTTGACTAATTTAAAAAAACTTCATTTATTTCCTCAAACTCTTGCAGAGAAAATAGGTATTTTGGTCGTTAACTGAGCCATAATTTTTTACACTTCTGATTGTCAATTAAATGGCAGGGACTTGAATGAGAGTTTTTCAATTCGAATACTTGTAATAAAGGTGGGTTGTGAGTCGAGTTGTTTGGACTTCACAACCAATTTAGGAGGTTTGTAGTAAGTGGCTTATTGGGAAAAACAATGAGCCAATTGCTCAAATGACCGGCTTGGATATAAAAAGTTTTTTAGATCCTGTAACACATTTTGTGTAACTGCCAGTTTTAGATAACATCTTTTAATTTGTACTTGAGCTTTACTAGTTACTTTATGCCATTATTGGCTTCAATTATATGCCAACTTATACTTCACTTGCAGTGCTGTAGGTCAATAAAGTCGAATGTGGTTATGTCAGCTTATACTTCAAACAACATTGGGTGTTGTAAATTTTCCTTTTTTAATTATCTAAAAATCACCAATACTATGTTCTCACAATGCGCTTTATGGTGAATCCTCATCAAAATTGTAATGGCATCATTTTTTAATCAAATAGACGTGCTTTTTCATCATACTTTTGGCGTGAAGCGAACATTGATAAAGTTTAAAATATTTTACTTAAAGGACTCACAACGCAATTTGCTCCTTGTTGTAAAACATGAGTATATATTTGTGTTGTTTTGACATCAGAATGGCCAAGCTGAGCTTGAACTGTTCTGATATCGGCGCCACTTTGCAATAGATGCGTTGCAAATGAATGACGCAAGGTATGCGGTGTTATAATTTTTGTTAATCCCGATTTTTGAACGGCTTTCTTTACTTCTTTTCTTATACACGAGTGATGAAAATGATGTCGTCTTATTTCACCACTTTGAGGATCTGTACTTAATATATGAGAGGGAAATAAATACTGCCACGCAAGTGATTTTGCGGCGCAAGGATATTTTTTTGTTAAAGCATATGGCATCCATACGCCAGCATAATCGGTATTCTTTAAATCAAGTTTTAAATAGTCATCAACGTGCAAAATTTGATTTCTGAGCATAGGAATTAGCTCTGTGGCTAGCGTTACAATACGGTGTTTATTACCTTTGCCATTCCATACTTGAATACACTTGTAATCAAAATCAATATCTTTCACTCTTAATTGCACCGCTTCCATTACTCTTAAACCACTACCATACATAAGGCCTGCAATAAGATAATAGCGCTTATTCAAATGAGTCATAAGCAGCTTAACTTCTTCTGGCGTCATAACTACAGGTAGTTTTGCTTGTTTCTTACTGCGGGCAAAATTTAAGTTTAACGACAGTTCATTTTTTATTATGTGCTTGTATAAAAATGACAATGAATTGAGTGCTGTGGCTTGCGTACGCGGTGCAACATTTTGTGTTAACACTAAGTGTTCTAGATAGCGTTCGACTTCATTGTCTCCCATTGAGGCGGGGTGGCGCTTATCATGAAAATGGATATAAGATGCAATCCACCTCAGGTACGTGTCCACGGTACGTAATGAATACTGACGTACCAACATATAATCAGCGATATAATTTAAAAATGGGGAGCGCGTTTCCATGTCATCACCAATACAGGGTACTGTATAAATATACAGTTTAGTTGTTTTGCTCCCATATTCAAGAAAATGAGCGACGAGCGCATTTTCTCTTTTCTGAATATCTTTAGTACCAATAAAAAATTATAGTTGGCAATGCATTAAGTTATTTGTTAATGATAGATTTATTAGATACATGAGCGTGACATCGGCAGAAAGATACGCGACGCGCGCACTATAAAATTGTTGAACTAAGCCGCTACGCGGAGATCCTATTCTGACCATTTGAGC
>TARA_R110001606_G_scaffold29061_1_pt1 | contig 23479 bp, 15 predicted proteins | sample TARA_R110001606 | Tara Oceans TARA_R110001606 (sample SAMEA4398315) | marine metagenome | biome: Polar Biome; feature: [SRF] surface water layer (ENVO:00010504); material: water (ENVO:00002006), including particulate matter (ENVO:01000060) such as... | depth 5 m
GGCGGGGTCTTTTTTAATTATTATATTATATTATATTATGGAAGAAATAAAAGAAAAAAAGTCTACTAAAAAAATAGACACTTGGGAGTATAAAGATAGAAGCTACTACTTATTAGGTTCTAAAACTCCATTAACTTATACAGTAATGTCTAAGCATTCTAGACGATATCCTTGTGTTTATTTTGACAAAGAAAAAGGATATGAAAGAGAATTAAGATATGCAACTAATCAAAAGTCTATATTTGTAGACGAGCAGAAAGGTGCTGCTACTTTATCTCATATAGTATTTGCCGAAGGACATTTGTATGTTAAAAAAGAAAAAAGAAATTTACAAGAGTTTTTAGCTAAACATCCTCACAATGGTGTTTTATTCGCTGAATTTGACCCTGTAGTACAAGCTGAAGATCAATATGATTATTTAGAAATGGAATTAGAAGCTATGAATATAGCGACTAGTATGGACATTGATCAGTTAGAAGCTATATTAAGAGTTGAAATAGGTACAAGCGTTAATAAACTTTCCAGTAAAGAATTAAAAAGAGATGGATTATTATTTGCAAAAAAGAATCCTAAACTGTTTTTAGATTTATCACAGGATGAAAATGTTGTGCTTAGGAATTTTGCTATAAGAGCTACAGAAGCTAGTATTATTTTATTAGCAGATGATCAAAGAACAATTAAATGGGCTAGTAATGGTCGTAAATTAATGACCGTACCATTTGATGAAAACCCTTACTCAGCTATGGCTGCATGGTTTAAGACAGATGAAGGACTTGAAGTTTATAAATCAATAGATAAAAAACTTAAATAACAAGTAACTATATAATTAGGGTGGTATTTCGCCACCCTTTTTTTTTAAAAATATTAAAATGGCAATAAACGTAAATACGGTATATACTACAGTGTTATCTATATTAAACAAAGAACAGAGAGGTTATATGACCCCTGATGAGTTTAATAAAGTAGGAACACAAGTGCAACTTGAGATATTTGAAAAATATTTTGAAGACTTAAATCAGCAATTACGTGTGCCATTACAAGCAGCTCAGATGGATTCTGAGTATGCTGATAGAATTAAAACTACAGAGGAAAAAATATCTATATTTGAAACAAGTAATTCACTTAATTACTCTGGTGGTAGCTTTTCCATGCTTCTTACAAACCCTGCAATACATAGAATAGGTACGTTGCAATACGAGCCAAACGGTTTAATTCCTGTAGAAATACAAAGACTTACTCAAAAAGAGTACAACTTAGTACAAAGATCTAAATTAACTGCACCTACTGAAAAATGGCCAGTATATAAAGAAGAAAATAATTTATTTTATGTATATCCTGATACTATACAAGGTAAGGTAATGGCATATTATATTAAAAAACCTAGTGATGTTGTTTGGGGTTTTACACCTGGGTCTTTAGGTCAATATACTTACTCACCTGCTGCGTCTACTGACTTTGAATTAGACGCTATAGAACAAACAGAGGTTATATTAAATATACTTATGTATGCTGGAGTAATAATAAGAGATCCACAAATAGTACAAACAGCAGCTTCAATGGTGCAGCAAGATGAAGTAAATCAAAAAAGCTAATATATGTCACTTATAACAGAAACTAACGAAGAATATTACGCAGGGCAACATAGTTTTGTAGGTGATGGTGTTACAACAGAATTTCCTACTACATTTAATACTGACTTAACGCTTACGACTACTACTGGTAACGGTAATTTTACTGTAATAGTTAACGGTGTTTCAGTAACTCCAGTATTATCCTCTACAAATCCTAAGACAGTAGTAATAAATCCTGCTCCAACAAATGGATATGTTGTAGAAATTAAACTTAGCACACCTGCAGTATGGAATAATTATGGTGGATATTCTTATATAACATTAAATGATCTTATAGATAACTTTTTAGTTGGATATGTTGGTCATGGTAAATTAGTGTCAAGCGCTAAAAGAACTGATATATTATTCCACGCTAAAAGAGGTTTACAAGAGTTTAGTTACGATACTTTAAAAAGTATTAAATCTCAAGAAGTTACAATACCACCAAGCTTGTCATTACCTATACCTCAAGACTATGTTAACTACGTACAGTTATCTTGGATAGATGACTTAGGCGTCAAGCATATTATATATCCAACTACATTAACTAGCAACCCTTACACTGTTCCAATACAAGATGATAATGGAGATTTTATACAAGATAACTTTGGTGAAAATGAAGAAAGCTCATCATTAACCGATGAAAGATGGAAAAATGCTGCTGACTACAAACTAAATGGTAACTATAACGTTAACCTACAAAACGCTGGTGTGTATAATTGGAACTGGGAAAAACTAGCTTATGGACAAAGATATGGACTAGATCCTCAGTATTCAAATAAAAATGGTTGGTTTACAATAAACGAAAGAGAAGGTAAGTTTTCTTTTAGCAGTAACTTAACAGATAGATTAATTATACTAGAATACATATCTGACGGTTTATCTTCTGACTTGGATACTAAAGTACCTAAGATGGCTGAAGAAGCAATGTACATGCATATAGCTTATGCTATGTTAGCTGGAAGACAAAACGTTCCAGAGTACATAGTGAATAGATTTAAGAAAGATAGAAGAGCAGCGCTTAGAAACGCTAAAATAAGGTTGAGCAATATTAAGCTAGATGAGTTTGTACAGATAATGAGAGGTAAATCTAAATGGATTAAATCATAAATTAAATGGCTGAAATAAAGAATTTATTCGTAAAGTCTAAAATGAATAAGGACCTAGACGCTAGGTTACTTACTAATGGCGAATACAGAGATGCACAAAACGTATCAGTAAGTAAATCTGAAGGCGCAGACGTAGGAGCTGTAGAAAACATTTTAGGTAACACAGAGCTTATTGATTTTAAAACTATAGTGACTAATGCTGTAACGTCTAAGTATACAGCTTTAGGTTTTACTATATCTACAGATGCTATTAATTATAAAAACCTTGAAGTCATAGGTCAAATACCTAATTTAGAAAATAACAGTGTAGTTGTATTTTTAACAGACTGGACTGACACTTCTAACGATAAACTTAGTAATTTTCCAGGTAACGCTATGGTTACCAATGACAGGGGTATAAATAATCTTAGGTATGTTGGTCCTGGTTGTTTTATATGTTATTATAGTTTTCAGACTGGAGCATCATCTATACTAGCTGGCGGTAGTTATTTAAACTTTTCTAAGTCGCACCCTATGTTAGGTCTAGATTATTTAGAAGACTTTTTGTATTTTACAGATAATCGTAATCAACCTAGAAAAATAAACGTTAGCACTGCTTTAGCACAGTCATATACTAGTAACGCACCTTATTACGGCTCTGAAGATGATATTAGTGTATGTAAGTTTTCACCATATGAATCTATAGGATTTATCGATGCTGGTAATAATAGTACATTAATAAGTAGAACTGAAGAATTTCTGCCATCTAATGTTGTTATGGGTAACTCAGTAGCTGTTGGAGCTGGTGGTTCTACATTGAAACTAAAAGGAGATAATTTAGGAACACCCGTATTATTAAACATAGGAGTTGATATTGCTATTGGAGGAAAAATAAGTGTTCCAAGCTTAGGAGTTGAATACACTATAACAAGTCTTAGTATTGATAGTACTGCTAATACTACCGATGTAAGCATAGCTCCAGAAACTTTTGGCGTAGCTATACCTGAAGACGCTATTGTTACAGCTTCAAAAGTAAATCCTTACTACCAATCAGCATTTGGTGGTGATCCAGATTTATTAAAAGAAGAATTTCCAAGATATAGTTATAGATTTAGATACGATGATGGTGAGTACTCTTTAATGGCACCTTTTAGTCAAATAGCTTTTGTGCCAGAACAATATGGATATTTTTTACTTGGTGACGAGCAAGACGCTGGAGAATCAGGTATAGTTAAATTTGTAGAAAATAGAGTTGATCAGATATTCTTACAAATACCTATGCCATCACTTCAATCTCAACTATCTTCTAGTTACAAAGTTAGTGAGTTACAAATATTAGTTAAAAATGCTGGTGAAAACGTGGTTAGAGTTATTGAAGATGTTCTAGTTGATGATATATCTTATTCTAGTACTACTTATTCTTATCAATATGATTCAACACAACCGTTTAAAACTTTACCAGAAAAAGATATAACTAGAGTGTCAGATAAAGCTCCTGTGAGAGCAGCTTCTCAAGCGATAATAGGTAATCGTGTAGTTTATGGTAACTATTTAGACAAGCATACGCATCCTATATCTTTAGATTTTAGTGCGAAAATTGAAGATAAAGATACTATAGCTAATGATTCTATATCAAAAGAATTCCCCAACCACACTTTAAAGCAGAATAGAACTTACCAATTAGGTTTAGTATTAATGGATAGATATGGTAGAAGTTCAGGTGTTATAACTTCTGATAATTTAAAAACATTAATTGGAACTGACAAAAAGTCTTCTATTTATGCTCCTTACACTGACGCTAAGTTTGCTGATGGTACTTCTAGCGCTAGAGATTGGCCTGGAAATTGCTTAGGTTTATTAATGTATGAAACTATACCTTCTTCCATGTCTGAACAAGGTTATCCTGGTTTATATAGTTATGAAAATCCTTTAGGTTGGTATAGTTATAAAGTTGTAGTAAAACAAACTGAGCAAGAATATTACAATGTATATGTACCTGGAGCCATAGCTGGTAATATAAACTGGAACTCTAATAAAAAAGTATTTAAATTAACACCAGGAGGTTCTCAACAAACTGGAGCTGTAATAACACTAGTAGACGTAACTGATTTATCGTTAGGTATGACTTGGCTTGGTGCTGGAGAAGTAGATTCTGGTATATATATTATAGGTATAAATGATCCAAGTCCTGGTGAAATAAGATTAAGTGAAAGTATAGTTATCGATCCAAACTCTGAAATGGAATTTGAGTTAATAGAATATCCAACATATGTTAATCCATATAGCACGTCTAACATAGTATTATTTGGAGATAATATAAATAAAGTTCCTAGAGATCTAAACAAGGTAGGTCCAACTGATAGAATATACTCAAGTGCTGTAAGGCTATTTAATAGAGTAAATCCTATATATAGTTCTCCATTATTTTACAATACTCAACACACTTTTGCTTCGCCTTTAGTCGGAGATGAAGTGGTTTCTATAAGACCATTTAGGGATTTAGGAGAATGGACTTCACAAACATCTAAGTATTATCCAGTGTCTACATCTGGTGGTAGAGCGGTTGTTGGAGGTTCTAAACTACAATTGTTTTATAAAGCAAATGACAATCCATTTATAGCAACATTAACTACTAATAGTCTAATTGGTATAAACCCAGTTTTAGACACTAGCACTACTTATACAAATAGAAACTTAGGTGTATTTGAAACTGAACCAACCACATCGCTTCTTGATATATTTTGGGAAACTTCAACAAGCGGATTAGTATCAGATCTAAATACGCAAGTAGATGTTGGAAATCAAGGTCCTGTAGGATTCACTGATATAAACTTTAACTTGAAAGAAAGCGATCCACAAGGAACTATTGTTACTAATTATTTTGAACTAGTTAGGTCAGACGGTAATCTTACTAACGATTTTTCTCAAATAAACATGAGTAATCTAACAGTTGTGGATGGAAATCAACAAGATAGAAGTGGTGATTTTAATTTAGTGTCTAATGTTGCTTTACCAAACACTCAGTTTGCTATAGAAACAAGTAACACTTTTTACTACGGTAGTCAAGCAAACACTTTAGAAAACTACACTTTTACTATAGATTGTATAGCTAATGGCATAAATAATACTTTAACTATACCAGGACCAACGGAATTAAGCAATGTTACGCCTTTTGTTTTTGAAGATGCCGCATTCCCAAGTGCGAATACTAATGTTAGAACTTTAGCAAAAATAGATAATGACGCTTTTGCGACAAAAACTTGGAACACAAACTTGTTTTCTTCATTATTTACTCTTCCTCAACCATATTCTACACAACTACCAAATGTAATTTTAGATGAAACATCTAATGCAACTGTATTACTTTTATCATTTGTATCTTTAAACGGAAGTGCTAGAACAGTGGATAGAGAACAAGAAATGGTTGTTTATTTAGAAAGTATACTTACAAAATTTAATGGTGACACGGTTAATATTGGTAGAGATGAAAGTTTTAAAATGATGCCGTTTCCGCTAACTAGTAATAAAACTTTATATAGATTATTTTTCAACCCTCAACAAGTTAAAGACTATGACGATCAATTTAATGTTAATGGTAGACCTAATTACACGTTTAACTTCACATTGTATGACATGATACCTGGTGGTGGACCAGGTGTTACGGCTGAAAGATTATCAAATGGAACTTTATTTCCAACACCTTCACCAGCTTTTAATCCTATAGGCAATAATAATTTAACATTCTCTTTTAATGTTAAGTTTGAGGTTTAGTAATAAAAAATATAAATAAGTGATTATAAATTATGCCAGCTAATATACAAGTAAAATATTTTAATTCGTTTTGGTTAAAGAAAACAGTTCAAAATTTTAAGCCAGTTGCGGGTCAATCTTACTATGATCCTATTTTTCCTGGTTTAGAGTCTAATCCTGTTGGTTATCCTACTTTCCCTGGCTTTGCAGCTAATGATCAAAATTTAAATTGGATTATAGAAGAAGCAAGAATAAGAGGTGGTTACAATAACACATCGACAGATTATGGTGTTAAAGCTTATATGGTTGATAATACTAACTTGCAGTCTAGGTTAGGTAATTCTATGATATACTCAGGTATATTTAATGCTAGGACAGATGTAAATGAAACTAATGTATTTTCTACAGCTGAGGAAATAACTAGATCAGTTGATCCATCAAAAGGTAGCATACAGAAATTACATGCTGAAAATACTAACTTAATTATATTTCAAGAAAACAAAGTCAATGGCGCTTTAATAGATAAAGATGCTATATACTCAGCAGAAGGTTCATCACTTACTACCACAGCTAACGTTGTTATAGGGCAAATTACACCTTACGCAGGTGAATATGGTATTAGTCAAAACCCAGAGTCTTTTGCTAAGTATGGTTTTAGAAAATACTTTACAGATGTTTACAGAGGATCTGTTATGAGGCTGTCTAGAGATGGTATGACTGAGATATCTAATTATGGTATGTCTGATTATTTTAGAGACAATCTAGCAACTATATCTAACGATTGGCAGTCGAACTATTCTAAAGCAAGTCTTGTAGATAACACAGGCAGTATAACAGATCAAGCAGGTGTTGTACACTACTTTATAGACCTTAGAGCTTCTAACGAAGAGATAGTAAAAGGTATGACGTTAGTAGTTAACAATGTTATATTTAATTCTACTGTTGAAGCTGTTACAAATAATTATACAAGAGTTTATTTAAATTCTAATCCAGGTTCAATAGCTAGCTTAACAGAAGTTAGTTTTATAATGTATGAAAAAGATAGAGTTGTTGGCGCTTGGGATATACATCAAGAGAACTATATGGTGTCTTTACAGAAGGCTCCTATAAATCAATATGATGATTCTACATATAGTACAGCTTCATTTGATGAAAGTGTTTTAGGTTGGACTAGTTTTTATACTTATAGACCTATAGAAGCAGGTAGTGTAAGAAACATTTATTATACATTTAACGATGCTAAGCTTTGGAAACATTATGATTCTTCTGTAGCTGATAATAGAAACAGCTTTTATGGCGTAACTAGTGATTCAAATGTAACTTTAGTTTTCAATCCTAATCCTTCTGTTACTAAAAACTTTAACACAGTCAACTATGAAGGTAGCAGTGGTTGGGAAATAGATATATTTGAAGGAGACATAGAACAAGCTAATAGACAGTGGGATAGTATTGGTGTTACTAATGGTTGGATAGAAAATCAAGATACAACAAAGACAGTATATAGCTTTTTAGAAGGAACTTACGAAGTGAATAATCCAGCAAACACAGGAGTACTAGCAGTTACACCACCATTTGCTTATGCAGGATTCACTAGAAAAGAAAATAGATATGTAAGCAACATAATAAATAATAGTGTTGCTAGAAGTGGCGAGGTTATCTTTGGAGACCAAATGAGTGGTATTAAAGGATATTTTGCCACCGTTAAAATTTCAACTGATACAGTTACACAACCAGGTGGACCAAAAGAACTTTTTGCTGTTTCATCAAACTATGTAATGTCATCTTATTAAAATTAAAAATATGGATTTAAAACAAATAATAGCTATAAATGGACCTGAACTTGCTCAAGGTGTTAGTATGGCTATAAAAGGTAGAAAAGCTAAAAATACATTAAAAGAACAGGAAGGTATTATGGAATCTTTAATGGATGATAGACAAGACTTAATAAATCCAGCTCAAGACATGACTAATCCTTATGCTAATTTAAGTGTAGCTACTCAAGCTGCTCAAATGAAAGCGCAAGAAGCAGATCAAGCTTTAGCAAATACTTTAGACACATTAAGAGCTACAGGCACTGGCGCTGGTGGAGCTACCGCTTTAGCAAGAGCAGCAGCACAAAGCAAGCAAGGTGTAGCAGCAACTATAGAACAACAAGAGGTTGCTAATGAACAATTAAGAGCTAAAGGTCAACAGCAGTTAGAACAATATCAAGCTGAAGGTGAAATGTTTAAGTTTCAAAACCAGGAAGCTAGAGAAGATGAAAAAATATACTTTGCACAACGAAAAGCTGATAGAGCACAAATGGAAAACTACGCTTATCAAGCTAGAGCTGGTGAAGCTTTAACTGGATCTCTAGGTGGAGAAGATGGTATTATATCTAGTGTGTTAGGCGGTTTACCTATCGATCAAGGCAGTATTCCTGGAACAATAAAAAAATAAATAAGATATGGCGTGGAAATATACAGGTGGTTCTAGTACTGGCATAGACTCTATTGGAGCTGGTATTAAGGTAGCTCAAAGTCAAAAAGAACAAAATAGAGTATCAACAGAAAAGAATAAAGAAGCCATTAAAGCTAATAACTTAAAAGATATAGCAAAACAAGGTACTCAATGGGCTAAGATAACGGGGGCTGGTGATCCAAGTTCTGATACTAAATGGTCAAAAAAACAAAATGATTATTTTTCTGGTTTAATAGGTGATTATTCAAACATAACAGAGATGATGAATAGAGGTGAAAAAGTTGATGAAGGCGCATTAGCTTTATCTCAAATAGATAAAAAACTTGATGACTATGTTAAGTTTGTACAATTAAGTAATGGTTTAAAAGATAGAGTTATTGAGGCTGGTGAGTTTGAAAAAGGTAGTGTAGGAGCTATAGTATCTGACGGTACTATCAATGATGTGCCAGCTACATTAATGATTAGAGACCTGTGGGAGAATCCAGAAGGTATGAAACTTCAAGACGATGAGTATGGTAATTTAATTTTGTCTAGAGGAGATCAAAGAATTAATATAGTAGAATTTAATGATAGCTTAGAAGACGGTAGAGACTTATTAGCTACAATTCAAGATCCATCTGATTTACAAACTACAGCTATGACTGGTATTTTAGATAGCTTAGATAATAAAGGTAAAATAACCAGTTCTTATAGTGGTGATGGTTTTTCTAGTAAAAAAAGTTATTATAATATGCCTTCTATAGAAAGCGCTTTTAGAACTAAAAATCCATTTAAATCATTAACAACAAACCCAGAAACAGCTGCTGGCTATTGGGAGTTATTAGGTAATGAAATAAACGGAGGTGAAGCTTGGATTGGAACTGAAGAACAAAAGCAAAGATTTACCGAAGCTTGGAATAAAAGAACTATAGATAAATTAATTCCACAAGATCAAAGAAGTAGCGCAATGAAAGCCACTGTTACATCTTACACTAAAGAAGAAGAAAAAGGAGAGAAAGGTGACGCAGGTGATGATTTAGATTTTGATGGTGTTAACTACAACGAATTAATAGATATTAACAACAAAGTTGTAAATTTAGTTGAACCAACGCCTCCTGGAGTTCCAATAACACCTCAGGAAATAGTTGACAGCTATGCTTTAAATAAAAAATACAAAGCTGATAAAGAAAAGTACGAAGCGGTTATTGAAAAAGCTCCTAAACAAACTGAAGCATGGTTAAAGAAAAATCTAAATCTGAAAGAATTAGATGGTATACCAATGTCAGGGTTTACAGTAGAATATGTAGATGAAGAAAATCCTAATAAAGGTATGAAGTTTGTTCCTAGGTTTGATAAAGAAATAGAAGTTCCTTTAGGTAGAAATCCAGACACTGGTAAATTTACATTAGAACCGGGTGATGAGGGTTATGAAAATAGCGAAAAATCAGATGATAAAAAAGCTGTTGGTGTAATGGGACAAGGAAGAGCAGAATTTAACGAAGGTTTTGTTATTGGTAACGATCTAAAAACTTTTGTAAATTACTTGAAAAAAGAAACTGCTAAAGTTACAGGAAGTGACGATCCACTAGGAATAATTTAAATTAAATTATATGGCTATAGAAAATAAATTAACTGTAGAAGAATTTGCTACTAAAATAAGAAATAAATTTAATGCTTATCAAGATATTGAAGACTCTGTTCTAGTTGACAAGTTTGTAAAAAAATATCCTGTTTATGAAAAACAAATTAAATTTAACGAAATTGAAACTACAGCTCCTACTCAAACATTAGAGCCAGGCCAAGGTGTACTAAAACCTGACACTTCACTAGAGCCAGGTCAAGGTGTGTTAACCCCTGAAACTTTTGAAAGTGAGGGAAAGTTAACCCCTGTTGTAGAAGAAACTGCGCCTGCAGCAGGAGAAGAAGTAGCAGTTACGGATTCCGTATCGGTAGATGGTGGTTTGGGTTCTACAATGCAAATGAAAAATGCAAAAATATCTTTTGATGATTTTTCAACAAAAACTGAAGAAGAGTTTGTAGACGAAGGTAAATTAAAAAAATTATACCCTGGATTTGAGTTTACAACCCCAAGTTTAGTTGGTGATTACATTGAAATAGAAAACTTAAGCACAGGTAAAAAAAATGTTATAGAATTACCAAGTAACACATATGGCAACCCTTTAGATCCTTTTGGAACTAGAGATAGAGATCCAAGAAAAGCTTATCAAAAGTTTTTAAACATAGTAGAACCAAGAGATAAAACAGAGGAAAATAAAAATAGAATAGATATATTTAATCGTACAAGTTTAAGACCTGATTTTAACGTGGCTGGAGACGGCACCAATGATTTAACTGAAGACACTAGCTTATATCCTTTTAGAATAGCAAAGTCTAAACAAATGGGAGAAAGAGATGGTCAACCTTTAGTTAGAAATTATTATGATGGAACTACAGAAGAAGAGTTGGTTAATATAATTGATGTTTTTGACACAGTTCAGCAAGATGCTTTTGAAAACTTATATAGATACGGCATTGTATCTAAAGACACAAAGCTTACTGAGCTAATGGAATTGTCTGATGAAAATCATCGGGCTATAGAAGATTTAATGCTTGGTGAAGTTGAAAGAATTATAGGAGAAAAAATATATCCAGAAGATTTTAATACTTTATATCTAAACAGGCAAAAAGAAAATAAATTAATTGTAGAAGATAGAGCTAAGAAAAAACAACAAAAAGACAATTTAAAAGTAGGTTTAGATACAGAGTTTAAAGAAAATCAACTTAAAGGATTTTACAATGCAGCTGATCCAAAGCAACAGATTAAAATTGATTTAGAAGAAAGTAATTTTAAATTAAAGCAAGATAGAGCTTATTATGAAGGAGAACTTAAGAAAATAAACAATAAAGAATATAAAACTGAAGGAGATAGAGAAAACGCAAAAAAGCTTTTAAATTTAGAAATTACACGCATAGATAATAAAATGATTGCTAATAACGCCGCAATCAAGGATAATGCCGCTGGTGATTTATCTAGCTTAATGGTTAAAGCTTTTACAGGAGGCGCAGATGTCATAGTAGACTTTATCCAAGATGACATGGATTTAGAAAATAAAACATTAGCAAGTAGTTACTTTGGAGACAGAGGTTATTCAGAAGAGTCTGTTAAACAATTAGCTAAAATCGCTAGTGATTCTGAACAAAACATTGTTAATAAAGTAAGAGTTGAACAAGACAAAAACCCACAGTTAACACAGCAAGAAGCTGTTCGTAAGTTGCTAGATAACGAATTAAAAAACATGCGGCAAGCTGAAGTTGATGGTATGAATGCTTTTGTTACTATAAAAGGTAGATATCATGAGTCCCCTTATTTTCAGCCAACGCTACCTGGTAATAAAGCTAAAGTTTCTTTTTATGATTTAAGAAAAGAAGGTTATAGAAGTGGAGATTTTGAAGGGTTTTTAGATGAGATTAAATACGAAATGAGTGATAGAGATATCGCGTCGTTTAAAGCTTATAATGAACTAGTAGACGAGTATGAAGCATCTGCACTTGGTTATTATAATTTAGGTTATAAAAACATTGACATAGGAGAGGTTGAAAAAAATAATAATGCTTTAGTTTTTGGTATATCAGCTGCAGAATCTACTTTGGGTTGGTTTGGATATGATGAAAGAGAAGCACAAAGAATAGTGCAAGGAGAAAACCCAGTTGGAAGAGCTTTAATAGACAACCTAGATCAAGCTATAAATAACTTTAATTCATCAGCAACTGTTGAAGAAGTGCAAACAGACAAGTTGTACGTTAGTGATAAGCAAAAAGAAAATATAGAAAAAACTATTGGTGAAGAAGTAGCTGAAGGTGTTGGTCATTTTGTACCTGATTTAGTAGTATTAGGTGTTACTGGTTGGGCTACTGGTGGCGTAATGAATGCGATAGGTCTAACTAGGTATTTAAAAACTGCACCTAAATTAATTAAGCACGGTTTTGGAGCTGCATTAGAAGAAGCTAAGATGCAAACTATTTTAGATATGAAACCTGGTGGTGGTGCTGCGTTTTATACGTTAGGTGCTGCAACTTCTAAAGTGCAAGTATTTAAAAAAGGTTTTAAATGGTTAAATCCTTTATTTGATAAAGTTGTTAAATCTGGAGTTGTTGGTGCTGCGTCAGCAGAGTTTGCTGGTATCACTGAATTAGCTTATGATAGTTTTATGGGTAATAAACTATTTGCAGATGAGTTTAACGAAATGTATGGTAGCTTAAGTGATGTTAGTAGAAGACTATTAGTTAACGCTACTGTGTTTTCTATGACAGGAGCTATGCATGTTAAAAGGAATGACTTTAGATCTACTTCACAAAAGTATAAGGTTAAAAATGAAATAAAGAATCTAGTAAATGAGATAGTTATTCCTGAAGCAAACAAATCTAAAGTTAAAGAACTACAACAGGAAATAGACAATATTTATAAACCTAAACAACTTGTAGACAAAGCTCAAGGTGTAAATATACCTAGTGAATTAGCTCCTAAAAAAAGGTATTATAATGAATTAACTAAGTCAGAACAGAAAAGAGTTAATGATTTACAAAAAGAAATTGATAGATTAAATAGTGAAAGAAAAACTACTGCAGATTTAACTCCTAAAGAACGAAAAAAATTAGAGACATATTCAGGCGCTATGCAAACATTGGATCAAATGATCGCTGTTGAAACTATGCATAGAGATTTAGATCCTACTAGCCCAGAATTTGAAGCTAATTTTAACAGAAGAATAACTAATCCAATGAATAAAGCTATTCAAGCTGTAATACCTGAATTTAAAGGTGTAGATGTTGTTTTTGGTAAAGGAAAAGAATTTAGAAGAAATAATTTTGAAACAAATGGTGAAGGTAAAGACTTAGGAAACACCGCTCAGTATGATCCTAAATCTAATAAAATGTATTTTGACATGGACTTTTATACACCTGGTAAAGCTGTACATGAGTTTACTCACGCTGCTGAAATGGCTTACATGTCACAGAACCCTACAGCTAAAAGAAATTTTACAAAAAGACTAGGTAATGTATTTAAAGATTTTAATTTTGGAGAATTTGAAGGAACAGAATTAGCAGCAAAAATAAAAGAAAAGTATAACATAGACCTTAGAACTGTTGATGGTAAGAATTTAGAAGCTAGAGAATATTTAGCTTTTATGGCAGAGTTTATGGCTAATCCAGAAGTATACTATACAAATCCAAACTTAGCTTCTAGCTTTATGAATGAGTTTAGATTAGAGGTTAAAAACTTCCTTGTTGAAAATGGATTAAAAACACCTATACCTAAAACAGCTAAAGACATGGTACAAATGTTAGCATTGTTAGGTAAAGATGTTAGGATGGGTAGTAAATTTGATGTTAAGATACAGCAGTTAGCAAAGTTAGATGAAATAGATATACTAGGTACTAATATTATATTGGAAGCAGCAGAGGGCAAGAAACCAGTTGTAGCATCTAAAGAACTTTCTAAAAAAGAAGACGTTGTTAAAACGTTGTCAAAAGAAAACATATCTAAAGCTAAGCAAAGTGTTCAAGAGTTAGTAGAAAAATCAAAAGGAGATATAGATAAAAATTTAACTAAAGAAGAAAGAGATATATTTAACGCTCAAATAGAAGTTATGTCGTTAGATGCTTTAGGTTTTAGAAAAGATATTGGAACACCTGGAAAAGTAAAAATTCCAGCTTCTGAAGCTATATCTTATGCTAATCAATTTTTACCTGGCATATTAAGAAGATATAAAAAGTCAGATGCTAGTGGAAAAACTAGACAATTTTCAACATTGTTTTATGGAAATATAAAACCTAAAAGACAAGCCTTTTATGGTAAGCAAGAAAAACTAAGTGAATTAGGTAGGCAAGAAAGATTAGGTGATGTTGATGCTGAAGGAAGAGAAAAACGTGATGTAGTTTCTACAGATCTTACTCCTGAGGAAGCTATGGTATCTAAAGAATCTCAAGATAGAAAAGATAAAGTTACTCCAAGAGCTAAACTTATTAGAGATTTTCCTGAAATATTTGATCAAGAAGTAAAAGATCTTTTTGAAACTGCAGGTCTAGAAATTTTTGAAGGTGAAACTCCAGCTGTAGAAGCGAAAGAATTTAAAGGTTTTACAACTGAGGTTTTTAGACAAAAAACAACAGCTAAGATAAAGAAAAAATTAGGTACAGGTAAAACATACGAATTTAATGTTAAAAAGTTAGCACCTAAACTAAAAGAAAACTTACCTATACAATGGTTTGTTAGAATGGAAGGTTCAAAACCTGTTAATGAAAAGAAGTTTACAACTCCACCAAAAAGATTAACAAAGCAAGCTGATATAGACAGAGCTATGTTAAACGATAAAGTGTATGTAGAAGTTACTACACAAGGCGTTAACGCTTATGAATTTAAAGATTTTACAGCTAAAGACTTAGCAGATTTTATTTTAGCTCCATTAGTTAATCCTAAAACAAGGGCTAAAAGCGGAACAAGAGGTACTAGAAAAACTGGGTTTGCTGAAGGATTAGTAGATTTATTTGGTAGACAAGTATCTCCTACCGCTATTAAACAAATACCAAAACTAGAAGGAAAACTTCCACAAATAAGCGCTAAGTTACAAGTTGATCCTAGAACTAAATTTGCTTCTAAAGAGTTAACTAAAAGGTTACAAACTGCATATGATTTAGTTAATAAAAATAGAATATTAACTGAAAAAGATAAAATAAGACTTAAAAAAGGACTTAACATAGAAAACGAAAAGAAATTAATTGATGAGTTAGATGGTGCTAGATTATACGCTGCTATTGAAAATGGATTAAAAAAGTCTGATTTAAAAAAGCTTGAAGAATTAAATTTAGAAAAAGACGTAGACTTTTTTGAAGCTTTAGCTTTAGAAGATGTTGCAATAAGAGAGCAAAGATCTATTGAAGAAACTCAAGAAATATACATGGGTGAAGAAATTTCTTTTATTGATGATGGGAAAAAGTTAAAAGCAAGTATGCCAGGAACTACTTATAGATCAGCTAAAGATAGAGCTTCATCAGAAAATTTTAAAAAATCTAAACCTTATTATCTTGATATTGTAAAAAATTTAATACCTAAAGGTGAATTATTTAGTTCATCGCCTAGTTCTTATCAAAAAATGATAATGAATACTATAGGAATGGGGGATCATAGAGGAAGAACTAATGAAAGAAAATTCACTTTTAAGGAGTATGGTGTAGAAGAAGGAAATTATACTAAACTTTTAGAAAAAGTATATGATATAAAAGAAGCGGATTTAATAGGCAAAGGTCCTGCTATTGAAGGCGAAATATTTATACCAGCTCCTGCTAGTAAATCTAAAGTTACTAAAGCAGAAGGTAGCATAGATTTTAGAGCGGAAGCAGCTAAAGTTGTTCTTGGAAGAGGACAAACTAGCGTAGATGCAGTTTTAAATGCTAATAAAGCAGCCTTACAAAACATATATAACGCTGCTAAAAACGTAATTAAAAATGCTAAAAACAAAACTAAAGCTTTAGATCATATAATAGATTTAATGTTAGAGCAAACCAATAGATCTATTGGTGGGATAAAAGGATTAGTAGGTATAGAAAGTGCTGCCATGGAAGGATTAAGAGGGTCTAATCCAGAGTTAACTAAAGAATTACATAATGAACATTTAACAGAACTTTTTACCATGACTAAAAACTTTGGTAAAATGATGGAAAGGTTTATTAAAGGAGAACAAAGTGAAAAAAGCGTTGATCTTCAGCTTAAGAGAATGGTTGAAGATTATAATCAAGGTATAATAAGCGAACAGCGTAGGGAGCTTAAGGATTTTACAGGAGCTTCTAGAATGGATTATATTAATAATTTAATATTTTTAGGTAAAGATGCATATAAACAAATACCATTAAGAGAATCAACGTTTGCTGAAGCTGCTAACATGGCAGAGGTAATAAGAAATAATGCCACTAAAACTATACTAGATAGAATAAAAAACACACCATATAATAAATTAACTTTAACTGGGGTTGTAGCTAAACAAAGACTTGAAAATACTGCTCAAAACAAAAGGGTAGAAAAACAAACTAAAGAGTTAGCTTCAGAATCTAAGATGGCTAGTAAAGATTTAAGTAACTCAGAAATTAGAGATGAACTAAATAAAAGAGATAAAGCTTTTAGATTAGCAAATGAAAAAGATAAGAAAATAAAGAAAGCTAGAGTATTTGATTTTGATGACACTATAGCTAGAACTAAAAGCAATGTATTGTACACTATGCCTGACGGTAGAAAAGGTAAGTTAACAGCTGAAGAGTTTGCTAAAAAAGGAGATAAAATGCTAGCTGAAGGAGCTGTTTGGGATTTTTCAGAGTTTAACAAAGTAGTAGATGGCAAGAAAGGACCATTGTTTGAAGTTATGAAAAAGATGAAAGAAGCAGCTGGAGAAAGAGACATGTTCGTTCTTACTGCTAGATCTCAAGAGTCTGCTAAAGCTATTCATACTTTCTTAAAGGAAATGGGTATAGATATTCCTTTAGAAAATATAAAAGGATTAGGTGATAGTTCACCATTTGCTAAATCAGACTGGATAGTTGGTAAAGCTGCAGAAGGTTATAATGACTTTTATTTTGCTGATGATCATAAAGCTAACGTTAAAGCTGTAAGAGATGTATTAGAAGTACTTGATGTTAAATCACAAACACAACAAGCTTTAGCATCAAAAGATTTGTCAGGAGACTTTAATAAAATATTAGAAGAATCTAAAGGTATTGGAAGAGAGAAAATATTCTCCGATGTTAAAGCAGAATTAAGAGGTACTAAAGCAAGGAGACAGAAGTTTTTTATACCACCATCAGCTGAAGACTTTATGGGGTTATTATATCCTACTTTAGGAAAAGGTAGACAGGGAGAAGCTCACTTAAAGTTTTATAAAGAAAGTTTATTTGATCCTTACTCTAGAGCTATGGAGAACTTGTCTACTGATAGAGTTAACCTAATGGCTGATTTTAAAGAGCTTAAAAAACAACTTGATGTACCTAAAGATTTAAGAAAAGAAACTGAATCAGGTTTTACTAATGAACAAGCTGTAAGAACATACTTATGGGCTAAGACTGGTAGAGAAATACCTGGTTTATCTAAGTCTGATTTTAAAGAGTTAAACGATATAGTAGAAGGTGATGCTAAGCTTAAAGCTTTTGCTGAACAAATACTGTCTATAACTAAAGGTGACGGTTATTCTAAGCCAGGTAAAAACTGGGCAGCAGGTACTATAACAACAGACCTAATGGAGTTGTTGAACACTACTAAGCGAAGTAAGTATTTAGAAACATGGCAGCAGAATGCAGATCTTATATTCTCTAAAGATAATATGAATAAGTTAGAAGCTGCTTTTGGTAAAAAATATAGAGAGTCATTAGAAAGTGCATTATCTAGAATGAAAGCTGGTACTAATAGAATACAAGGAGGAAACAAACTTAGTAACCAGGTTCTTGATTACATTAATAATTCTACTGGTGTTGTTATGTTCTTAAATATGAGATCAGCTGTACTACAAACTATATCAGCTGCTAACTTTGTTAACTGGAGCTTTAATAATCCATTAAAGGCGGGTAAAGCTTTTGCTAATCAACCTCAGTATTGGGCTGATTTTAAAGAGTTAATGAACTCTGATTACTTAAAAGATAGACGTAATGGTTTAAAACTAAACATAAACGAGTCTGAAATAGCTAATGCTGCTAAAACTTCTAAGAATAAAGCTAAAGCTGTTATAAGTTATATTATTGAAAAAGGTTATACGCCTACAAAGTTTGCTGACAGCTTTGCTATTGCTTCTGGTGGCGCAACTTTCTATAGAAATAGGATTAATGATCTTATGAAAAACGAAGGTAAAACAGAAGCTGAAGCTAAGAAACAAGCTATGGAAGAGTTTAGAAAAGTATCTGAGCTTTCTCAACAGTCATCTGACCCAAGTAAGATATCTAAACAACAATCAGGTGACTTAGGTAGGATGATACTACAATATGTTAATACTCCAATGCAGTATGCGAGACTACAAAAAAGAGATATACAAGATATAGCAAATAAGAGAAGGATAGAAGGTAAAACTTTAGCTCAAAGTAATAGGACTAGACTATCTAGAATAGCTTATTATGGTTTTATTCAAAACTTAATGTTTAATGCATTACAACAAGGATTGTTTGCTTTAGGTATGGGTGATGGAGAAATAGATCCAGATGAAGAAAAAACATTATTCAAGTCTGCTAATGGTATGCTAGACTCTAGTTTAAGAGGTTTAGGTTTAGCAGGTGTTACTGTTCAAGTTCTTAAAAATTTAGTCATGGACGTGTATGATAGGTCACAAAGAGATAGACCAGAATATGTAGACGCTTGGCAAAAGCTATTAGACTTTTCTCCAGCTATAAAAAGTAAGATGTCTAAATTTAAAGGTGCTGCATATCCATTTGATAGTAAGAAACGTAGAGCTGAAGTATTTGATAAAGGATTTAGCTTAGATAACCCAGCTTATGAATCACTGGCAAAAGTAATTGCCGCAACTACAAATATACCTTTAGATAGGTTGTATACTAAAACTGAAAATGTAAAGCATGCATTTGACGAAAATAACGAAGCATGGCAATCAGTAGCCATGATATTAGGTTGGCCTTCATGGCAAGTGCAGGATGGTGGTTATAAATCATCAAAGAAAGAAGTTGTAATACCAAGAGGTACTATTAAGAAATCAAAAACAAAATATAAAAAAAGGAAAACAACTTACAAGAAAAGAAGATGAAAATAGGTGAAAATACTGAATTCAAACTAGATTTAAAAACAATTATAAGTATAGTTGTTTTTACATCGACAATAATGGGAATGTACTATACCTTAGAATCAGATATAGAAGAGGCAAAGAAGTTACCGCCTGCAGAAGTTAAAAGATTAGAATATGATCTTAAGCAGCAATGGACAGAGGGTCATATAATAGCTCTAGAATTAAAAGTTAAAGAGTTAGAAACAGATGTAAAACAATTAGATAAAGAAATACACCATGGCAAGAGGTAAAAAAGTATGCTGGAAATACGGCAAAGGAAAATACTGTGGAACACTTATTCCAAGTATGGAAACAAAAACACATAGGTACGCTCGTACTGAAAATGGAAAAGTAAAATCATTACCTAAAAGTAAAAAGTAATGGATGATGCTAGTTATGAAAAGTCAAACCGTGAAATGCGAGCTAAGCATACCAAAGAAACTGGTAAAGTTTTAGGTAAAAGACAAACTAAAGGCAAAGGTAAACGTAGAATATCTTTTGCTTGTAGATTTGCAGGTATGGATGGGCCAATGAAAAAGCCTAATGGTGAGCCAACTAGAAAAGCTAGGGCTTTAAAAAAATGGGGTTTCAGTAGTGTTGAGGAAGCTAGAGAGTTTTGTAATAAAAATAAAGAAAAGAAATGAAAGATAAGAAATTTAAAAAGCACATGATGTACAAGGACTGCAAAGAGGTTATGGCTAATACAATGAAAGATCATTTAAAATTAAAGAAAAAAGGATATAATCACAAGAAGTCTAAGGACTGTGATAAAAAATAAGGAACACTAAAAAATGGGCACCATACCCAACGTTCCTGTAACCAAAAAAGGGGATCTCAAAACGAGGTCCCCTTTTTATTTAACATTAAGATAATGTAAGATGTAGTAATTAGTTGACTAGCTGTGTAATTGTAGCTTAAACTAAACTAAAACTATGAAAAAATTATTACTTACTATTATCGCATTATTTATATTTAACTCTTGCGTAGCTGTTGAACCTTGTTTCTTTAGCGATGATTTTCAATATGCTAATTACCAAAGTTCTATTGATACTACATTTAATTACTTAGAAGATATAGATATTTTAATATCGTGTGGTGCAGGTTCTTGCCCGCCAAAATAAGGATACAACTGATATCTTCTATATTCCCGTGGACAGTTTCTAGGTACATGTACATAAGTTCCGTCTACAGATAATTTATAATCCCAAGTGGATATTGTAAGCTCATAATAATGAGACTCTTCTAAAGTTACTCTTTTGATTAGATCAAAACTAAACTCTCCTAGCTCATGTTTAAACCAGTGTATTTCTAAACTGTCGTTTAACCATCTCCAGCCAAATCGTATAGAATTATCCATATGATTACTTCCGCAATCACTCCACCCTATTAATTTATTAATGTCTAATTGATTAAGGCTATCCACAGTTTTGTAGATAGCACTTGAATCAAATTCAATGTTCCAACCGAACACTGTGTCTTTACTATAGTTTAAAGCATATGTTGACCTATGTCTTCCTTTCTTTATAGTAAATACTTTTTCTTTACTTGTTATTTTATTACAGCTAAGAGAAAGAAATACTAAAAATATTATGTAGAATTTCTTATATCTTTTATGCATATTCCATGTTTTTGAATTATTATTTGTTCATTGCTACAACTATTAGTTAATTTCACAAGCGCCACCAGCACAAGCAAGTTCACCAGAAAGATCTGTATTGTCTTCAGTTTCTGTAACATTAGTTAAATCAATTTCCGTTAATGACTTCATCATATACTCATATGTAGACTTGCTAATATCCTCGAAAGGAGCTTGAGTATAAGTACCACCATCATATGGTAAGACAGATAAACCGTTGTAGTGTTCTCTGTTATTCCACATCCATTCGCCAGCAAAGTTCCATTGCTCTGGTTTTAAGCTAACTGTAGCAGATACATTGTGAGTGTTAGATCCTTTTCTATGACCTGGCTTTACCCACTCTGTAGCAACTTTCTTTATACGTTCAAGTAATTCAAACGGTGATTCATCTCTCATAATAGCACCTTCAGGAGCTTTCTGCGGTATACTAATTACAGCAGTGTCATGAGGTCTAAAATACTCATCTTCAATAAGCTCAGGATGGTTTATAGCTAGATAATTATATATACTTTCGTTTTTACCAACCCTGATCCTACGGACATAATAATCGCTGTGCCACGCGTGAATACCAGATGATGTTCCTAATGCCAGAGATGTCGTCCCAGCAGGCTTCACGGTTGTACATCTGGCTGCAGGATTGATCCCAATAAGCTTTGCAACTCTTGAGTTCTCTCTTTTAACTACATCAGCTGCTTTAGTCATATCATAACCAAGTACAACGCCTGATCCTATGCCTGTCATTGACACTCCTATCAGTGCATCTTTCTCAGTAGTCTCTCTCCATACATCTCTTAAGTAATGAAAATTAGTATAGCCAGCTTGTAGTGTACCTATAAATGCAGCGGCTTTTACTCTCATGTTTAAATCTTCTTGTGATTCAATATCAGAAGCATTAACTTCACATAAGTTACAAAACTGATAAGGTCTTAATGCTATCTCGCAGCAAGGGTTAGTTCCCCAGTCTTTATCATTGTTAAAGTAAATACCTGGTTCACCAGCATTACTAAGCTCTACACGTTTCCATAAGTCCATAAAAAATTCTTTAGTTATCTTATGTCTCATTAGGCATGCTGAATTATTAGCACGACCTCTTTGCGGATTTGTTTCCCACCAATTACCTGACTTACAAGAAATCATTTCATCATCATCAGCAGAAAATAAACTAATTAACGCTGCTCTACGTATACCACCAGCTAAGACTGCGTCTGCTACGTGACAAACAATATCGTGTACTTCTATAGTAGATAATGTTTCTCCAGACTCTTTGCTGTTTAATATACCTGTTATTTTAAGTATACACTCTTTTAATGGTTGAGGACCAGGAGCTTTACCTCCTGATGTTACTAACTGTGCTCCCTTAGGTCTTATATCAGAGAAGTCAAAGTCAATTGTTGACTGTCTTTTATCTCCCATGTAAGACTTCATAAGAACTTTTATAGCATCTGCCCAACCTTCTATGGAGTCTCCAACTAAAAATCTTCTAGTTCTTTTTGCGTATGGCTTATTAACTGGTTCTAAGTTTTGTACGTGGTGTTTCTGTACAGAGTAACCTACACCAGTACCACCAAGTAGTAAGAACATTACCTCACTAAACGAGTCAATATGATCGATAGGTAGATAAGCGCAATTATAGACACGATTAGGTGATATTTCAATCGGCTTACCTCCGAACTGAAGCGATCGCATACTTGGTAAAATCTTTTTATCATAAACTAATCTATAAACTTCTTCTATATTTTCTTTTAACGCAGGATACTTTTTAATGTGCATGTTCTTGTTCCTGGTAACTAAATCATCCCATGACTCACGTCTGTTTAGCTCAGGAATATATTTAGCATATTTCATGTGCACTGTGATGTCGGATAATATTTCATTTGATAACTCCATATAGTAATCTTTAAATAATTATACTTCTAACTTTTTTTCTTTTGCTTCCTCTTTTTTCTTTGCTAAATTAGATTTAAGTGTTTCTATAGCTTCATCATAACCGGGTAGAAGTTTAACCGTCTCATATGTTCCTACAGATAATTCTCTTAAGTTTGTTACCTCATTAATCAATTGTTGTATTACATTGCTCATTGATACAATTTTATTTTGCATTTCTAGTAATTTACTTTCTTTCATTTTGGTTTTTATATTTTTCTTGATATTCTA
>TARA_R110001606_G_scaffold128888_1_pt1 | contig 23408 bp, 21 predicted proteins | sample TARA_R110001606 | Tara Oceans TARA_R110001606 (sample SAMEA4398315) | marine metagenome | biome: Polar Biome; feature: [SRF] surface water layer (ENVO:00010504); material: water (ENVO:00002006), including particulate matter (ENVO:01000060) such as... | depth 5 m
ATTGTTGTAATTCCAATAATATTTATCGTTGTATTTTTTATATTATCTGTACTTGTTTATTTCAATAGAAAGGCAAAAGAACTACTGTAATTAGCGAAGTGAGATTAATAGAGTATTTCGCGTTTAAGACTAGGAAATAATAAAAGTGAAGATTTTAAAAACTAAATTAAAAGGTTGTTTTGTTATAGAACCCGTTATTTTTATAGATGAAAGAGGGTGTTTTTTTGAGACATTTCAAAAAGAAAGATTTGAAAAAGCTATTGGAGAGAATATAAATTTTGTTCAGACTAATCAATCGTATTCTGTAAAAGGGACTTTAAGAGGACTTCATTTTCAAGTAGGAGATTATGCTCAAGCAAAATTAATTACTGTACCTAAGGGTAAAATATTGGATGTAGTGGTTGATATTAGAAAAGACAGTCCTACATATGGTCATCATTTTATGATTGAATTATCAGAAAGTAATCATAAATCACTTTTTGTACCAAGAGGTATGGCTCATGGTTTTTTAGCTTTGGAAGAAACAATTTTTACTTACCAGTGCGATAATTATTATAATAAAGAATCAGAGAGTGGTATACTATACAGCGATTCTGATTTGGCAATAGACTGGGAATATGATTCTGATAATTTAATTGTTTCAGAAAAGGACAAATTGCTGCCAAACTTTAATTCTATAATTTCATGAAAAAAATATTGGTGACTGGAGCTTTTGGTCAATTAGGGTTGAGTATTCAAGATATTCATGCACAGTATCCTAATCTGACGTTTAATTTTTTTAATTCAAATCAATTAGATGTTACTGATAGTCAAAGAATTAAGGATGTTTTTGAACACTATAAGTTTGATTACTGTATTAATTGTGCCGCGTATACAAATGTGGAACAGGCAGAGAAAACTCCTAAAATTGCTTATCAAGTAAATGGTGATGGTGTAGAGAATTTGGCTAAATCTTGTAAAGAGAATAATGTAAACCTTATACATATTTCTACTGATTATGTTTTTGATGGTGAGAAAAAGGAACCTTATACTTTAGAGGATACTCCAAAGCCCATTAATGAATATGGCAAGTCTAAACTTTTAGGAGAGAATCATATTAAAAATCTTTTAAATAATTATTTTATTATACGTACGTCTTGGTTATACAGCAAGTCCCACGGAAAAAATTTTTATAAAACAATATTAGAAAAAGCGAAAAAAGGAGGCACTTTAAATATAACTGATCAGCAAATAGGTTGTCCTACAAACACGCTAAATTTGGCTTTGTTTATTTTAAATAATTTGATAGAGAAAAAAGCAAATTTTGGCATTATACATTTTACTGATGATATAGTAATGACATGGTATCAATTTGCTGAAAAAATTATTACTGAAAACAAATTAGAAGACAGGGTTACTCTTCTAAAAGCAGAGAATTATCTTACTTTTGCTAAAAGACCTAAAAATAGTGTACTTATATAATAAACAATCATAGATGAAAAAAAAGAACTTGGTAATTTTTGGAACTAGACCTGAAGCTATAAAAATGGCTCCTTTGGTTAAAGAGTTTCAAAAGAATAATCATTTTTTTGAAACTAGAGTTTGTATTACCGCACAACATCGAGAAATGTTGGATCAAGTTTTATCCTTTTTTGAAATTACTCCAGATTACGATATGGATTTAATGAAACCCAATCAGAATTTATATACACTAACTTCTGATATTATTACAGGTCTAAAACCTATCATAGAAGATTTTGAACCAGATTATGTGTACGTTCATGGTGATACCACTACAACTATGGCTTCAAGCATCGCTGCGTTTTATTCTGGTGCCAAAGTCTGTCATGTAGAAGCAGGTCTGCGTACATTTAATATGCAATCTCCTTTTCCTGAGGAAATGAATAGGAGTGTTACTGGGGTGATTTCTAATATTCACTTCTCACCGACGGAAACTTCAAAAAACAATCTAATTAAAGAGAATAAGCCTGAAGATTCTATATTAATAACGGGAAATACTGTTATTGATGCATTACAATATAGTGTTGATAAGGTAAACAGTGTTGGTTTTGATGATAATGAAATTACGAAGCTAAAAGAAATTATAAGCACTGATAAAAAATTAATACTTGTAACTGGACATAGAAGAGAAAATCACGGACAAGGATTTATAAATATTTGCGAGGCTTTAAAAGATATTGCAATCAGTAATCCTGAAACTCAGATTATTTATCCAGTACATTTAAATCCAAATGTTCAAAAACCTGTGTATAAACTATTGGGTGAGATTGAAAATATAAATTTAATAGCACCCCTTTCATACCCGGCATTTGTTTGGTTAATGAATCAATCTTATTTAATAATAACTGACAGTGGTGGTGTTCAAGAAGAGGCGCCGAGTTTAGGAAAACCAGTTTTGGTAATGCGTAATACTACTGAAAGACCTGAGGCAGTTGATGCAGGTACTGTAATTTTGGTAGGTACGGACAAGAATAGAATAGTTGAGGAAACTAATAAACTTTTAAATAATCAATCTGCATATGATGGCATGAGCAAACTTCATAATCCTTACGGAGATGGGAAAGCTTGTAAAAGAATTGTAGAATATATTCAAAATATTAAGAATGAAGAATAAACCTAGTGTTGTAATGATTGGTTTAGGTTATATAGGCCTTCCAACTGCTGCCTTAATAGCCCAAAATAAAGTATATGTTCATGGCGTTGATATTAACCCAAGCGTTGTAGATACGATTAATGCAGGGAAGATTCATATTATAGAACCTGAGTTAGATAATGCTGTTGCGGAAGCTGTTGCAGAAGGGTATTTAAGAGCAAGTACATCTCCAGTAGATGCAGATACTTATTTAATAGTTGTACCAACACCTTTTAAAGGAAAAAATGAACCAGACATTTCATTTGTTGAAGCTGCAACACAAGCAATTATTCCATTATTGAAGGAAGATGATTTATATATAATTGAATCTACGTCTCCTATTGGTACAACAGAGAAAATGATGGAACTAATTTACACTAGTCGTCCAGAATTAAAAGACAAGCTGAATATTGCATATTGCCCTGAACGTGTACTTCCTGGTAATGTCATGTATGAGTTAGTTCATAATGATAGGGTAATTGGCGGTATTGATGAGAAATCAACTAATAAAGCTTTAAAGTTTTATAAGCAATTTATTAAAGGTGATTTACATAAAACAAATGCTAGAACTGCAGAAATGTGCAAATTGGTAGAAAACTCCTCTAGAGACGTTCAAATTGCTTTTGCGAATGAACTATCTCTTATATGTGATAAAGCCGATATTAATGTTTGGGAGCTGATAGAATTAGCTAATAAGCACCCTAGAGTAAACATATTACAACCTGGTTGTGGTGTTGGTGGGCATTGTATAGCAGTTGATCCATATTTTATTGTTGCAGACTACCCTTTGGAGTCTAAAATAATTGGTACAGCAAGAGAAATTAATAACTATAAATCTTTTTGGTGTGCTGAAAAAGTGCAAACAGCAAAGCTAAAGTTTGAGCTTGAGCATGGAAGAAAGCCTAGTATTGCAATCATGGGATTGGCATTTAAACCTAATATAGATGATTTAAGAGAATCACCTGCTAAATATATTGCTCAAAAAGTATTACAAAATGCTAATAACGAACAATATTATATCGTTGAACCCAATATAGAATCGCATACAGTGTTTAAATTAACCAACTATCAAGAAGCTGCTGAAAAAGCAGATATTATTGTTTATTTGGTTGCACATAAAGAGTTTAAAGATTTGCAGTTATCAAAAGATAAAATTGTATTAGATTTTTGTGGTATTAAAGGCATATGATTGGCAAATATTTACCTTTATTATTTTTATTAATATGTAGTTCGGAGTTAATATCGCAAACGATAAATCTTGATTCTATAGATATTTCCTTTTCAAGGAAATTAATAAAAAGAGTTGGTGTTGATAATAAAGACAAACTTTTAATAGACGCTGCTTCAATTTTAGATAACCATATTAATTTAAATCTCAATTGGAAACCCTTTAAGTATGAAGAAGAAATAAACTGGAATGTTAATCCCTATAACAATGTTTCGTGGTTAAACTACCTTTATAGCCTAAGAATGCTTGCTGTTATAAGTGAAGCCTATGAAATCAACTTAGATAAAGAATATCTTTTCAAGGGAAAAGAGCTACTTTTTTCTTGGAACGAAAATCGTGATCAGATAAAATTTCTAAAGGATAAAGGAAAGTTTATATGGAATGACCACGCTGTTGCCAATAGGGTTATAAATCTTATACACTTTGCATATGTTCTTGAGAAAAATGGTGAACTAGACGAAAATTCTAAAAAAATAATATTAAATCAACTGATAGAATCTGGAAATTGGTTGTTCGATGATCGTAACTATACAGATGGTAACCATGCGATAATGATGGATAGGGCATTATTATATTTAGGTTATTCCCTCATTGATTACAAAGATTCTTCTATTTGGATAGATAAGGCGAAAAATCGATTTAATACAATAATAGACTCTGAAGTGACGAAAGAAGGTGTTTCTGTAGAAAATTCACCTCAATATCATTCTTTTATTATGGATTTACTGAAGGATTTTATAGAAGTAATCGATAATGCAGAAGGCAACCCTCCTAAGAAATATTTAGATTTATTTGAGAACATGAAATCTTATTTGGTTTACGTACTTCAACCAAATTTAATTTACCCTTTTCAAGGAGATACGTATCCATTAAGCGTTCCTTTAAATTATTCCAAAAAATATGATGACCCAAGATTACGTTTTGTAGAAAGCAAAGGAGAAATTGGTGTTGAACCAGATAGATTAGATGTTGTTTACCCGGAAGCTGGCTATGCAATATTAAGAGAAAAGTGGGGTAAGCCTTTAGATTTTGAAAAAAGTACTTACATTAACTTTATCAGCGGTGTTCCATCTCTAATTCATAAGCATTCGGATAACTTGTCATTCAGTTTGTTTTCAAATCGAGAAAATATTTTTATTGACCCTGGAAGTTGGGGATATGCAAAAAATGATACCGTTTCTTATTTAGCTAGTACAAAGGCGCACAATACATTTACGGTTAATGATGAAAACATTAGAAACTTTCCTGTAAAGAGCTCTAAGCTAACAAAATATGTATTAGAAGATTCTTATTCATATGTTGAAGCTGAATTTACACCTAACCCTTTTGAAAAATTTATTAGAAAGATTATTTTCATTAAACCCAATCTAGTTTTATTAGATGATTATGTAATTTCACAAAAGGGTATTAATTCTGTTGAACAGATTTTCAATTTAGGCAGGACTGTAAAAAATGTACTTTTTAAAGGCAATAGTATACAAGCAGATTTTGAAAATAGTACGGTTTTAATAAATCAATTAAAAAGTAATAGTTATAACATCACTAGTTATAACGGTGAAGAAAATATTAGGGGCATATATCCTTTAAGAGCCGAACAAACTATTAGCGGTAATCAAATTGTTTTTACATCAGAAAATGATTCAACGCTCTCTCACTTTAATAATAAATCTTTAATTAAAATTTTAAGTAATAAAGAGACTTCAATAGATAATGTAGAAATAAAAGAAAATAGAGATGACTACACATTAGAGTGGCAGAATTCTAGTGGAATAAATCATTCATTAACCATTAAAAATCCTCATTATATAGACGTTTTTAATGAAAATATTAAAAGAGCAAATTACTATGATATTTCCGCTCCAAATATAGAGGAAGATTTCGGAATCGATAGTTTTCATTTACTTCAATGGGCAGAGACAGATTACACGGTGTTGTTTAAATTATCTGAGAACACAACATTACAGGGATTGAAAAAAATGACAATTGGATTAAAAGCATATGCAAAAAAGGAAGATTTAGAGTTGTTGTCAAACTATGCAAGAAAATCAAATAGAAACTTTGACGCCTGGAATATCAAAGAAAACGAAATTATAGAAACAAATCAAGGTAACTTTATTTATTTAAATATTTCAACGAAACTAAAGTCTACGGAAAAACTTAAAATATTTCTTTTTGACAGAAAAGGATATGTTAAAGAACTTTGGAATAATACCATTGATAATTTATATTTTGATAAATTTACTAAAGACTTAGAATTAAAGAATTCTATTGAAAATGGAATAGTGATTTCCGAATTTTCAAACTTATCAAATCAGATTTCTCTTGAAAGAATTATTGTAAATAGAGTTAACAAAACGGATTTAAATATTTACCTAAAACTTTCTAAATCAAGTACTAAAGAAAATTTGAGTAAATATAAAATTGGTTTTCATACTTATGTTGAGGATTCGAGTTTAGATAGTTTAACAAATTATTCTAAATCTAAAAATCGAAATTATGATGCATGGGATTTTATTCCAGAAATTACAGAGATTGATGGTAATCAATATATAATCAAAAGTATAAAAACCCCAGTAAATGAGTTTCCTAAAATAAGACTATTTCTATATGACAGTAAAGGGTATAAAGGTGTTGTTGGAAAAAACTTAGAAATAGAAAATATTACAATAAAATAAATATGAATTTATTAATAACAGGTGGTGCAGGTTTTATAGGGTCACATGTGGTAAGACAGTTTGTTACAAGGTACCCTGATTATATGATATTCAATTTAGATGCATTAACCTATGCGGGTAATTTAGAAAACCTAAAGGATATTGAAAACGCCCCTAATTATACGTTTATAAAAGCAGATATAACAGAGGAAAAGTTTATAAATGATTTGTTTTCGACATATAAGTTTGATAGTGTTATTCATTTGGCTGCCGAAAGTCATGTAGATCGCTCTATTAAAGATCCTTTGGCATTTGCCAAAACTAATATTTTAGGAACAATGGTATTGCTCAATGCTTTTAAAAATTTATGGCAAGATAGCTGGTCAGGAAAACGGTTTTATCACGTCAGCACAGACGAAGTATATGGTAGCCTTGGAAAGAGCGGTTTGTTTACAGAAAGCACCTCATATGACCCCAATTCCCCATATTCAGCTTCAAAAGCAAGCTCTGATCATTTCGTTCGTGCTTATGGAGAAACATATGGAATGCCGTATGTTATCAGTAACTGCTCAAACAACTACGGACCAAACCATTTTCCTGAAAAATTAATCCCCTTATTTATCAATAATATCATTAACAATAAAGCACTACCAGTTTATGGTGATGGCTTGTTTACAAGAGATTGGTTATATGTAAAAGACCATGCAGTAGCAATTGACTTGGCATTTCATAAAGGAAATAATAGCGAAACCTATAATATTGGAGGGTTTAATGAGTGGACCAATATCGATTTAGTGAAGCTCTTGTGTAGTTTAATGGACGATAAGTTACAAAGACCGGCAGGAACATCAGAAAAGTTGATTACTTACGTTAAAGATCGCCCAGGGCATGATTTACGTTATGCTATTGATGCCTCAAAGATTAATAAACAATTAGGGTGGAAACCATCTGTTACTTTTGAAGAAGGTTTAAAAAAGACAATTGATTGGTATTTGCAAAATAAAACATGGCTAGCTAATGTTACATCTGGTAGCTACCAAGAGTATTATAAAGGTCAGTACAACTAATAAAGTTTAAAAATGAAAGGAATAATATTAGCAGGAGGCTCAGGAACGCGGTTACATCCATTGACACAAGTTGTTTCAAAACAATTACTGCCAATTTATGATAAGCCCATGATTTATTACCCTTTATCTGTGTTAATGCTAGCTGGTATTAAAGAGATTCTGATAATTTCAACACCACATGATTTACCTAATTTTAAACGGTTATTTGGTGACGGTTCTCAATTGGGAATAGAGATTTCGTATGCAGAGCAACCTTCACCAGATGGTTTGGCTCAAGCGTTTATAATAGGAGAAGAGTTTATAGGGGACGATGATGTAAGCCTTGTTCTTGGGGATAATATTTTTTATGGAGCAGGACTACAAAATGTATTGTTTGCTGCCGTCAAGGAGGTAAAGGAGACCAGAAAAGCGGTAATATTTGGCAATTATGTCAATGATCCAGAACGTTACGGTGTAGCTGAATTTGATGATGATAATAATGTTTTAAGTATTGAAGAAAAACCTTTAAAACCAAAATCTAATTTTGCAGTGGTTGGTTTGTATTTTTTTCCAAATAGTGTAATCAACGTAGCTAAAAAGGTAAAACCTTCCCATAGAGGGGAATTGGAAATCACCTCAGTAAATCAAGCTTATTTAGAACAAGAGAATTTAAAATTACAAATTCTTAGTAGGGGTTTTGCTTGGTTAGACACAGGTACACATGAAGCCCTTACCGAAGCTACGGAGTTTGTTAAGGCAGTAGAAAAACGAACAGGTCTAAAAATTGGATGCATAGAAGAGATAGCATTTAGAATGAAATACATATCTAAAGACCAACTATTAACCGTTGCAGAAACCTATACAAAAAGTGGTTATGGTCCATATCTAAAGCAGCTTGTCTCAATTTAAACTTACATTCCTTAAATGAAAAGAATCATAACCAGACTTTACGATAAAAAGATTGACGCTTCGGGCTTAGCTGTTTTTAGGGTTTTTTATGGAATAGTTTTATTGTGTGAGATTGTTCAATTGTTTTATTTTAGGCATTTAATCTTTGACAAGATTCCTTATTTGGAGGTTTCGGAAATTGATTATACTGTACCTTTGTTAGTATGGATGATAACTGTCATTTTTATAATTTTCGGACTTTTTGCAAGAACGGCTACAATTATTAATTATCTTTTTTCCCTGATTTTTCTGTCAACTATTATTACGTATGAATATCATATGTTCTATGTTTATTTGGCAGTCAATTTCCTTTTAATGTTTGTAAGTGTTTCTAAGGTTGCATCTCTTGATTCATTAAGGTTGCAATTAAGGTATTCAAATACTAGAATAACTTATTCCCCTCCTAGATTAACTTCTGTATTAAACTATTATTCCATTATTTTATTAGGTATAGTATTTCTATATTTTGATTCTATTTTTCAGAAATTTGCTACTAATATTTGGCTAAGTGGACTAGGTATGTGGTTGCCTATATCAATGCCTCAAACAACTCTTTTAAACTCAGAAACATTTGTTCAAAATTCTAAAATTTTATCCTTATTTCTTGGTTATTTGACCCTTATCTTTGAGTTGTCTTTTCTTTTTCTTTTTTTTAGAAAAAAATGGAGAATACCTTTATTAATCATAGGGGTTGGCTTACATATGGGTATTTTAATAGTATTTCCCATACCTTGGTTTGCATTAGGATTTTCTTCACTTTACTTATTAATGGTTCCTGTCTCATTTTGGAAAAAATTGCATCAGCGACTTAGGTTTAAGAAGCCAAGACTTACTTTTTATTATGATGAAGAATGTCCTTTATGTAATAGAACAAAAATTATATTAACATATTTAGATTTCTTTAATGCAATAGAATTTAAGGGTGTTCAAACATATGGGTTTAACAATCCAATATTTAAAGACATTAATCAAGAAGATTTATTAGATAATATTTATTCAATATCGAATAACGGTATTATTTATTCTGGAATAGATACGTATAAAATTGCATTTAGAAAAATCCTACTTTTATTCCCATTAGGCATTTTGCTTAGTATTCCAGGTATTTACCATATAGGAAAATGGGTTTATGGAAAAGTAGCTCAGAATAGATATGTAGAGCGATGCACAGAGGAAAACTGTGGGTTTATTCCAATGCCATTTCCTGTGAATAATGAAGGTATAAAATTGTTAAAAAACCTTAGAGTTAAGGATTTAAAGATATACGCTATTAGTTTGTGTTTTGTCGCTTTTTCTTTATTTCAGATTAATTGTATATATAATTCATTACTTATAAAAAAAATTAAGAATGAAATAGGTTTTTCAGATACTATAATGGAAAATTCAATTCAAAAATTCTCTAAACCTTTACAAAAAATAAGTAAGGTTTTTTTTGGAATAACTCAGCACGGAGTTTTTGTTGACTCACATTTTAATAATTATCGTCATATAATTGCGATAAAGGCAGAATTAAAAAATGGTGAATTATTAAGACTTCCTATTATTAATGAAAATGGTTCACCATATGGTTATAACTATTCCTTTATATGGGCAAAATGGACTTTTAGGGTAAATAACCCGAATATTAATCAAAGTAATTTAGAAAGAGGAGTTAGAGATTTTACAGCTTTCTGGGCGCATAAAAATAAGATAGACCTTAATACAACTAAGTTTTTGATTAAGGTCAAGAAAGTCGATATTCCAACCCAATGGGAAGAGAATTTTTTAAGTAAGCAGATTGCAAAACCTTGGATAGACGGTGGGTATGTAGAATGGAAAGAAGATAAGTTTTATGGCTTTATAAAAGATATAGAAAGTTTATAATGAATATACTGATTACGGGAATAAATGGTTTCTTAGGGAAAAGTATTTTACACTTTTTAAATGATATCTATACCATAAAAGGGATTGGACGAAAATCGCAAAGCCTAGGCGAGATTGAGGTTTTTAGTTCTAAAGATTTAGATCAAATTTCATTTAAACCCGATTATATTATAATGTGCCATGCAGCTATTTCTTCTGGGGTAGAAAAGGCAAGTGTTGAAGATTTATTTGAAGTAAATGTAAATCTCACAAAACAAATTTTAGAAAAATTTGAAAATTCTAAAATTATATACGTGTCAACGGTTTCTATATATCAAGAGAATAAAAAAGTAATTTTAGAAAATTCTGAAATTAACCCGAAGACAAATTATGCCATATCTAAGTTTTGGGGAGAACAAATAGTTAATAATCATAAAAATTCTATTATTCTAAGAGTTTCTTCAATGTATGGAGAGCATATGAAAGCCAATACTATTATACCAAATTATGTAAAACAGGCTTTACATAATAATGAGATTCAAGTGTGGGGAGATGGTAGCAGAACTCAAAATTATATTCATGTAAATGATGTTGTAAAATATATACATGAAATAGTTAAGAATTTTAATCAATTTAATAAGAGTATTTTTCTTGGTGTTTCAGAAAATGAGTATTCTAATTTAGATTTGGCTACTATTATCTCAGATATTCTTAATGCCAATATTTCATTTGTAAAAGAAGATCAATCTTTGTCTTTTAAATATAATAACATATATACTAGAACTAGTTTAAAAATAAGAGCAGAAGTTCCTTTTAAAGAAGGAGTAGAAAAATATATTACATGGAGAAAAAAGTAGTTTTAGTTACAGGTATAGGAGGAAATGTAGGGCAAGGCATTTTAAGGAATATAAGAGATAGTTTTCCTCAAATATATTTAGTAGGTGTAGATATAGCCTCATTTACACCAGGTAATCACTTATGTAATATAACATACAAAGTTCCTTATTCTTATGATGAGAATTACATTCCTACAATTAAAGATATTTGTGAAAAGGAACGTGTAGATTTAATTGTACCATCTACAGATTATGAGGTTTTCTTTTTAGCCAAAAATCAAAAATATATACCCTGTAAAATAGCTGCAAGTAATCATGATACAACAGAAAAATACTTAGATAAATACAAGAGTTATCTTTATCATAAAGAAAATGAAATACCTTTTGCTCAATCTTGGACACCTATAGATTATATTCCAATAGAAGAAGATATTATTGCAAAACCTAGAGAAGGGCGAGGTTCTAGAGGTATACTAATAAACCCTGAAAACCCTAATGAACTGCCTTCTGATTATATGATTCAGAAATTGTTGAAAGGAAAAGAAATTACTACAGCCGCTTATGTAACCAAAGAAAATACTCTTCATGGTATTTTTACGATGGATAGAGAGCTCACTAATGGAACAACATCAAAAGCCAAAGTTATTTTTAATTATGATGAAAGATTAAGAGAGATTGCCAATAATATGATTTCACTAGGAGGGTTAAAAGGATCTTTCAATATTCAATCTATTGTTACAGAGGAAAATGAAATTATTCCTTTCGAAGTTAATTGTAGAATTTCTGGAACAAATTCTATTCGTCATAATTTAGGTTTCAAAGATGTAGTCTATACTATAGAAGAATATCTTTTTAACATTCGCCCATCAGAAGCTAAACCAACCTCTGGTATTGCTACTCGTATATTGTTAGATGTAATATATCCTAATGCGAAAGAAGAGTTGAACTTGAATAATAAAACGTCTGATCATTTAATATATTAAGTATGATAAAATACATTTATTTTGACGTTTCTGGGACTTTATTGCATAAGCCGATTTTATTTCAAAAAATACATGGAGTTTTACAACAACATAATTACAATGTTAGTGTAAAAGAAATAAAACAGAAGCATAAACTACTGTCTGAAGTAATTAAATTTCCTGATAGAACGGATGAATTTTTTTATAAAAACTTTAATTCCGAATTACTATATCTACTAGGAATAGTTCCTTCAGAAAAAATATGTAACGACTTGTTTGAAAGTTGTACATATTTGCCTTGGGAAAAATATAAAGACACCATTTTTTTAAAAGATTTGAAGCTTCCACTAGGTATAATTTCGAATTTCAATACAACCTTAAAAAATAAGTTAGATGATTTTTTTGGGCCTATTTTTAAAGATGTTTACGTGTCAGAAGAGGTAGGTGTGTCAAAACCGGATGTTAATTTTTATAAGAAAGCTATAGAATCTTGTTCTGCAAAACCAGAAGAAATACTTTACATTGGTGATTCTATAAAATTAGATTTAGAACCAGCGGCTTCAATTGGTATAAGAACTTTGATAGTTGATAGGGATGAGTTTTATATGAAATCAGAAAACACCATTAGAAGCTTACATGAAATTTCAGATTATTTAGAATGAAAAAAACACTTGCGATAATAGGTGCAGGACATCTTGGACAACAAATTGCTCATTTTGCAATAACGGATAAACACTATGACCAAGTTGTTTTTTTTGATGACTTTACAAGTGAAAATTGTATATTAGGTTATGATGTTATAGGGGTTACTAATAGTGTAGAAAAGAGTTATGCAAAGGGTCTCTTCGATGAACTCTTAATTGGTGTAGGTTATAAACACTTAAACAAAAGGGAAGAGCTGTACAATTTCTTTTCTGATATAATACCTTTTGGAAATATTATACACACTTCATGTTGGGTAGATACTACAGCACAAATAGGTAAGGGATCAATCGTTTATCCTAACTCTTGTATAGATGCTAATGCATACATAGATGCCAATACGGTAGTTAATGTTTCTTGTTCAATAGCTCATGATTCGTATATAGGGCAACATTGCTTTTTGTCACCAAATGTAGCTATCGCAGGTTTTGTTAAAGTCGGAGCGAAAAGTATAATAGGTATTAATTCAACAATTATTGATAGTGTTGAATTAACGTCAGAAACACAACTTGGTGGAGGTACGGTTGTAATTGATAATTTAACTGAAAAAGGACTTTATGTCGGTAACCCGGCAAGATTTATAAGATAAATATGATACCATTTAATAAACCTTTTTTAGTAGGCAAGGAAACTTCTTTTATAGAAGAAGCGGTAAAGTCAGGTAAAATTTCTGGAAATGGAGATTTTACGAAAAAGTGTCATGATTTTTTTGAAAGCAATTATGGTTTTAAAAAAGCACTGTTAACAACATCATGTACTGATGCTTTAGAAATGGCAGCCATGCTAATCAATATAAGCCCAGGAGATGAAGTTATTGTACCGTCTTATACTTTTGTATCATCTGCTTTAGCATTTACTCGTCAAGGCGCTAAAATTGTTTTTGCAGATAGTAGAAAAGATCACCCAGGAATTGATGAAGAAAGTATTGTAAAACATATTACGCCAAAAACAAAAGCTATTGTTGTAGTTCATTATGCCGGTGTGGCATGTGATATGGATATAATAATGGATGTTGCAAACAAGAATAATATTTATGTTATTGAAGATGCAGCACAGGCAATAGATTCATATTATAAAGGAAAACCTCTTGGAAGTATAGGTCATTTTGGTGCATTTTCTTTTCATGAAACTAAAAATATTATTTCTGGTGAAGGCGGGCTGTTGACTATAAATGATGAACAATTTATTGATCGTTCAGAGATTCTTTGGGAAAAAGGTACCAATCGTTCTGCTTTTTTTAAAGGAGAGGTAGATAAGTATGGATGGGTAGATACCGGGTCTTCTTTTTTACCCTCAGAACTTATTGCGGCGTTTCTCTTTGCCCAATTAAAACATCTAAAAACAATTCAAGATAAACGTAAAAATATATGTAAAACATACTTTAACGGCTTAGTTGATTTGCAGGAAGAGGGGAAGCTTCAATTAGGAAATTTACCTGATTTTGCTACGAATAACGCCCATATGTTTTACATAGTTACTAAAAATATAGCGGAAAGAGACGCTTTAATCAAGCACCTTAAGTCTAAAAATATTCATGCTGTTTTTCATTACCTTTCGTTACACAAAAGCCCGTATCACTTAAAGAGTTTAAGTGGAGAAGAACAATCGTTGCCTGAAGCAGACCGATATACTAATTGTCTAATTCGTTTACCATTATACTATAATTTAAAGATTGAAGAAGTAGAGAAAATTATTGAAACTGTTAAGAGCTTTTATTAATGATATTGCACATAATTGATGATGAAAAATTTTTAGGATCAGCAATAAATTTATTTGAAAATATTTTTCCCAGCGAAAATATTTTTTTAGTAGGTATAAGTAATGTTAGTTATAACAATTTTAATGACCTTAAAGAGACTACAAGTATTTATTTTAAAAAAATTAATACTTATGAATATGAAGAGTATTATATAGACCTTAGTAAAAAGGTAGATTTTATTTTATTCCATAACATTTATAAAACATATAAATTAAAGCTTTTAAATAAATACGATATTACCGTAGAAACAGGGTGGACTTTTTGGGGTGCAGAATTATATGGTTTAAATCCGTTTTATAATGCATTGTTACCAGAGACTAAAACAGCTTATCTTGGAAGTTTGCCATTAAAAACCTATGTAAAAAAGGTTTTTTTTTCAAAGCTCAAAAAACATTATTATTGGTTTATTCTAAAAAAGATACTTAAGGAAGGTAAATTAAATTATACTTTCACAAATATAACTGAAGATATAGATTTATTGGAAAGTTATACAAAGTGTAAAACAAAAAGATGTTGGTTTACTTATTATAATTATAATTCGCAATCAAATATAGCGGCTAGCCAAACTTTAAAAAAACATATCTTAATTGGAAATTCTAGTTCCGAAACAAATAATCACTTAGATGCTTTTAATTTAATTAAAGATGAAAATTTTACAGATAAGAACATTTTTATTCCGTTGAATTATGGTGATGAAAAATATAAAGATTTAGTTGTAAAACAATCAAAAAAAATTTTTAAAGATCATGCAAAACCTTTAACTGATTTTTTATCATTAGAAGCATATACTTCTATTATAAGTAGTTGTGCTGTATTAATAATGAATCATAGAAGGCAACAAGGGTTTAACACTATTATGATGGCCATAGCAAATGGGTGTAAAGTGTTTATGAGGGAAGAAAACACCATTTTTAAAATGTTGAAAAGAGAAGGTTTTGTAGTGTTTAATATTCAAAAAGATATTCATGCTAAGAATGCACTACAAGCTTTAACAATAAAAGAACAGTTAAAAAATTTAAAACTCTTAGAAACAATATATTCGAAAGAAATTGTTCAAAAACGTATTAAGAAGGAATTTGAATTAATCATTAAATGAATGATTTTAAAAAAGATGTTGTTTCCGGTGTTAAATGGACAACCTTGGGAACTATTATCTTGGCAATTGTAGGGATAGTAAAACTATCGGTTTTGGCACGCTTCTTAGATAAAGCCGATTTTGGTTTAATGGCTCTAGTAACTTTTGTTATGGGCTTTATGAACCTTTTCAATGATATGGGGCTAACCTCGGCCATTCTGCATAAACAGGTTATTAGCAAAAAGGAATATGCTAGTTTATATTGGCTAAATATTGGTTTTAGCTTAATTCTTTACCTTTTACTTTTAGTAATAACTCCAGTAGTATCTTTATTCTATAAAGAGTCTCAATTAAATTTTTTAATTCCATTATTGGGCTTAAATCTTCTGATTTCTGCTATTGGTAGAATTTTTAAAACCATAGAATCTAAACATTTGATTTTTAAAGAAATTACAATTTTTGAAATTATTTCTGCTATTGTATCTCTTTGTTTTGCAATATATTTAGCAATGAATGGTTTTGGGGTATATACCTTAGTATATTCTGCATTGCTCCAATATAGTCTACAAAATTTGATGTATCTAGTTTATGGACTTAGAAAATATGGTTTATTGTTCCGCTTTAAATATATAGAAACAAAACCTTTTTTAAAGATTGGTGTTTATCAAGTAGGAGGGCAAGTAGTTAATTATTTTAATAGAGATTTAGATATTTTGATAATAGGTAAGTTTTTTAGTCCAGAAATATTGGGGGGATATAGTTTAGCAAAACAACTTGTGTTTAGACCAGCTCAAATATTAAATCCAATAATAACCAAAATAGCTTCTCCCGGACTATCATTATTGCAAAATAATATAGAACTCTTAAGGTCTAATTATTTACGTTTGATAGGTATAATCTCTAAAGTAAATATTGTAGTATATGTTGCGCTAATAATCTTTACACCTTTTGCGGTATCAATATTTTACGGTAATGAATTTGATGAAATTTACAGTGTAGTAAGAGTTTTGTCTATATACATGATATTTAGGGCTATAGGAAATCCAATAGGTAGTTTAATTATAGCCACTGGTAAAACTAAATTAGAATTTTACTGGAATATAGCTGTACTACTTATAATTCCTATTTTTGTTTTTGTTGCTGCTCAATTTAACATTACAATGGTCGCATGGAGCTTAAGCTTGGCTTCACTGCTTCTTTTTTACCCAAGCTGGAAACTTCTTGTATATAAAATTATAGGGGGAACTTTTAAAGAGTATGTTTTGGCAATAATAACACCTAAACTATAAGTTGGGAATGGCTTCAATAATCTTATTCTTTTTACTTTTACTTCTATATCTTATTCTTGGATTGGATTTTTACAAATCAAAAAGTATAAAACATTTTATGCTCTGGACGGTAGTGTTGCCGTTAACATCTGCTCTCACAATAATTCATACACGTTTTCAAATCAATGTTTATTACGCATTCGTAATTATTCCTTTAATATTCTATGTATTCAATACTCTGGTAAATTTTAAAACTGATAAAACAATATTTTTGGCAAGTGGGCTTATTTTAGCTTTTGTTACGTTTTACTTGTGTTATACGTTTTTATTAAACCCAGATAATTTATTGATAATAAATATAGCGAAGGATGTAAAGCCCCTTTTGTTTTTGGCACTGGGTTTTGTTTTTCTTGATATGCTGAAAAATACGCAGGTAGATTGGAATAGTCTATTAGCTAGAAATATTTTAAAATATCATTGTTTAGCTTCAGTTATTTGGTTCGTAATTTTCAATAATACGAATCTTGCAGGTACGGTCTCTAATGATGCTTACTTTGAGATAAATGAAACTAGATATGCCGCTATAGGCACTTCATATGTGTTGCTATATTTTATAGCAGGTTTATCTTCCAGTAAAAAATTTAATGGTTGGGATATAGCATATATTGCCATACCGCTATTTTTGGCAGGTAATAGAACAATGTTCTTCATTTTCGGAATATTGTATGTAGCTAATCTGTTTTTATCTACGGAAAATATCTTTGGGTTGTTCAAAAAAATACTCTTGTCCATTGTTGCAATTTTTGGTTTGGTGCTAGGGGTTTTTAATCTAAACGAAAAACTTAAAGAGAGAATCATAAGTATGTTTGATTATAACCTGGTCATGGAACAGTTGTTTTCTAAACGATTTTCTCCATTTATAGAAGAAATCGACACTTTTGAATGGTACCATTATATTTTTGGAAAAGGTATTGGAGAAACGCTTTTTATACCGTGGTTTGTCTATCGAGAAAACATTGATAATTTTAATATAAGTATGGATAATATTTATATGACCATGTATGTTAAATATGGTCTGTTTAGTCTTATCATTTATTTTCTGTTGTTGTTTTTTATATTCAAAACCAAAACAAATCAAAAGTTTAAAATATTGTTGACTCTTTATTTTTTAATTAGTGGATTGACAACGGCTTTTTTGTATCAAACAAAATTTTTATTTATTCTCTTGGTTCTGACCGGTTTTGGGTTTGTTAATGCAGAATATAGTAAAGCTGAGAAAAAATAATTGCTATAGTTGAGAAGTTTTAAGGTAACAAATTACCTTTTTATTATGATTAAGAAAAAAAGAGTATTTCAGTTGTTTATGATTTTATCAGGTATAGTTTTAACCCGCTGTAACAAAGATGATGATGTCATAAAATATAACGATGAATACCAAGGTGGAATCGTTTTTTATGTCTTTCAAGAAGGAGATGTTGGTTATATTCCAGGAGAAACGCATGGGTTAATTGTGTCTTTTGAAGATTTACAAACCAGTACAGGAGAAACAGAAGTAGCATGGGGTTGTTGTAATGATGAAGATGATTGCCTAGATATTCCAGAAGCAGAGAATAACGGAATAGGGTCAGGTAAATCTAACACAGAAGCTATACTTAATGCTTGTGACGAAAAAAATATTGCGGCAAGATTGTGTGATGAATAGAGTATAGAGTATGATGGCGTTATTTATGATGATTGGTATTTACCAAATCATTTTGAAATGCGTGAAATGGATGCAGATAGCGATTATATCGACCAAAATGCCTTTTATTGGTCTTCTAGTCAAGAAGATTCAAGTTTTGCTGTGCTATTTTATCAAGATGCTGATTATTGTTATGGCAATGGTCCTGATGCATTAGAGACTTGTTATTTTATGCATAACGAATTACAAGAAAAGGTTTATAAATGTAAAATTAAGGCAGTTCGTAGTTTTTAACTTTTCAATAATTTAAAATATTTTTTTAGGACGTCTTTAAAATTGTTATGAAATTTCAATAGGTTTATTTCTACCCGTTAGTTCTAATAGCATAATCATAAATATTATAAAAACGATGCCGTTGTGTCTGTTCCAAAGGCATTCTGTAAAACTTAGTATTGCTACTACAAGTATAAATTGTAAGCCAATGGAGTTTTTTGTTATTATAAATAGTTTTGTATAATAAAACAAAAGGTATATAAAAACTGAAAGACCTAAAATACCCAAGCCCACATAATATTGAATGTATTGGTTATGGCTATTGTACTTTAGTGTTAAAGGTGTTTTTAAGCCCGCCTTTTCATACTGTTCATTAAGTGATGTTTGTACGTCACCAATACCATTTCCTAATAATATATTTTGATTAGCATTAATTGCTGCAGTCCATAATTTTATTTTATGGTTAGAGTCATTTACGGTATAACCGGTATAGTACGTAAAGCCCATAAGATGTTGAAATCTATATTTTGTAACACCAATATTCATGATTAAAATAAAGGCAAGAGAATGAAATAAAATTAGTAAGAATACACCAGGTATAATATTTTTCTCGGTTATAATGTACTGTATAAGATTAAATAATATTACTGCGTATAAAATTACAATTGCCATTCTTGAAGACAATTGAACTATAAAAATAGAGAAGTAAATAAAGACCAAGAATAATAGTAGTTTTTGATATTTCGAGACCTTTTTTTCTTTTATAAAATGAAGTACAAAAATTATAGCGGTTAAAATATATAAAGCATAATAGGTTGGGTGAAGGTTTAGCGTATTCGCTAATGCTTTATATGAGTAATTTAAATTAAAAAATTGTTTATAAGAAGTTTCATTGTTCTCTATAAAGGCTTGTATAACTTGAATGTGAGAATACAAAGTAGCCACTAAGACGATAAAAATATACACGACGCTGATATATTTTAGAGTAGCTGGTTTTCTGGTTAGCGAAGAAAAAATTAATATAGCAGCTGGAATAATTAGTAAACCCTCAATTTCCTTAATTCCATTTTTAAATTCTGAAGTGTATAGTAAACTAATTATACTTATGCCAAAGAATAGTAGTAGAGGGTAATGTAGTTTAACCGTGTGAATAAAATCTTCTTTGGTAAGCTTAAACAATAAAATAACACCTATTCCAATTAAAACTTTGCTATTGATATTGTTATCAAACAATATTAAAGACCCAAAAAATAATAAGTATAAAATATTTTCTTTTGTGTCGTTCTTAAACATTGGTAATCTTTTTAAAGCATTAAAAATACTGTACTTTTGAGGATAATATCATTTTAGATGAAAATTTTACATATTCTGTATCAGTCTTTGCCGCAGATTTCGGGTTCAAGCATACGTAGTAGAGATATTTTAATGTCTCAAAAAGAAATTGGGCTAGATGTTATTGCAGTTACATCACCTTTTCAAAATGGCATAAAAAATGAAGAGTGTATAGATGGTATTACTTATTTTAGAACTTCTATTCAGGATAAAAATACAATATCAGATAATCCAAAGGAACTCTTTAAAAGAATTTTTCGTTTTTTAAAAATCATACCTTTCTCTTTTAAACTTAAAAAATTAATAATCGCTGAAGGACCTCAAATTCTTCATGCTCATGCAATGTTTTTTTGTGGATTACCTGCAATATATTATGGTTGGAAATATAGGATACCTGTGGTTTATGAAGTACGGTCCTTGTGGATGCTTAGTAAGGCTAATTCTAAAAAAACTAGTTCAAAAATCCTAATCGAAAGATTATTATTTCAATTAGAATTATATGTTATGGAAAAGGTCTCTATGGTTATTGCTATAAATGATAATCTTAAAGAAGAGCTAGTTTTTAATGGAATTCCAAAAGAAAAAATTGAAGTAATAAAAAATGCTGTCAATGTTACTCTAATTAATAATCTAAAAGCAAATAATAAGAAAACTAATAGTTCTAATAGAATAAATTTTGGATATATTGGCACATTAACGCCACATGAAGGAATTGATTTTTTGATTGATGCTTTTAAAGATGTAAATTCTATCTATCCTGAAGCTAAACTTTTAATTTATGGCTCTGGAATTGAGAGTAAGTCAATAAAAAAACTAGCAAGTGAGGTTAAAGGCGTTGAATTTTATGGATCTGTAAATCCAAATGAAATTTACCAAGCTTTTTCTTTAATTGATGTTATTGTTAACCCAAGATATAAGAACAAACTAACTGATTCAGTAACGCCATTAAAACCATTAGAAGCTATGGCTTATGAGAAACTTGTTATAGGTAGTGATGTTGGTGGTATCAAAGAATTGATAACTCATAATGAAAACGGATTTTTATTTAAAGCAGGTGATAAAAAATCATTAGTTGCTACAATGATAAATGTTATAAAATTAGACTTTAGACGACAAGAGCTTTTTAAATCAAAAGGGCTCAGTTATGTAATTAATGAGAAAAGTTGGTTAACAAACGCAAATAAATACCAAAACATCTATAATTCTATGATACGTGCAAGAAATTAAAAGTCAAGTAATAAATAGCAAAAAAATTCATGCTTTTAAATCTAAGGACGAATTTTTGGGTTACATAAAAAATCAGAAGAAAATCTTAATAGCTCTTAATGCTGAAAAACTGATTAAATGCGATGAAGAACTTAATACTATTGTTAATGAGAACATTGGTTATCCAGACGGTGTGGGTGCTGTTTTAGCATTAAAAAGAAAAGGAATTCAAAGTGTAAAAATTGCTGGTGCTGAATTTTGGTTGGATATTATTGAAAATTTTTTAGATTCTAAGTCGTTTTATTTAATAGGCTCAGGTGAAGAAGTTATTAATACTACAGTTACAAAATTGAAAGAAGATTATAAGAATGTTAATATTGTAGGTTTCCGTGATGGTTACCTTAACCCTGGAGATGCTCAAATTTTAATTGAAGATTTTAAGAGAAAAAAACCGGACGTTATTTTTGTTGCTATGGGAAGTCCTAAACAAGAATTTTTGATGAGAAATTTTATGCTAGAATATAAGGCGTTATACATGGGTCTTGGCGGAAGTTTTGATGTATATTCTGGTCTAAAAAAGAGAGCCCCTAAAATTTTTATCAATTTAGGCATGGAGTGGTTATATAGACTTTTAAAAGAGCCAACAAGAATTTCAAGACAGATAAATTTAGTAAAGTTTTTTTTTAATATTATTTTGGATAAAAAGTATTAATAGTTAAATATTTAAATTTGTATTTTTTAGAAACAGCATTAGCCATTTTCATAGGGTCTTTTCTTTTGACTTATTTGACTATTCCCAAAATTATAAAAATTGTGGAGTATAAACGCCTGATGGATGATCCAAACAAACGTAGCTCTCATAATACTAAAACACCAACATTAGGTGGTGTGTCTTTTTTCTACACCATAATATTTGTGCTTTTTTTTATACATGGGCGTGACACCTTTGATGAGGCAATTTATATTATTCCGGGTTTAACCATACTCTTTATGGTAGGTTTAAAAGATGATTTAATAGTGATATCCCCAGGCGCTAAATTGATTGCACAAGTGTTTGCAGTAGCCTTTATACTTGTAAATCCAAGTTTTACTATACATTCTTTCAATGGCTTTTTAAATATTTTTGATATTCCATATTATTTATATCTTGTTATTGCTGGGTTTATAATGATTACTATTATAAATTCTTACAATTTAATAGATGGTATAGATGGTTTAGCTTCTGTCGTAGGTATCGTTATCTTAGTTATTTATACAACTATTTTTTACACTACAGGTGAATATTTCTTTGCTTTGTTAAGCATATCACTTAATGCGTGTCTTTTAGCTTTTTTTGGATTTAATATTTCATCGGAAAGGAAGATTTTTATGGGAGATACTGGTTCTCTTATTGTAGGTTTTATAATTAGTATACTTACTTTAAAATTTTTAGCACTTACACCAGATGCTTATGTAGGTTTACCTTTTTTATTGGAGAATGCTCCTTTAATTGCTATTAGTATCTTAATTGTACCATTATTTGATACTGCTAGAGTATTTGCGATAAGAATTGCAAATAAAAAAGGACCTTTTTCTCCAGATCGTAATCATACACATCATGTTTTAATAGATTTTTGGGGTCTCAGTCACAAGCAAGCTAGTTTTATTATAGGTTGTTTTAATTTAGTATTTGTTGTTTTATTTATTGTCTTAGGTAGTAAGGCAGAGAATTTAGGTATGGTTATATTTTTAATCTCAGCAGTAATAATTTTGGGCTATGTATTTTTTAAGTATAATTATAATTTTACAACCTTAAAACAAAAAATTATGCTAAAGCGAAAAGTCGGGAAAATAAAATCGAGCATTGAAAAACCTAAAAAAGGAAAACTGAAGAAGTCAGATTCTGAATAAATGCTAATACAAGGCGCAATAGTTTCGTAGAAATGAAGGATTAAAAATCGTATACGATTATTTCAAATCGTTGT
>TARA_R110001606_G_scaffold162447_2_pt1 | contig 23386 bp, 19 predicted proteins | sample TARA_R110001606 | Tara Oceans TARA_R110001606 (sample SAMEA4398315) | marine metagenome | biome: Polar Biome; feature: [SRF] surface water layer (ENVO:00010504); material: water (ENVO:00002006), including particulate matter (ENVO:01000060) such as... | depth 5 m
GTTAGGGCAAAACTTAAATGATAAAGAAGTTAGATTAAAAGAGCAAACAGAGGCGAATGAAGAACAGGCGTATTGGAATAACTTTATAAATCAAGGTGGAAGTCAACAGGGTGAAGAAATGCCTAATCCAGATGTAATGGATAAAGTTTTAGATGAAGGTGTAAACTGGGGTGGTCAATTTAAATATCCCGTTAAAACTGGTTTAGGGATGGGGATGAAAGGTTTGATGGGAAAACTTGGTCCTAAAGCAGCGCAGCGTCTCGCTGGTTATTCTGTACCTTATGCAGGTTGGGCTATGGCCGCAGCTGATGCAGTAGATTACTTTGGTTATCCTATATACGACCATTTACCAGGAGGTGAGTATTTATCCTGGAGAAACACTGAAAAACAGCAAGGAGAAGAGTAATGTACAAATGGGGACCTAGAAGTATAAAGCATTTAGTCACACTAGACGAAAGGCTACAAAAGGTATTAAACGAAGTAATAAAGTATGTTGATTGTTCAATAATAGAGGGTCATAGAAGTGGTGAAAGACAAGACAGGTTATTTGAAGAAGGTCGTACAAAAGTTAAGTATCCGAACGGCCGTCATAATGCTAATCCAAGCAGGGCTGTTGATGTGGTCCCTTATCCTATTGATTGGGATGATAGGGAACGTTTTCATCTTTTTGCTGGTTTTGTTATTGGCATTGGTCAGTCTATGGGAATAAGACTAAGATGGGGTGGCGATTGGAATATGAACTTTGAAGTAGATGATAATAACTTTGATGATTTTCCTCACTTTGAATTAGTTGACTAATGTATACGGTAAATATAAACCACAAAGGCCAGAAAGAGGCTACAACATATACTGTATACAGAAAAGAAGAAGCCGAAAAAGAAGGAATTAGGTATGTATACTGGAAAATGGTTCAGCCTGGGGGATATGCTTTATCTGATGACGACTATGTTGCTAAGTGCATTAATCGCAAAGAGTATCCATCTAATCATGACAAAGACAATGTATATCTCAGGTTCCCCTGGGGTTACACTTTTTTTAATCCTAAATATGCTTCTAAAAAATTAAACGTATCAGGTAGGAAAACTAACACAACAATGTCTGGCAAACCTATGCTAGAAGTTAAGTCTAAGCAAGATATGATGAAAAACCTTGCTAAAGCCTACTCTGTTACATGGGACTATAATCTTGCATTAGATATGGTTCTTGGTACATATACCCCTTCTGAATTTAAGAAGTGGAAACGAATGATGAAAACGGAGGTTTTTAGTAAAATGATAAAAGAAGAACTAGCAGATTTATTATCTGACCACGGATTAGATAAAACGTATACATTAGATTTATTTGCACAAGTTATAACTATGGCTAAAGATAAAAAAGATGTTACAAATTTATTGCGTGCTGTAGAAAACCTACAAGGTATGCACGGTATGAAAGAAAAATCTTTAGTTAAAACAACTGAAAGTATTGAAGCTGTAAGTAATGTTAAACTTATAGATGAGCTTAGAGAAGAAGAAGATAAGCTTATAGCAACTAAAACAACAACAACTACAGAGGAGTAACTATGCCAAAAGGTAAAGGTACGTACGGAAATACTAAGGGTAGACCACCTAAAAAAAAGAAGAAAAAAAATAAGTAAATGCCAACAGATGAAGAACTGTTGATAGAAAAAGGCCAAGACGAAAGTCTTGGCTTTGGCACTTTAGGAAAGTTTGGTACGGGTGTGGGTCTTTTAGGTGCTTCTACAGCAATGATGAGAGGTCAGACTCCTGGTGGTATTAGATTAGCTACTGCAGATTATGCTAGAAACTTTTTACCTGGATTTTATGGTAAAAGTGTTTTAGGCCCTCAAATAAATCAAGGAATAAATTATGTAGCAGAAGCAGCTAAAACTGGTTACAGAGTAGGTAAAGATGCAACTTTTGGTTTTACTAACAGCGAATTTTATAATAAAACAGGTGTGTCTCCAGTTCTTTTAAAAAATATAAACGAAATAGAAATAACTAAAGATTTAATAAACGACCAGTATTTAAAAGGTAAGATAGGAAAAACTCAAGCTTTAAGTGAAATTAAGAAAGCTGAAAAAATTGCTTTTTTTAAAGCATCTAGTGACAAAGCTAACAGAATGATTTTTTTAGGTAAAAGTTCAAAAGAACTTGACAATATTGTAGGTGATTCAGTAAAACTAACAAATAAAAAAGATTTTGTAAACTCTATGGCTGGCAATAGAAAAGATAAAAATAGAATAGCAAATTATGTATTTTCTAGACAAGACCCTTTAACAAATGCTGGTTTTAAAAATTTAGATATGGTAAATTCAAAAAATATGAAATTTATTAAGTATTCAAATTTACAGTTTGCAGATGTTTTAAGAGGCGCTCAATTTGACAGGAATGTGTATAATAGAATGTTAGATTTAAAATCATTAGGAAAAGTTGATGATATAGCTTCTGCTTCAAACATACTAAAAGGTGCGGGTGTAAAAAATGCACGTATAGTTAGTGGTAATAAAGTTGTATTTTCTATATCACCTAGTATTAGGCCTAATTATGATTGGGGTGGTTATAATTCTGTAGCTATTTGGGATAAAAGAAAACCTGGTAAAATAAGGCTTATAGCTACAGATGTTCCTAATACTCCAGTCCCAGGTACTGGTGGTAAAGTTTTAGGTATAAAATATGTAGACAGTAGAGAAATAACTATAACAGATAAAAAAGTAAAAGAAATGTTTACTAAAAAACCTGTTGACCCTTTAAGGAGAGAATCTGCTTTAAAAGGTTGGGAAACAAGAAGAGCTAATCAATTAGCAGTTGGAATTAAACCCTTACCAATAGATGATGATTTGTTAGATAGAAATGCAGTTATAGGAAAAAATAGGTACCAAAAAATGCAAGACTTAACGTCTAAAAGAAAAAGTTTTAGTATAAATACAGCTACTAGACTATCTAAAATAGGTAGAAGATTACCTGGTGCGTTAGGTGTAGCTATGAATGCTTGGGCAATGTATGATATGTATAAATCTATGAAAGATTAATGGATTACGAAGAACAATATAGCCAATTACAAGCTTTAAAAAAATTACGTAATAATATGGCGCTGTTCGGAAGGCACTGCTTCCCTACAGCTTTAAGGAAGAGTACTCCTCCTTTTCATAACGATGTGTACTCTGCCCTTTCTAACGACGACAAAAGGAGGGTGTTAATTGCAGCTCCCCGTGGCACAGCCAAATCTACAGTTACCACCCTCATCTTCCCTTTATGGAGGGTAGCGTTTAAGAGGTCTGATGAAGATTTATTTATTGTTATAATATCTGAGTCACAAACTCAGTCAATTAACTTTTTATCGCGTATTAAATATCATTTAACTCATTCACATAAGTTTAGTGACATATTTGGTGATATGGGCCCTAATACAGCTAAAAGATGGACTAACAACGATATTGTACTTGCAAATGGTACAAGAATAATAGCTGTAGGTACAGGACAAAGAGTTAGAGGGTTTATTGAAGGTGACACTAGACCTAACCTTATTGTAGTAGACGATTTTGAGTCTGAGCTAAATGCATTCACTCCAGAAGCTAGAGCTAAGAATAGAAAGTGGGTTACAGAAGCTGTTATACCATCATTATCTGATGAAGGTAAAATAGCTATGATAGGTACTGTTATATCTGAAGATTGTTTTTTGTATTGGGCTAAAGAGTCGGATGCGTGGCATACACTATGGTATTCTATATGGGATGAAGAAGAAAAAAGTATATGGCCTGAAAGATTTCCTAAATCACGTATTAATGAGATAAAAAAAGAGTTTGCTTCTGTAGGTAACTTAAATGGATTTTATCAAGAGTATATGAATATAGCTCAATCTCCTGATATGGCTCCGTTCAAACCAGAATGGATAAAATTACATCATTATGATTATAAAAGAATAGACGGGCAAAATTGCCTAGTTAGGACTATAGATGGCAAAGAAGAGATTAAACCAGTTGAAATCTATTGTGGAGTTGACCCTGCTAGTAGCCTTGCTTCCACTGCTGACTTTTTTGCTGTTGCTACAATGGGTATTGATTGCGATAATAATAAGTATGTTATTGATATTTTCAGGGATAGGATTAGTCCTGCAGACCAGCCTCAAAAGCTTATTGATGTTTTTAAGAAGTATAGGCCTAGGAGAATGAAAATAGAGACTGTAGGTTATCAAGAAGCTTTAAGAACAGCTGTAAGAGAACTTATGTTAAAAGATAGCTTGTACATACCAGGATTAGAAAAGGGTGTTAAACCTAGAAATAGGAAAAGTGAGCGTTTATTATCATTAGTCCCTTTATTTGCTAAAGGCTCTTTTTATTTTAGACCACAAGATAATATACCTCAACAAGAGTTCTTAAGTTATCCTAGAGGAAAACATGATGATGTTATGGATGCTATATGGACAGCATTAGATAAATCAAAGCCTTCTAGGCGTAAAGAATTTAATAAAGATGATAATAATTTTACTAAAGCAAAGAAAAAGCTTGATTGGATGACCCTTTAGGTTGTATATTAAGTTGATGAAAACTAGGCGGAATATTGGCATATAACAGCGAAAAAAAGACTCCTGAAATAGTTAATGAAACACTACAGCTCTTTAAAGACTATTCTAAAAAACGTGATTCTTGGGCTCAACAAGCTAAAGAAGATAAAGAGTTTCGTTTAGGTAGACAATGGACTAAAGAGCAGTCTGAAACTTTAGAAGCTAGAGGTCAAGCTCCTATAGTTGTTAATCGTATACATCCTGCAGTAGAAACAGCAAAAGCTATGCTAACTACTAATAGACCATCTTTTAGATGTGCTCCTAGAGAAGATTCTGATAGAAAGATAGCTAATGTAATGAGCGCATTACTTAGTTATATGTATGACATATCTGATGGTCGTACAGTTATAAGACAAGCTGTAGATGACTATTATGTTATGGGTTTAGGTTATATTAACGTATATCAAGACCCAATGAAGGATATGGGTAAGGGTGAAGTTTGTATGCACGATATAGACCCTTTAGATGTTTATGTAGACCCTAATAGTAGAAACAGATTTTTTGATGATGCAGAGAATATTATAGTTTCTAGACTATTTAGTAGAGACCAAGCTAAAAAACTTTATCCTAAATACAAAAAACAAATAGATGATGCTAGTAGTGAACAAGATTTTAATATGCCTGAAACAGGTAGAGATGACGAAAGTACCGTATTTTTTCCTGAAGATGTAGGTTTATTACATGAACAGAGTGAATATATTAGAGGTTACGAAAGATATTATAAGATAGAAGTCGAAAAGTTTAGAACTTACGAAACTTTTAGTGGTAAAGAAGAGTTGTTAGGTAAAGAAGAGTTTGATAACTATATTAAATTACCTGCATGGATAATACAAGGTCAAGTTATAACAGACCCTAAACAAGCAGAGCAAATAATGGCTGAGCTCATGATGCAGTATGAAATGCAAAAAGAACAAGCTATGGGTATGCAACAACAACAAATGGACGAAGCTGGTATGCCAGCTGATATGGAAATGCCTCCTGTTGATATACCAAAACCTGAAATGGAACAAGTTGATTTTCAAGATTTAATATTAAAAAAGATTATTGAAGTAGTTAGAATTAAAGTATGTAGAATTAAACAATGTATAATTATGGGCGAAACATACTTATACTCTAGAATATTACCTATTGAACATTATCCTGTAGTTCCTATATGCAACTTACATACAAGAACACCTTATCCTACATCTGATGTAAGAATGGTTAAAGGGTTACAAGAGTATATAAATAAAACACGTTCTCTAATAATTGCTCACGCTACTACAAGTACTAATACTAAAATATTAGTTCCTGAAGGTAGTGTAGATATGAAAGACTTTGAAGAAAAATGGGCGCAACCTGGAGTAGCTATACCATACGACCCTACAGATGGAGCTCCAGTAACAGTTCAGCCTAGTCCGTTACCTAATGCACTTTATCAGAATGAAACTACAGCTAAAAACGATATTGACCATCAATTAGGTTTATATGAAATGATGATGGGTAATTCACAAGCTGCTCCTCAAACTTATAAAGCCACTATATCTTTAGATGAATTTGGTCAAAGAAAAATTAAATCTAAACTAACAGATATAGAACAAGCTTTAGTTAGGGTAGGTCAAGTTGCAATTCCTTTAATGCAACAATTATATAGTATAGAAAAAACATTTAGACTTGTTAATCCAAACAATTCTATGAGTGAGTACGTTGTTAATAAAAGATTATATGACGATAAAACAGGTGAAATTCAAGTATTTAATGATATTACAGTAGGAAGCTACGATATAATAGTAGTAAGTGGTAGTACACTACCTACTAACAGATACGCTGAACTTGAATTTTATATGGATGCATATTCTAAAGGGCTAATAGATAGGCAAGAAGTTCTTAAGAAAACTGAAGTATTTGATATAGAAGGTGTTATGCAACGTACTGATGAAATACAAAAATTACAATCTATGGTAGAACAACAGAAAGAGCAGATTCAATCTTTAGAAGGAGATTTACAATCTAGAGATAGAGAAGCAGTCAACTTACGTAAAAAAGTAGAAGTTGAGAAGTTTAAAGGTGGACTTGACGGAGTGTCAAATAAAGCTAAAGCTGCTGGGACCTTGTTTGAAAGAAGATTAGACGACAATTTAGCTACTGTTAAGCGTCAGATTTCTGATGCTAGCAAAAAAGAAGGCTCACCCTCTGGTAGCAAAGAGGCAGCTAAAAATAGGAAATGAAAATGGACGCATTAGAGACTAACCAAACATCAGATACCCCTGCACAGGGCTCTGAACAATTATCGGTAGAAGAGGCGTTTTTCACTAGTGAAGAGCAACCAAAGGCAACAAGCGAATTAGTCGGGATTCCTGAAACACAGGATACTCCTGCTGGAGATGGTGTTAATCTAGATATTGAAAAGACTCAGAATGAAAATGATGATAGAAGATTTCAATATTGGCAATCTGAAGCTGATAAAGCTAAGAATGAGATTGCAGATTTAAAAGCACAATTGACTCAACAACCACAACCACAGCAAGCACAACCTGCTCCTGCGGAACAAAAGGCTGTTGAAGAATTTCCTCCTGCTCCAGAAAAGCCAGAAACACCTATGGGATTTAACAGAGCGGAAGCTATGGAAGACCCCAACAGTGCTAGTGCTCAATACTTAAATAAGTTAGACAACTGGAGAGACGATACAATACAGTATAATTCATTAAAAAATGAATACCAAACTGCATTAGTACATGAACAACTTCAAAAGCAAGAGACAGTTAGGCAAGATGAAATTAAAAAACAGCAAGCCTATCAGCAACAACAAAGTCAGATGAATGAAGTTCACCAAAGAGTTCAAGGTGAGTTTGGTTTATCTAACCAAGAAGCTACTGAATTTGTTCAAACAATGTCGAGACCAGATAGTTTAACTATAGATAATCTTGTTCAACTGTATAGAATGCAGAAAGGTTCTGGGCAGACAGTACAAACACAACCGACTGGCCCTAGCGATACGTTTAATCAACAAGCTAGAGCGCAGCAAGTTCCATCACCGATGGGTGTTTTACCTGCACAACAGAACGAATCTACAGCCTCTGCAGAGAATAATATTATGGATTCGATGATTAGTGGTTATAAAAAAAATAACCCTTGGTAAATTAACAATATCCTACTCGAAGGTCTACGCGACAGCTGAGAGAGGAAACAAATGAGGTATTAAATGGCAAACGCAACGGTATACAGTTCTACTTTCGGTGAAGGTGGAAATGGCGTTAGTTTAGATAATACACGAAGAGTCTTTAATTTTGGAGATAGAGTTGCAGAACTTGCTCCACAACAAAGTCCATTCTTTGTTTATCTAAACAAAATCGCAAAAAAAGCCACAAATGACCCTGTTTTTAAATTTTTAGAACAGAGACATCAATGGCAAAGACGTAATTTTGAAGTGCATACAGCTTTAACAACATCTGAAGAATATGCAGCAAACGAGGTATTAGATGCAGGACAAGACTTTCATGTAACATGTAAGTATGATAGCTATGGTAAAATTGTAGCAGCAGCTCCTTGTACGTTTTTATTACCTGGACAAATACTAGCATTAAAAGCTGATGATGGAGAAGTGTATAACTTTAAAATCAATGAATCAGCATTAGTAACATCTAGCGCTTCTACAGACGCAGCATCTGCTAACATAGCTCACGAAACTACTGATAATAAATCTAGTATCGCTGGAGAAATGTTACATGTTATTGGTAAGGTTGTGCCTAATGGTACAGTATTTAGCGCTGGTAATAAAGGTCAAGTTGTTGGTTCAGCTTGGGCTGAAGGTACTGACTCACCACTTGGTTGGGAAGATAAACTGTATGATAGAGAAGGTTATACTCAGATTTTTAAAACTGGTATGAACATTTTCTCTGGTACATCTCTTGCTACTGAGTATAGAGGTATTAAAAATGAGTTCCAAAGAATCTGGACAGATAAACTTATGGAACATAAGATGGATATAGAACAAGCTATGTTGTATGGTAGAGGTACTAATGAAGCAAGAGCTGGTGGTACTGATGGTAGCACAGGTCAGACTGGTGCTCCTGTTAGAACTTCTTGGGGTATTTTACCTTATACAGAAACTTATGGCAAAGTATATAATATGAGTTATGCTTCATCTGGATATGATGCTTTCTTAGATGCAATGGAAGATTTCTTTGCACCTGAAAGTGGAAACTCAGGTAATAAACTTGTGTTAGCTTCAAGAAAAGTAATCACTTACTTAAATAAATTAGGTAATGGTTCTTTTATGAACAACTCTGTAGGTTCATCTCAATATAAACTAGATGTTTCAACTATTCCTGGAGCATTTGGACATTCAGTAACAATGGTAAATACTATATTTGGTAATTTACATTTTGTTGCTGAACCTTTATTAAGAGGACCTTGGGAAGATTACTGTGTTGCAGTTGACCTAAAAAATGTAAATTATAGACCACTTGTGGGTAATGGTATTAGTCGAGATACCTATATAGAAACTAATGTTCAAGACAACGGTGTAGATGGTCGACAAGACCAAGTAATCACTGAAGCTGGCTTGGAAATTCAGTTACCTGAAACTCACGCAATTCTTAAGTTTTCTTAAGTAGGAGGTAGAATATGGCTTGGACTAAAACTCAAAAAAATGGTTATGACATATACACTGAAACTGGTTTAGTTATTGATGATAACGAAAGTGCATCAGCTGAAATAGTTACAGTAACATCTGCTCTTCCTGATGGGATTAACTGGGAAAATACTAAGTTTCCACTTACTGTTGATATGACAACAGTATCTGGAGCGGCAGTAGTTATAGATGCAATTCTTCAAACATCAACAGTTGGTACTACTACTGATGATGTTATGGGTGCTTCTTCAGCTACTCCTAGTTGGGTAGATTCAGCAGCAATCGACATAAATGTAGCTTCTGCTGGAACAGCTAGTCATAGTAAAGAAGTTGACGCTTCAAGTGTTTACGCTCCATATGCGAGATTTGCACTTAAGACTGCAGCGACTGACTTAAGTGATGACGCTGGTAGATGTTCAATAATATTTGCACACAAACCTAGTAAACCAAATAATGAAGGTTTAGCATCTGGTGATTTTAGTGGTGTAGGTAAAGACCCATCATAGTGGTTAAGTAACTAATAAACTATAGGGGCCTTCGGGCCCCTATATTAACAAGGAGATTTAATGTTAAAAGAAAAACTAGAAAATTTATCAAAACAAAAAGAGCAACTAGAGTTTGCTACAATTAAAGTCATAGGCGCTATAGAGCTAATCCAAGCAATGATAGCTGACGAAGAGAAAGTTGAAGATGAGCAAAAAAAAGATAGTGACAAGTAATGATATAGGGAATCCTTATCATTCTAATGTAAAACCAAGTGTTAGAAGAAAACACAATGAGAAAACAAAAACAAAAAGAAAGTAAGAATGGAAAAGGAAGCGCTTACAGAGTTCCTGTAGGTGATAAACAATACAAGTATAACTACGATAGGATATTTAAAAAGAGAAAATGATAGCACCTATAGAAAAAATACAAGCCTTAACAACTGAAGATGTAGAAACTCTTTTTGGAGAAGATGTATTAAATTCATGCTTTGAAGAGTCATTTAAATTTGTTAATAACTTAATTACAGACGAATCTTGTTACGAGGCTTTGAGTACTTCTGATTTAGAATCTGATAGGTACAAAACTGCAGACAAAAATGTAACAGTAGGAACTACTTTAGGTTGGAATAACGATGATTATTTAAAAAATAGAAGGATACTATATGTAAATAGAAGGCTAAGCGGTTCTACTTATATAGAGTCTTCTAAAATATCTTCAAATACAGCTGCTACTAGCACTACTATAAACGGGAGTATTTTTTATGAAGATGACCCTTATACACCTAAATACTATGCTAGTAATGATGGTAAACTAGAAATACTACCCGCATCAACAGACGCACATGTTTTTTATATGACATATCCTAAATTTGGAATGGCTAATAAGTTTAACGAAACTCATGGATTAGCTGGTTCTAATTTTTCTAGTATACAAAAAGAAGCTGAACATACTTTATTTTATGGACTTCCTATACAAGCTAGAGAGCTAGTTTATATACAAATGGCATTAAATTTAATCCAATATTATATGTCTGATTTTGTTCATGAAGAAGAAGATACTGAGTTAAGTAATTTATTAGCTGCTCAAGTAGGTTCTTTAGATAGAGAAAGAAAAGAACATTTACAGTTTGTTGTAAGTACTTTTGGTAACAGCCAATTAGGAGAAATGAAGTGACAAAATTACAAATAAAAGAGTTATTAAAACAGCATCATCCTCATTTGTCTTCTACGCTTTCTGATATGTATTTAGAATTATCTGCTGATAAGATAGCACAAGAAACTGATATAGTAACTAAAACTTTACTTATAGATTCAGTAGCAGGAAAAAGATGGTATGATGTAGATACTACTGTTACAGAAATAGATAAAGTTTATTTTAATGACGTAAAGATTCCTAAGCTTGTTGGCGACCCTTTAATAGATGATGATGAGTTTGCAGGTCCTGAAGACACAGCTGATACAGCTTTAGTTACTCCATCTCCTAATGCAAGTAACAAAAGAATGTGGTCATTTAGTAAATATGATTCTTCTTCTAGCAGTTCTAAAACATATAGAATAGGCATACTAGAAAGAGTAAACAATTCAATTACAAGAGATGGTAGAACAAGTAATTTTCAATCCTGCTCTATTACAGGCACTAAAAATATTAGACTTTATGTTAAATCTACTACTAATAAGTTTACTAGTTCAGATGATGCTACTACAGCTACTGTAGGACCTTTAAGAGATATACCCGAACAGTTTCATGAAGTTATATTAAATGGTGCAATAGCTAGAGGTTATAAAGACCCGACTAATTTTAAAGGAGATATGTATCAGTTTTTTAACACTGAATTTGATTTAGGAATAAAATCAATCAAAAAACATGCAAGAACAAAAACAGGGACTGGCTTTGTAAGGCCACAATCATTTTAATAGGAGAGTAAATGGATTTAAAGGACATGGTAGTTAATTATATATTTAATGATGAGATGAAAGAAAAAATCATTACTAAGTTAAACGATAACGTAGACATACCTATTATTTCAGAAAAAACAGAAGCAAAAATTATTACAGCAATATATGATTCTGTTGAAGAAGTAGTAAAAGAAGCTATAATGAAGTAATGATAGAGAAGCTATTTGTTTTACTTAATGACATAACTGATAAAGAGACTGGAGATATAGTTGAAAGAATTGGTATTGAAAGTACTAAAGAGTATAAAACAAAGCCTAAAAAATGCCCTTCTTGCGATAAAAAATCTATTGCAGGTTTGGAAATAATAGGAACTTATGATAGTTCTATACTTTGGCAATGCGTTAAGTGTGGTGATAGATTTTTAAAATTAGGTAGAGTAAAAACCTTAGAACTTTTGGAGGGCGCGACTTCCGCTTGGACTAATCCTAATGATTGGGGTGAAACAAACAAAGAACTAAACTAAGGAGATATATGTCAATAGACAAGGGTGTTTTAAAGCGCGTAATAGTCACACCAGACAAACATGCGCCTTTAGAAGATAAAGCAGCAATAAACGTAGTAAAAAAAGCAATAGAAATAATTAAGCCTGATGAGTATGTAGATTTAGGTGACTTAGGTGAATGGGGAAGTGTATCTCACTGGCAATGGAAAGCTAAGAAAAAACCGCCACTAGAGTACATTATACCAAGAGTTGAAAAAGATGTAAAAAGTGTTAACGAGCTTCTTGACAGTATAGATGAATCTTTAGATAAAGCTAACTGCACAAAAAAATACTTGTGCGGAGGTAATCATGATGAGTGGATGAATATGTTTGTAAATGAACATCCTTACTTACCACAATATAAATTTCATGAAGCAACTAATTTAAAGGATAGAGGATACAAGTATTATCCAGCTGATTTAGAACCTAAAAAATGGTTAAAGATTGGTAAACTACATTATTATCATGGTCATCACAAATCTGGTATGCACCATGCAAAAGCACATCTACAATTAGGTGCTAATGTAATTTACGGACACCATCATGGTTTACAGCAAGCTTCTGTAACTCACATAGACGGACCTAAGTCTGCTTGGAGTTTAGGATGCTTAAAAGATATGAGTCCTGAAAAAAATAGATGGCTTGGTGGTAAAGCTATAAACTGGGCACATGCTTTTGCAGTAGTTGATTATTTTAGAGGAGGTTTATTTACTGTACATGTTGTACAAATAATAAATGGCAAAACCTCATTATGGGGGGAGCTAATAGATGGGAACTAAACTAGATGGAAAACGAGTTAAAAGAGTTAGTAGGTCAGTACAGCTGGTTGTTTATAGCAGGAGCTGCAGTTCTTTTCTTTCGTTCGGCAATAGAAGGTGTAGTTGAAGGTTTAAAAGTATTCCTTGGTAATGACTTAAATACAGACGATGTCATTACCTTGGATGGAAGACCTGCTAGAGTTGTAAGAGTAGGTATATTTAAAACAATATTCTTTGTATACAACATAGGGTGTGTTAAAAATAAACCTTACGTTAAAGGTGGTAGTAAAATGGCAATACAAAACGATAAACTAAAAGACCATAGCATAGAAAAGCCATTACCTATGCTAGACTTAACCAAATGGGAAGCAGAATGCGAAAAGGAACAAAATGATTGATACAACAATTAACTTGGCTAATATAGTAACTATTGCGACAGTAGCGGGTACTTTATTCTTTACTACAGGTACTTATACTGAAAAAATAGATAGTGTAAAAACTAATCAAGAAAAATCTGTAAAAAGAATTGCTAAGAATGAAAAAGACATTACTGACTTAAAGATAACTACTGCCAAAATAGAAACTAAGATAGATGAGCGATTTGATAGAATCGAAGATATACTAATGGATAAATAATGATAATACCTAAAATGCTAATTAATCATGTTGCAACATCTTTAACTAAACATTTTAAATTAGATAAAATAATGTCTTATGTATTTGATAAAAACGAATTAGATACAAAAGTAGAAGATTTAGAAAGAAGGGTATTAATAATGGAAAATTTTAAATGTAATTATAAAAAGGAGGAAGACAATGGCTAGGTCGTACGGAACAGCCACTTTAACATTAACGGTAACAGAAGCTATAACATTAAATAGTAAAGATGAAGGTCAAAGTCACGTTCATACAATAGCAAGTGTATCAGATATATATAGAAGAACCATGACAACAAATACAAGTACTGATACTAATATAGCAACTTTTAGCTCTGCATTTGGCGTAGGTCAATTTGTAGCTGCTGATATGAGATATATTAGAATATCAAATCTTGACAATACTAACCATGTTATTCTTACACTAACAAATAGTAATTCTGATGAAGTAGCTGTAAAATTAGATAAGGGACAATCTTTTATTATATGTCCTGATTTAACTGGTGGTGTAGCAGATATATTTGACGCTAACCAAGAAGCTTTAACTTTTACAGATGCTACATGTGATTATAATAACGACCCAACAATTACTTGCGATGCAAGTGCTAAAATAGGGGTTGGTATGGGAGTTTCAGGTACAGGTATACCTACAGATGCTACTGTATCTAGTGTAAACACAGTAGGAGCAGTTACATCGTTTGAGTTAAGTGCGTCAACAACAGGTGGAGCAGTAACAAATGGTACTTTAACATTTACGCCTGGAGTACAAGATTTAACTTCAATATCAGCTAAAGCTGATACTGCTAGTGTTGACATAGAATTGTATATGGCAATGGTATAAGTCTTTATGGCTATACAGGTAAAAGAGGTACATAAGTTTGATAAAGGTATACACGGTTCAATATCTGAACATGATATATCTTCTGAATCTGCTTCATTATCTTTAAATATAGACCCTAATTCTGAGTATGGTTCTTTAAGAGGTATATACGGAGATAAAATATTATCTGCACAAGGTTGGGAAGTTCCTAGATTAGCTCAGTGGAATATTAAGTTTTTTACTGATGCTGCTTTTGGGTATATGTCTAAACTAAAGTTATTTAAAAAGCTTATGATTTTAAATGCTTATGATAAACAATTTTTACTTGTATTTGTTCTTACAAATTCTTATGTAGAAAATAGATTAGGTGGAACTGCAACTGATAATACTTTAGGTAATATAGGTATAAATAGCTCTGCATTTTATGGTATTTCTGAATACAATACAGCAAATGCTAGTGGCAGATTATTTAATGTAATACCAGTTTTGCTTGAAGATTATATAGTTGCTGATAATATTAAAGTTGGGCACGTTGCAGATGCTGTTAAAAAAGCTTTAGATACTTATGCAGTTCCTACTGGTATTTTAAACTCATTAAACAATAGTGAGCCTTATTTTTATTCTTACAGACCTACGAATTATACTGAAACCTCAGATTTAGAAAAAGATGGTACTTTACAAATAACAAGTAGATTTTTTGGTGACATACCTATACCTAATCTACCTTTAACTGATTTTAGTAATGGCGCTGATATAGATGGTACTTCTTTAGGGCATACTTCTGGATTGTATTTACCTGATTCAGAAATATACACTACTAATTCAACAAAGTTTGTAAAAGGTAATGGATTTAGCTTAGAACCAACATTAGAAGGTTTGCAAACTGAAGAATCTTCTGGGTTTAATTTTTTTAAATTAAAAGCTTTTAATTCAAAAGGTTTAAATAATTTAATAGGTATTACTACAAATTCTTTTGTAAAAATTGCTGAAGATATTACTAATTCTTCTAGTTTTAATTTTAAAGATTTAGGTAGTGTAAATATAAAAGAAAAAAACTCTCTATCTATAGAACAGAGAAATAAAAATTTATATGTAGGAGTTGGAGATGAACCAGGGACTTCAAGTTTGTGGATTGGTCATGTATCAAAAAATCAATTAGATAAAGTATTAGAAGGCTATTATTTAGAAGAAAATAGTTTAGATTCATTAGATAACTCAGTAGGAATTAATAATTTTAGTAATATAGTAGTTCCTACATTACATCACGGATTAAACAATACAAATGGTGGTATAGCTGGAGCAGCAAGTTTATATTGTTTAGGAGGTATAGAAAATGGTTCTAGACTTGATGCTCAAATGCAAACACTTATAATAGCACCAGGAGGAACATATTATAAACGAAGTGTAAACGGGTGGGTTAGGCAGTGTTTAAAAAATAATGGAGGAGCAGCAAGCACCTATAATGATTATGATGATGTAAAATTAGGTATGACATTTAGAGTTGATTTAGGTGATTCATATGTAGCTCCTAATAAAAGTACATTTGGAGATTCAGCTGGAAAAAACGCTTTTGATTATTTACTTTCCTTAAAAGAAATAGCTGTAGGAAAATTAAATGACACTTCAAATAACGACCTATCAGATGGGACTGAAGGTGGTTCTGGAGAAACATTACATGATGGAGATTTATTTCAAGTAGTATACGTTCCAGATGCTGCAACTATTGCTTATACTCCAAATGATGATACTAGCATGTTTAGACTAGTTTATGTAGGTTCTTTATTTGGTAATGGTGCTGATAAATCTAAAGCAGACTCAACTGAAGCTTATTGTGGTATTTCTGCGTATTCATATGCTCATATAAATGATGAAAATATGATTCACAGAATTAAAAACACTTCTAAAAGTGATGAAGATATACAATCTTTAAATACTGAGTTTGGAGGGTATTCACAATCTGCAACAGACAGCGTTGGAGGTCCTATAAAACTATCTAAAAATAGAGTTGATAGTTTAAATATAGCAGAAGAATTAAGCATTTCAGACTTTAAAATATCTACAATGTGTGAATGTAAAAGTACTGATGGAGCTGGTAATTTTGGTGGAGAACTTACAGATAAAAATTATTTTACAGGTCATGGAAAACTATGGGTTGCTAATGTAAATGAGCCTGAACATTTATATATAGTAGATGTTACTAATTGGGATGGAACAAATAGAAGTCTACCTAAATTATCATATGTAAAAATTGAACTTTCTTTTGATAGAATCCATTCTACATTAATCTCTAAAAACGATACTGAATATGGAAAAGGATTACTAAGACTTTGGGAAAATGATGAAAACGGTTCTGCGTCACAAGAAAAAGAAGAGGAGTATTTTTCAGGATATTCTTGGGATAAAAAACCAGTTAATAACTTTATTTCTTCTATTTGTGAAACATATTCACACTTACCTCATATGGGTGATGGAGCAGGTGGAGGAGCTGCTAATGGGGATGGTAAATGGAGAGTTTGGGTAGAATATAAAAAAAATAATAACTCGGCTCATATAAGATATGATTTATTTTTATATAACTTTAGGCCACAATCTTGGGGCTCTGGTGAAGATGTAGGTACGGATATATCTTCTTCTGATAATATAGCTTACATGTTTGATAAAACACCTCCTAATCAAGAATGCCAAAAAATAAATGGAGAATCTGAAACTGAAGCTCTTATATCTGTTTATTACCCTTTTGATAAAGTTAGTATTATAAAGTATGAAAAAGATGGAGAAGATAGAGAATCTGAATTATTAGGAAATACTAATGATAAAGAATATGGTAATGTTTATGCTTCTAAAGCAAAAGGTAGCACTTTAAATGTAGGAAAAAAGCATTTACATAATGACACTTTATCTAATAAAACTGTCGCTTCACCTTATACTACTTTAAATTTTAGAAATCCTTCTGGTGAATATCAAAAAATATTTCCTCCTGAAAAAGTACAACAATGGATGACTGTTCCTTTAGGAGTTAATATTGGGTGGTCTTTAGATAATACAAGGCAATATACTCCTGTAAGACATAGTTTAAAACCTTATTATAGAAAATGGTATTTTACAGGTAATGGAGGTAGTAACTATCAAGATTCTATTCCTTTTGTAGAAGAAGAGTCATATTTAAGTAGCACAGCTAATCATCAAACATTTACAGCTCATTTAGTTTCTTCTTTTGGAAAAATGAAAGGTAGTTTTGTTTCTTTTGGAGGAGCTTTATTAGGTGGTAGGAGAAATACTAATATAACAAATAATTGGTGGTTAGAACAGGCAGCTAAACTAAAAGATTATAATAATGAGTATGTAATGTTTAATATGCACGACAGTCCTGTTGCTATTGAAACATACAATAGCACAGCATACGAAACTCAAGGAGCCCCTACAGAAACTGTAGGAACTGACAATGTAACTGTTGGAGGAGCTACTAGAAAGTATTTTAAAGACACAGAAGCAGGCTTTTTAAAAGATAGAAGTGTTGTAGCTACATTAGGTTATAGTAAATACAATCAGTACAGATACCATCATGCAAATAATGGAACAGCTGATTTATCAGATGATAGTGCAGACACAGGAAAAGAAGAGTCTTATGCTCTTAGTAATACATATGGTTATGGTGGACAATATTTTGGTCAAGATGGTTTTGGTCATTATAATATGATAACACAAACATGGGCTTGTAATCAAGATTATTTAATAAACGGGGATGGAGTTAGAAATCCAGATAATTCATGGTCTGATGAGACGGTAAATAATAAACAATTCAGAGTTTTTGGTTGGGGAGAGGGTTCTTCTCTTAGGAGAGCTAATAAAAGAACTAATACATATTGGGATGGTACTCCATTTGAAGGTCATGATGCAAATGCTGGTTGGTCTAAACATGGTACTGGTTATTTTACTTGGCTTGCTAACACTCATGATAATACTGCTAATGGTGATGATGTAAATGAATTTTATTCTAATGTTACTAATACAGAATCTACTTCTAATACTGAAAATTTTAGATTATCAGGTAAACATTGGGATAATAGAAGAATAGTACATTGTTGGTCTACTACAGCTTTAACTGATTCTGTTAACAACTACAGTTATGAAGCAAGAAATAATGGAAATAAACTTGACCACAGAGAATGGGGTTTATGGAAAACTCCTAGATGTTCTTTTAGAAAATTAATTATACCAGAATCATTTGGAAGTGGTGCTGAAATTACAAATGTAGACCAAATATCTTGGGCAGAAAGAAATGTAAATTCTCCAAATCCAAATGTAGATAGTACAAATACTCATGTAATAGCTAAATCTGGTTATATTGTTCAATATAAATTAGAAGATTCTAGTATAGATGATTTAGATTCTTCTTCTACAGGTGTAGTAGTTTATGAAACTAAAACTAATACTTTTTATGCTATAAATCCTGATAGACAACCTTGGGAAGATAACACTAAACCTTATCAATCACATTCAATAGCAGCAACTGATTATTTAAGAGCTTTACATCAAGCAAAAGACATAGAAAATTTAGAAGGTGGGTCTTATAGGCATTATCATAACTATTCAAATACAAAATTAATTACTAAAAATTTAGTACCTGGTTTAGCAGATTCTGGAATAAAAGACGCTAATTACACTAACCCTGCACATAATTGGTATAGATTTAATTCTCAACAAAGTGCTTCTGAAAGATTTATAATTACTGATGATTTATATTGCCCTATTGTTATTTCTCAAGATGGCTCTGAAGCAAAACAAGAAATTTCTATATGGAAAAGAGCTCAATTTTCACAACCTGGAGAAACTGTTGAAGGTTTAGGTGATTTCCCTTATTATATATTTGATAGACTTTGGAATTATTGGACTAAAGAAGTTTCAAAAGGTTTTGATAGAAGTAATTTTGGTGACCCTAATTCTACATATAATGCAGATACAACTAATAAATACATTACAGAAGGTTGGGGTAGTACTGTTGGAGCTTCTTCAAATGTATCTTCTGGTGATAAAAGATACCCTGGTCAATACACAACACATGATGCAGATAATACTTTAAAAACTGTTAAAGGAGCGCATGTAAAATCTTCTGAAGTTGCACTTTTAACAAAATTAGAAGAAGTAAATGATAATAATTCCCAAGAGTTTCCAGCTGGCATAGTTAAATATAAGTTTAGTTTCTTATATGACGGATTTCAAGAAAGCCCATTAAATACTAACGCTTTTGCAATTCAAGTAAATGCTCAATCTTCTATGTTAAGATTAAAACTAACTGTACCAGATGCTGATTCTATAGGCATAAACAGTAGAGTAACTCATATAAATATGTATAGAAAAAATAATACAGAAGAATTGTATAGATTAGTAAAATCTGTTTCTTTAGATATGTCTAAAGATAACTGGGGTGTAGAAAAAAATATGTTTATTATAAGAATAAATGATGAGCAAAGACTATCTTCTTATGAAGGTTTAAATGGTATACCAGAGTCACTAAGTAATTTAACCCCTAATTACAGACTATCTTGTCAATTAAATGATTTTTTATTTATAGGCGGACTACACCATCCTAATTTAGAAGACGGTGACCATTTACTATTAAGGTCTAAACAGGGTAGATTTTCTGTTTTTGATTGGTCAAATGACTTTTTAGATATACCTACTAAACCTGTAGCAATGGCTTCATTTGCAAATAGAGTATGGATATTTGATAATAACAATATGTACAAAATAAACCCTACAGGGTTGTATATTGAGGACAAAACTGAAGGTATTGGTATCTTGAACTCAGAATCATTTATTGTTACCGATATGGGTATGTTTTGGTGTGATAGAAGCAATATATACAAGCATGATGGTACAAAAATAAACCAAATAGGTACATCTATACTTAAAAACCATTCTCACCCTGAATGGCAAATTGGTTATTTAGATGCTGTAAATAAATCTGAAAAATTAGGTTTTACACCTAAAATAGGTTATGACCCTATTAATCAATCTATATATGTAACATTACAAGGATTTAGCAAAAGTTTATTGAGTTATAAAAAATATGAAGGAAGAATTTATTCTTATGATATAAAACAAGATAGATGGGATTACTATGACTCTCCTAGCGTAAAATCTTTAACAACTGATTCTAAAAGTAATGTTATAATAAGCGACGGACTTCAAGTGTTTAATTATAGAAGAGATAAAAAGAATGTTAAAAAGTTTTCATGGGATAGTAAAACATTTCAATTAGGTAGTTCTAACTATACTAAATCTTTAAAAGCTTTAAAATTTACTGGTGATATATGTTTATGGAATTTTAATAATAGTACTCAAAACGTATCTTTAACAGCTGGTGGTTATGGAGAGGATGTAGCTTTTGAAGAACCTGAATTTTCTACTGGTAAAGATAATCATATTTTAGAAACTGGAGAAGCTTCTGAAACGGATGATTTAAAAGTTTATGTAGATGGTATACTACAAACTATGAGACTTAAAACAAGAAATCCTGTTATAGGACCTCCTATAGCAAACGATTCAACAGGTGAGATATATGCTATAAACACTCAATTACCTTCTTTTGGGACAAAAGGTGACAATTTATCTTACGAAGATTCTTTTTCTATAAATAATACATCTTGTCCTGAATTTTTAGAATGGCCTAATAGTCAATTTAGAGAAGCTACTTTAGAAGGTGAATTAAATGAATTACTACATATTCACAAGGGTATGTATTTATATTTTAAAGGTATTGATATTAATGGTATTACTCAAGAAGAAGTGGTAAGAGTTAGAGATATAAAGTTTAGTTGGTTACAAGGAGTGGATGGATTAAATACCTTAAGTGGACCTATAGAAGTTAGGACTTGGAGAGGACAATTAGGAACAAAAGCTTATAATTGGAGCGATAACTCTACAATGCCTTTTACAAATATTGAACCAATAAGAACAGCAAGTCCTACATTTTTATTTCCAAGAGGATTAAAAGGGAAAACAGTAAAATTATCACTACAAAATCAAAAATCATTTATTGATTCTTTTGCTATATCTTATAGAGTAAAAAAGTTTAAATAATGCCTAGAAATATTAGGACATACCAAAAGCTTATAAAGCCTTCAGAAGAGCAGCTTGTAGATGCTGTTAATGAAATAATTGAAAGTGTCAATACTGTAAGTGCTTCTGCTGAAAGAGAGAACTATAAAGGTAAGCCTGGTGATGTAAAAGTAAATAAAGTTGCAAATAACAAATACGACTTTTATGTCAGAGGTGAAGATGGTTGGCATAGAGATACAAACTCATCTTACGGACCTGTAAACGACTCACAAACACAAACCGATACTCAACCTGTTATACTTAGTAATGGTACTATCGATAATCAATATCGTGGTTCTTCTAGAATATTGCTTAATCTAGATGCAAGTACTAGCATTACTGGTGTTGCTAACCCTAAAATAGAGATAACAGGTAACGGAACTTTATCTAGTACTGGTAAAACAACTATAGACTCTGCAGGAGATATAGAATTAAATGCTGATGGTGGTGATTTATTTATAAAAGACGATACTTCTGAACTTGCCACTATAAACTCAAGTGGTTTAAAAATAAACAATATATCTGCCGCTGATAGTGATACAGATAAATTCTTAGTAAGTGATAGTGGTTTAGTTAAATACAGAACAGGTGCACAAATACTAACTGACCTTGGTATAACTGCAGACGAGATACTAGACTGGACTGCTGACCAAGGTAGTAACAATATACATGCTAGTAACTTTGCAGATATTACAAGTACAGGTACTTTAGATATATCAGGTGGAACATTAACTACTTCAGCTGCTCAAAAGAAATCAATAGTTGAAGGTGTAGCGGCTAATACAGATATAGGCGCTTATGAATTTAGAGCACGAACTTTTCAATCTGATGCTACTACTCTTTCTGGAACAGCCCCTTTTACAGTAGCTTCTACAGTTAAAGTTGCAAATTTAAATGCAGATAAACTAGATGGTGCTGATTTAGTAGATGAAGATAATATGGCTTCTAATAGTGCTGTTAAAGTACCTACACAACAATCAGTTAAAGCATATGTAGATTCAGAGATTACAGGACTAGTAGACTCTGCTCCAGGTGCTTTAGATACACTTAACGAACTTGCTGCTGCACTTAATGATGATGCTAGTTTTTCTACTACAGTTACTAATAGTTTAGCATTAAAATCACCACTAGCAGCACCTGCATTTACAGGAAATGCTACATTTGATTCTACTACATTAGTAATAGATTCTAGTAATGATAGAGTAGGCATAGGAACTGCAAGTCCTAATGCAGATTTACAAATACATTCTGCAAGTGGAACTAAATTATGGATAACTGCAGGAGGAAGTAATCCTGCCGATGCTGCTGCTATAAGGCTTTCAGAACAAGAAAATGGAAGTAGCAACTATTTTGAACTTGATTATAATGGAAGCAGTAATATATTAGCATTTCACAGTAACAATCAAAATGATATGTTTAGTATGTATAGAAATGGTAATACAATATATACAGGAGATGCTACAAAGTTTGGAGTTGGAACATCGAGCCTTCAAAACAAATTTCAAATTTATCATACTGCTGCTGATGGCGATGATGGTATGATGATTGTAAGAGATGATACATCTACAGCAGATGGAGATTTATTAGGTGGTATAGGATTTGATTCAACAGATGGTAATGTACCTTCTTCAGTATTAGAATCTTCTGCTTTTATTGCTGCTTATGCTGCTGAAGCCCAAGGCACAGGAGATAAAGGTGCAGATTTAGTATTTGGTGCAACTTTAATAAATGATGATGATGATACAGTTTCTCACGAATATATGAGAATAACAGATAATGGCGATATAGGCATAGGTACTGCAAGTGCTATTGCTGCATTAACTGTTAAATCTAATAGCACAAGTTCAGGCAATAGTGGATTTACTCTTATGGATAATTCTGATACAAATCCTATTGTACAGATTGGCGAAAAGTCTACTGATGGTGGTAGATTACATATGTATGATGGTGGAAC
>TARA_R110001606_G_scaffold263342_1_pt1 | contig 23384 bp, 18 predicted proteins | sample TARA_R110001606 | Tara Oceans TARA_R110001606 (sample SAMEA4398315) | marine metagenome | biome: Polar Biome; feature: [SRF] surface water layer (ENVO:00010504); material: water (ENVO:00002006), including particulate matter (ENVO:01000060) such as... | depth 5 m
CGAATATTAACAAAAGGGTTTGCGGACTACAACGGCAAATCCAACAGTCCACAGAATTGGCGTTATACAAGCGCGGATAACGGCAATGGAATCACATCCTGCCGGAACCAGCACGCCAGACTGTAACGCGTGCGGTGGGCCTCAAGAACTTCATGGCGGATTTCTTCGCTCATGAACAGCGCCACCCTGCCCGCTTCAGGCAACACCAGCCCGCCGGCGTCACTTTCGCTTCCCCGGCTATAGATCCGAAGTGCGCCTCCATCTGTGGGCTGCCAATCATCATTCAGATACAGCACAAGGCTGACAATACGCGACGCCCTGCCTTGAAAACTGTCCACGTGAGGCTTGTAGAAATCACCACAATGGTAAGTTGCGTAATGCGCTTCGAAACGTTTCAGGCCCAGAAATAACCGCTGGTTCAATCCCGTTCGCAGATTATCAAGAAAATCAAACAAAGCCGCCTGAGAGGGAGTTGAGCCCTGCAACCAGGCAATCTTGTCGCGACGCACCGATCGATCCTGAATCAGTGCGCTACCACGCCCGATCCCCGCAATCTTCAGGGCATCGCTCTGGTCAAGCACGATGATTTCCTGCTGCAGCGCTCGCAACAGCTCCGGGCCCAGCCAGGGCGTAATATCAAAACTTATCCAGCCGTTTTCATACAAACCCTGAGCAAACTCGTCCAACCACTTCGCTTTATCCAATGACGTTCCTTATTAGCCTTACGGTACTTCCGAGGATTTCCGGGCTATTTTATGGCCAATTGTCGCCCGCAACACAGATTTGATTTACTCTTTGAGTAAGCAGATGCACTTAAGCCCGGAACCGAGCCTTATGTCCGAGAGCAGCAACAAGCCACCTTTATCCCTGACACCGGGACAATGGTCTTTTACCCGCTGGAATACAATCGGACAACTGGAAGCACTGGAGGTTCATCACCCCCTCTTTGAGGCCACAGTGTTCCTGCAAGGTGCGCATCTCACCCGATTTATCCCGAAGAACGAACCCAACTGGCTATGGCTCAGCCCCGCTGCACGCTTTGAGCCCGGCAGGGCCATTCGGGGCGGCATTCCCGTATGCTGGCCGTGGTTCGGCGATCCTGCCCGCAACGCGCCGGAAGTGCGCAAACGGATAAAAACGCCGAGCCCCCACGGGTTTGCCCGCACGGCACTCTGGAAGCTGGAGGATGTGCGAGAAAACGCCCATGAGGTCGAAATAAGTCTGTCTCTGGATGCCAACGACGACTTTGCCGACGTATGGAATGGCCATGCTCTGGCCCTCCTGACGTTCAGCTTCTCGGTACGCGGCTGCCAGCTTGCCCTCACAACCACAAACCTCGGCAGTGATCCCTTGGCGTTCAGCCAGGCGCTGCACACGTACCTGCCAACAACCGACATCACACGGTCGAGAGTATTGGGCCTTGGCTTCAGCAACTACATTGATACGCTCAAAGACTGGGAATACTGCACCCAGGATGGCCCGGTGTATTTTGAGGGCGAAACAGACCGGATATACGAAAGCGGTGAACCACTCACCATCGCAACGCCCGGTGCCAGCCGAAAGCTGACTGCGGTCGGGAGTGATTCTACCGTTGTGTGGAACCCCGGCCCGGACAAAGCCGCAGCACTCAGCGACTTTCCGGACGCTGCCTGGCAGACAATGCTCTGTGTTGAAACTGCCAATGCGGCAAGCGATTATCGCGTGCTTAATGACGGCCAAAGCCACATCCTGGGAGTGTCGATCGGACGTGGCTGAATAATGCTAATAAGGGAGTATGCATGAGCCTGGCATCGTTTCTGAAATCCCGGTTGATTCCAGCGAAGCTGGACGAACAAATCAACCGCATCCGCAAACCCATAGGGTCGCTGGGATACGACCCCTGGGGTTTCAATAACGAGACCTTCAAGTACGGCTTTTCTCTGACAAAACCGATTTACGAAAAGTACTTCCGTACCGAAGCCCACGGCGTTGACCATATGCCCGCCGACGGGCCGGTATTGATTGTGGGAAATCACAGCGGACAACTCCCGATTGACGGCATTTTGGTGGGCTATGCACTGGCGTCCCGGGAAAAAAATCCGCGCATTCCCCGGGCGATGATTGAACGCTTTTTCCCAACCGTACCCTGGCTCGGCAACCTGTTGAATGAAGTGGGAGCCGCACTGGGCGATCCGTTAAATTGCGCCAGAATGCTCGCCAACAATGAAGCCATCATCGTGTTTCCCGAAGGCGTGCGCGGCTCCGGCAAACTCTACCGCGATCGCTACAAGCTTCAGCGCTTTGGCAACGGCTTCATGCACCTTGCCATGAAATACAACGCTGCAATCGTGCCCATCGGCATCGTGGGCTGCGAAGAAACCATTCCGGCCATCGCCAACATCAAACCTCTGGCCAAAGCCCTGGGTGTACCCTATGCCCCGGTCGCGATGCCGGTCATATTGCCCGCCAAGGTTCATCTTAATTTTGGCCCTCCCATGTACTTTGAGGGAGGGGACATTTCTGAAGAGCAGGTCAATGAACGTGTTGAACAGGTAAAGGCTGAAATAAACCGGCTGATCGACAAAGGGCTGGCTGAAAGAAAAGGGCTGTTCTGATGAATGTTCCGAAAAACATACAACGCAAACCTCAAATCCTGATCACGGGCGCCGCCGGTGCAACTGCCCAGCGGGTAATCGAACGGCTGAGGGAAACCTGCGATCTCGTGGCTGTGGATGCCCGGATACAGGTTCCGCTCGGTGATGATATTCCCAGCTACTGTATCGATTTCAATCATCGCAGCTTTGAGGATCTGTTTCGGCGGTACCAGTTTGACGGCGTTATTCATCTAGGGCGTATCCGCTCCAGCCAGCTCACCCGGCTGCGGCGCTATAACGCCAACGTTCTGGGCACACAAAAGCTGCTGGACCTGAGCCACAAATACGGCATCCAGCGCATCGTGGTGCTATCCACTTTCCACGTATACGGAGCCATGGCCTACAACCCCGCCCTCATAGACGAGTCGGCGCCCATGAAAAGCGCCGGCCTGAGCGCAGATCTGATCGATTCAGTCGAACTGGAGAACTTGGCAAACCTCTATCTTTGGCGCTTCCCGGAACTGAACATCACCATTTTGCGCCCCTGCAACATCGTCGGCCCAAGCGTCCAGAACACGATGGGGCGATTACTGGCCAGCCACCGGGCACCGGTTCTGGCCGGCTTCTCCCCCATGATGCAGTTTATGCATATCGACGACATGGCCGATGCCATAGTACTGGCTTACAACAAGCCAGTAAGGGGAATATTCAACGTGGCATCGGATGACTGGGTAGCCTACCAGCGAGCGTTAGAGCTATCCGGTTGCACGCGAATTCCGGTGCCATCTATTCCGCCCGTCTTGCCGCGGCTGATTCTGCGAACACTGCGCCTGCAAAGCTTCCCCGCCTATCTCATGGAGTTTTTCAAATACCCGGTGGTGATTGATGGCCAGGCGTTTGCGAAAGAGTTCGGATTCCAGCCCAAGAGACCGCTGAAGGAAATCTTCCGGTTTTACCGGGACAATAAAAGGCCTTTGTAACCGCGCCCGCAACTTCGGTTCCATCCGGAGTTGCACAGAACCGCCGCCCATCGCAAACTACAGCTACCCATGGAACAGGCAGATTACATGCTTCCAGATCTGAGCGTGATAAGTCACGGCGCAGCAGCCGCAGTTTTTGCAATACTCTCGTTGCTCGTGGGCACGCGCTATTTAAGGCGTGACATAGACCGGGCGTTGTTTCTGGCAGCCGTCGTTACAACGCTCTGGGCTTCTGCCCTCATTACTCAAGGCATCTGGGGGCAACCCAGCTTTTTTATCCGTTACCTGCTGGAGCTGCTCCGGGACACCGCCTGGATTCTTCTTCTATTCGCCATGCTACGGGACACCTTCCGGCAAGGTCGCCTGAGAGGACAAATCAAAAAGTTCCTTGGAATCGCAACGGTCGTCCTGCTCGTCACCTTGCTTGCCCTCGGCAGCCTCGAATTCATCTTTAGCCTGGCATTGGTAGACGGCAAGACCAAGCTCATCGGGCAAATTGCACTGTCGATTCTTGGCCTGTCTCTGGTTGAGCAGATCTGGCGGAACGCTCCAGCATTCGGCCGCTCCAGCATGAAGTATCTGTGCATCGGCACAGCCACTATTTTTGCGTTTGATTTTTTCATGTACGCCGACGCGCTGCTGTTCGGTTCGATCGCCGATTCCTTCTGGAACGCCAGGGGCTTCGTAAACGCTGCATTGGTGCCGCTGTTTGCCATAAACGTCGTCAACACCCGCAAGCAACCCATCGACTTTCAGCTCTCCCGTTCTGCTGTGTTTCACGCTGGCACACTGATTCTGGCCGGCGTTTACCTGCTTTTGCTTTCGATAAGCGGTTACTACGTCCGTACGCTTGGCGGTAACTGGGGCGAAGCCTTGCAGGTACTTTTATCCGTTATCGCTGTGGTTTTTCTCGTCATGCTGGTGCTTTCCAGGCGCCTGAGAGCAAAGTTGATGGTGCTGATCAGCCAGAACTTTTTCGACTACAAGTACGATTACCGGGAAGAATGGCTGAAGATGACCAAAGAGCTGTCGGACCTCAGCGATGAGCCTCCCCTTCCCCTGCGCGCAATCCGGATGCTTGCAGGCCTGGTAGAAAGCAACGCCGGCGCGATCTGGCTGAAAAGCGAACAGGGCGCGTACACCCTCAAAGAATCCGCCAATCTCACCACCCCCAGATACACAATCATTGATAAAGATTCTGATCTGGTTCGTTTTTTCGTCGATAAAGAATGGATTGTTAATCTCGATGAATACAAGGCAGACCCGGTGAGCTACAACCTGCTGGAAATCCCCGACGCCATCTCCAGAACCCCGGATGCCTGGCTGGTTATCCCGTTGTATCTGGGTAACGAGCTTTACGGAATTGCGATGATCGGCCACCCGTACGCCCGAGTAGATCTGAACTGGGAAAATTTTGATCTTATCAAAGTGGTAGCCCGCCAAACCTGTAATCTGCTGGCGCAGGCCGATTCACAGAACCGTTTATCACGGGCAATGCAGTTCGAAGCCGTAAGCAAAGCATCCGCCTTCATGGTGCACGACCTGAAAACCGTGATTGCCCAGCTGTCACTGCTGGTGAATAACGCCCAAAAACACCGGAACAACCCCGCCTTTATTGAGGACATGATCAAAACCACCGACCATGCGGTCAGCAAGATGACCAATCTTGTTGAGCACATCCGCAAACCGGGTGAAGAAGCCAATGACGACTCCAAAACACTGGACCTCACCAGCCTGGTATCCAGCCTGTTGGAGCACTACAGCCGACAGCTTCCCTTACCCAAACTAGAGGGAAATCCGCCGAGAATCATGATTAAAGCGGATTCGGAACAATTGCGGAGCGTTCTTGGGCACCTGATCCAGAACGCGCAGGATGCAACCCCGCCTGATGGAGAAGTCACACTGTCTCTTAAAATTGCCAAAGGGAACGTCGTGCTCTTTATTCAGGATACCGGTTGCGGCATGACAGAGGACTTTATCAGCAGCCGACTATTCAAACCGTTCGAAAGCACCAAAGGCCTGACCGGCATGGGCATTGGCGCTTATCAGGCCCGAGAGTACATTCAGAGACTCCGCGGCACCATTGATGCCACAAGCGAACCCGGTATTGGCTCCTGCTTCTCCATTCGGATTCCGCTGGTGAATGAGCCGATACACAGCCATACAAATGGTGAGGGTGGAGAAAACGGCGAGAGTGAAGGAAGTGAAGAGAAGCGATCAAATCCCGACGCTCCAAACCTTCACGAATTCGCCAATTAAATGGCAAGAACTCTCAACAGCTCAATCGACCATTGCAAAGTGTCAATGTTCAGTTAAGAATCAGAAGTGGTGGAACACTCAAACAAAGGAATTGTTGCTGTTGTGACTAGACGACTGCTAATCGTAGAGGATGACCCAGGGCTACAAAGCCAGATGCGCTGGTGCTTCAGCGAAGATCTGGAAGTGACTGTCGCCTCGGACAGAGAAGCCGCTCTTACAGCACTCAGGCGCGAAGAGCCTGGTGTCGTGACGCTGGATCTGGGCCTCCCACCGGATCCGGGCGGCGCGACAGAAGGTTTCGCGCTACTCGAAGAGATACTCCGGCTTGCACCTTTGACCAAAGTGATTGTCGTCACCGGTCGCGAAGACAAGGAAAATGCCGTCAGAGCAATCGGCATGGGCGCCTCCGATTTTTATCAAAAGCCTCTGGACGCCGATATCCTTAATTTTGTGGTGAACAGGGCCTTCCGGCTTGCTGAGCTGGAAAAGGAAAACCAGGACCTGACTCATCCAGGCAACGGCACAAACATCAAGGGCATTATCGCAGCAAGCTCTCAAATGATGGCCGTATGCCGCACACTGGAAAAGGTCGCACCCACCGATGTAACCACCCTCATTATCGGTGAAACCGGCACAGGCAAAGAAGTCCTCGCCCGCGCCTTGCACGACCTGAGCCCTCGGGCCGGAAACGTATTTGCAGCCATCAACTGCGCCGCCATTCCCGAAAACCTTCTCGAAAGTGAGCTGTTTGGCTTTGAAAAAGGCTCGTTCACCGGGGCGACTCAGGCCAAAAAAGGCAAAATTGAAAGCGCCAACGGCGGCACCCTCTTTCTCGATGAAATAGGCGATATGCCAATACCCCTGCAGGCCAAGCTATTGCGGTTTCTTCAGGAGCGTGTTGTCGACAGAGTGGGCTCAGTAAAGCCGATACCCGTGGACGTACGCGTGGTATGCGCAACACACCGCAACGTACAGCAGTTGATCGAGAAGGGTGAGTTCCGCGAAGATCTTTACTACCGGATAAGCGAAATAACCCTCGACGTCCCCTCCGTCAGGGAGAGAGACGGCGACGCGCTGGTAATCGCCCGGTCCCTGCTGAAATCTCTTGGCAAAGCCATGGACAGACAAAACCTCACGTTTGCAGAAGACGCCGTCAACGCCATCAGCAGCTACGCCTGGCCCGGCAACGTGAGGGAAATGATCAACAAGGTGAAGCGAGCCACCATCATGGCCGACGGCAAGCGAATTACCAGTGAGGATCTGGAACTGCCGGGCAGCGAGCAACCAGGAGAAAGCCATCTTAACCTTCGCCAGGTTCGCGAACAGGCCGAACGCAAGGCCATCATGCAAGCGCTGCAGACAAGTGGCTTCAACATGACACAAGCCTCCCGGCTTCTGGGTGTAACCCGCCCGACCCTTTACAACCTCACCGACAAATACAAAATCGACACATCGGCAGAAGCGTCGGAAGTCTAGGAGCAGACACACATGATGAAAAGGCAAATACTACAAAAATCACTGCCGGGGCTGTTGCTTGCTGGCAGCCTGCTATTTACGCTCCCGCTGCTATCAGGCTGCAACAACAGCCCGGATTCATCCGAGGCGCTATCGCATATAACCCGGGCTGAGACCTACTCCCAACAGGGTCAGTTCCGCTCTGCTCTGCTGGAAGTCAAAAATGCCATCCAGAAAGATCCGAACAACGTTGATCACATCGTGCGGTTGGCGGATCTGTATCTGCAGATAGGGGCAGCGAAAGAAGCCTCCGAACTCCTCGCACCCTGGATGGAAGAACAACCTGATGCCGTAGGCCTCACCCTCGCCCGCGCTTACGTGGAACAGGGCAAACAACTCTCAGCAACCGAAACCCTTGCACTGCAAACGCCAAGCTCCCCACAAGACCAACTGGAAGCTTCACTAATCCGCGCAGCAGCCTTTCGCAAATCCGGAGAAGCAGCCGAGGCGCTGGCGCTATACAGCAGCCTCGCAGCGAGCAACTCCTCCAATGTCCGGGCGATAACCGGAGCCCTTCAGTCGCAAATAAACCTGGGCAAAAACGCACAGGCCATCGAAGCGGCCAATGAATGGCTCACTAAAAACGAAATGGCTCCGGAAGTTCTGTACTGGAAAGGCCAGGCTCAGTACCGGCTGAATCAACTGGAGCAGGCATCCGCGACACTCACTGAAGCCGTAGGCGTGCTCCCTACATCCGATATTTTTCTGCCTATACGCCGCAATGTACTGACCACCCTTTCCCGAGTACTGACTGAACAAGGTAAGGTTAGCGAAGCACAGATTTATAACCGGATACTGGCAGAGAACATCAAATCCGGCGCGCGGGAACAAGCCGAAGCCGCTGTCGCAGCCCTGAAAGAAGGCAATTTCGACGAGGCCAAAGCGATCCTGCGCGACACTCTGAAGCTCAACCCTGAAAACGAGCAGGTAGCCATGATGCTGGGCGCGATCTCGGCGGGCACCGGCGACCTGGATGAAGGCGCCCGGTTGCTCAAAGAAAATCTGGACCCTGAAACAACACCCGTCCAGTTCATACGGGCCGCCATCCTGGCCCAGATTGATACCGACGACCGGGAAGCTGCCCTGACAACTCTGGACCGGGCCATAAAAGCACGCCCCAACGATAACGAACTCCTGGCAATGCATGGCATTCTTGCACTCAGCCTTCCAGGCCACGAGAACGATGGCATTGCCAGCCTCAGCAAAGCCATCGGCAATGAGCCCGGGCGCGTGCGCCTCAGGCTTGCGCTTGCAAGGTATTACCTGCAGAACGACCAATCCGAGCAGGCACTCGGCCAGTTGCGGATGGCCTTTACTTCCGACCCATCAGACTGGGCCACCACCAGCACCTATCTGAACGCGCTGATCCAGCAAGGTGAAGAAAAGGAAGCCGGCGAGATCCGCGACTCTCTGCTTAACGGATACGGCGACCAACCCCGGGCCGTCTTGTTGGCCAGCCTTGCGGATACCCAGTTGGGCAACCCTGATGCGGCAACAAAGCGGCTTGAGACGCTGGTTAAGGAAAACCCGGAACTTCAAGCTCCTAAAGTCGCACTGGCCAGCCTTTATGCGCAATCCGGCCAGCGAGAAATGGCCGTTAACATGCTGGTAGACGCTGCAACCCTGACCCCGAATGCAATACGCCCGCTGCAGCAAGCCGGCCAGATCTACATGCAGGACCATAGCGTAGCGGAAGCCAGAAACTGGCTAGCAAGTGTTGCCAAAGCTCACCCGGAGCTTAAACGAAACACAGACACGCTCACCGCACTGTTAGCGATAACCCAGGGCGAACTGGCAGATGCCAGAGCGATCCTTTCCCAATGGAAAGATGCCGACTCTGCGACGGTGAAACGTGCCCATGGCCAATTATTGGTAGCTGAAGCGACAGCAGCGGCAAGCAATAAAGAATGGGCCAGAGCCAAAGCCAAAGCCGCCGAAGCCATTGCTCTCGAGCCTGAAAACGTTGGGTTTGCAATGCTGCCAGCAGGAATCGCCCAGATGGAAGGCAAATTGGACGATGCCTTGTCGGCACTGGATGCCGTAGAGAAAACTCACGGTGAGGTGTCAGCAACAATCCTTTCCCGGACAAGCCTGCTGAAACAACAAAAAGGGCCAGACGCTGCATACAGCTATCTTTCTGACAGATGGCAAGCCACCAGAAACCTACAACTTATGCCCTCCCTCCTGGGACTGGCCAAGGAGAACGCCCCGAGCTCACTTGATGGCCTGACAGAAGGCTGGTTACAGGAAGCACCACGAAGCCTTGCAGCGCACTTGGCACGCGCCGAGTGGCTTATGACAAACGGCCAGGAAACAGCTGCAACGGGCCACTACGATCAAGTACTTGCCCGGCAGCCCAATAACGTAGCGGCACTAAACAACCTGGCCTGGATACTTCGAGAGGAAAATCCCGACCGTGCTTTGAAACTCGCCCTGCAAGCCAGCGAACTGGCGCCTAACAGCCCTGCCGTACTGGACACCTATGGCTGGGTTCTCCACTTGGCCGGAAATCATGCAGAGGCAAAAACTGCGATAGAAAAAGCGCTGGAACTTGCTCCGGGTAATACGGAAATAGAAGTACATCTTGAGGCTGTTAAAAAGGCAATGTAAAGAAATTCGACAGTCCTGTCGGACTTCAATACACAAAAGGCCTGGGGCAATCGCGCTCCAGGCCTTTCTTTTGGGACCATGTCGAATTTCTTTACATTCCCCACAAAAAAATGATCACTTAACGCGTAAAATCAAAAGGTTGCAGTTTTGGCACGCTAATCGCATTGTTTTTGTCATGGAATCGGGTAGTACCGATCGTATGCCAAACCACTTGCGAGAGTGGGACGGAAAGCCAAGGATCTCTAATAACAAAAAAGAGACAGCCTGGTTGCAAAGCACACTACAGGGAATTAGAGCTAGACAACCGGAGAACAAATATGAAACTTAAACTTTTAGCAGCAACCATTGCTTTGTCTGCGTGGACGGTTTCCGTTAACGCAACGCCCGTTGACGTCACTGAAGCCAACGGTGAAGACTCACTCCAGACCATTCTGGATAATCTTACGGTCGGTGGCTCCTCATCAATAGATGTTAATGCTGATCAGGCAGCACCTGATGACGTTTGGATCAATACTGACTCTGGTATTTCTCCAGTCAGATTCGTAGCGGAAATTGCTGGGAATGCAGGAATTAACTCGTTTGGTATTTACGATCCTAATAACCCCGGAAACATGTTTACTATTTTTGGCGGTGCAGCAACTCCGGGGGCACTGAGCACTTTCGGCCTTGATGCTGATGGTAGCGTTTACGCGGATCAGGGTGGAGGCTTTTCAGATACTGGAATAGACTTCTCGTCAACTAATTTCGGCTTCTTCATGAGCACCGCTGGCAATACATTCTATTCCCAGATGGCTCTCAACACGAACCAGGAAGACCAGATGGTCGCCTACCAAGGCGGCAAGGGCGATTCAATTGATCTGCCAGGCTTTGGCGGCCCATCTCCTTGGACCGCAGGCGGCTGGGTAGTAGCGTTTGAGGATCAAGTGTATAGCGGCAGCGATAAGGACTTTAATGACTTGGTAGTCTTCATTGAGTCCGCAATGCCAGTCCCCGAGCCCGGCACCCTTGCCCTACTCGGCCTCGGCCTTGCAGGTCTTGGTGCAGCTCGCCGTCGTCAGAAAGCCTGATTACGGTAAGTTAGTAGAAAGCCAGCTTCGGCTGGCTTTTTTTTGTTTTTGACTTTGAGTTTTATGAACACCGCATACACAGTATCCTGTCGATTGATAAGCAGTCTGGCGGACAAGCTATGTTAAGGAAGACATTAGACAACCTACCTCTCTCCAGGCCTTATCTGGTCGTTACAACGATTGCCGTTCTGATTTTCTATCCCACCTGGATACGACTTGTGCAAGCCTGGCTGGAATTCGAACAGGTTCTTGCTCACGGCCTTGCGACTGCCATCATTTTTATTGGTTTGCTGTTGATCCATCCACCAAGCCAATTCGATCGTCAAATCCAGATCAAGCCCTACCACTTTATCGGCGCGGTACTGCTAGTTGCCACAGCGCTTATCTGGGGCCTGCTTGAGCTCGTCCGCATCGACACGCTTGCTTTCCTGCTGCTCCCCGTCGGCCTTACTACAGCAGCTTGGGCGTTAATGGGATTGGCTCGAACCTTATCCTTCCTCCCATACGTTCTCCTTTTATCGCTCTCGCTGCCAATCTGGGCAGACATGGTTCCAGCTCTGGTGGAGCTCGCGAGTATCGTTGTAGGAACCTGGGTAGGCTGGTTCGGGATGACCGCCCTTATTGAAGGCAACAGCATCACTCTACCCTACGGCCGCCTTCTCATCGCCGATGGCTGCTCCGGTATTCGCTATTTTGCAATTTCCATTTTGCTGGCAATGATGACGTCTATCCTCAACGACTACCGTTGGCGCAACTGGCTCATCACCCTGCTGGTTGCCATCACTCTCGCCCTTATCGCCAACTGGGTGCGTATAACCATACTGGTAGTCGTTGCCTACGAAACCGATATGCAAAGCGAGATGCTGACAGACCATGAAGCTATGGGCTGGATGGTATTCGGATTTTTCGTTTTGCCAGCTCTGTACTTCTCTCCGGTTCGAAAGAGAAGTACAGAATCCCAAGACACTGCCGCGAAATCGAGTTTCAACAGACTTGGCATTTGGGCCGTTATTGTCGCCATTGTACTGGGCCCTGTTGCGCTAACCATCACACAAACTTCAAGCGCGCCAGCTAGTGCTTGGGCGCTGAATTTGCCTAACGCCATATCAGCAAACAACAGTGACATGCCCATACCTCTCGACCTGCCAGATACACTTGAAGATCAGGTATGGCGTACTGACGGGATCTGGATATCTCTTGCACAAAGCCAGAAAACCACCTCCGATGAAAAGCTTGTGCCCTACCTGCGCCCTCCGTTCGATCGCTCCCTCTGGCAGGTTCAGGAAACTTACCAGCCAGGCCTCCAGCGCGTTCGTAATATTCTTACACGAAAGCAGGTCATAGTTGGCCAATGGTTCCAGGTGGGGGCGTATCGCGCATGGAGCTATAAAGAAGCCAAGTTACTTCAGGTTTTAGCAATGCTGAAAGGAGAGCAGAGATTTGCGCTTGTGACCTTGCAGGCCGAATGCGAGCAAACTAGCTGTGACAAAGCGATTTTTCAGATAGATCACCAGATGACGCTAATCAGCAGTCGCCTGCCATCCGATAGCGAATGATAGCTCCAATACCATGACAACCAGCTTGAGAGTTCTCAAGAGTGCTGGCTTGCTGCTTGGCATGCAACTCGTGCAGCGAGGCCTCGGAATTGTCAGCACTCTGATCCTGGCCCGTCTGCTATTACCTGAGCACTTCGGCGTTGTCGCCCTTGTTATCATCGCTCTGCAGTTTTTTGAGCTGTTAGTAGAAATCGGAAACCAGCAGTACATCATTCAAAAAACCGAAGTAACCGATGCAGACCTCAACACGGCCTGGAGCATGGACATCGTTATCAAGTCCACGATGTTCGTTTTGATTCTGTTTCTTGCACCCTTCCTCGCTGACTTCTTCGAAACGCCTGAGCTCACAATGGCATTAGCCGTTGCCGCAATCACACTGCCGCTCAGAGCGCTGAAAAGTCCGGGCATGATGCTGTTAGCCCGGGAAATAGATTATCGCCCAATCTTTCGCCTCACACTTTGGCAAAAAGGACTCTCTTTTATTGTTGTGGTCCTTTGGGCTTTCACAAACCCCAGTCATTGGGCAATCATTTCCGGCACTTTGGTCTCTGGATTCGTGTTCACCATAGGATCCTACCGCGTTCATGACTTCCGACCGCGCTGGACTCTCGTCCACTTTCGCCAGCAGTGGCAATTCTCTCAATGGCTGCTTTTACGGGGAATCGTCGGGTTTACTCGCTCCCAGATCGACAATCTTATGGTGTCTCGACTGTTCGGGACGGCCCAGCTAGGCGGCTATAACCTGGTACGTGAAGTCAGCCTCTTACCAGCACTGTCCGCTATAATTCCGATGAGTGAGCCCTTGCTGGCGGCCATTTCCGAAAGTAAAACGAATCACCAGGCTCTCGCTTACCGCATACGCTTGAGCCTGGCGCTGATGATAACCGTACTCACACCCATAACCGCCTTCATCATGCTTTACCCTGAGCTCATCGTCCGTGTACTGCTGGGCCCGGACTGGTCGCAATTCGCCCCTTTGCTGGAACCATTTGGGCTGTTTTTCTTCACCTTCTGCCTTTTTGCACTGATCAGCGACGCAATCATCGCCCAAGGAAGAGTAAAACTGCTTTTCTTGTTCGACGTTGTTTCGACCGCAATCATCGTCGCTGTCCTCTGGCTAACCGCCACAGGTGGTCTGGAAATTATGGCTTGGATTCGCGGCTGGCTGGCTGTTGCAACCACAGTTGCACTGCTACTTATTCTGGCGCAACAGACGGGATTCTCACTAATCAAGCTTCTGTTCTTGTGTATTCCAACTCTCGCAGGAACATCGCTGGCAATTGTCGTGATTCAATCATTAAATCTTTCGGGCAGTCATTATCTGGTGCAGTTTTTATTACTCGGCACACTGCACGTAACAACAGCAGCCCTTGGTACAGGCATTATCGGTTTATTCTTACTCAGGGGAACAGAAGAATGGGGGCAACTTCGTTATCTGGTGAACCAGGCCCGCGGAAAATGAGCGCCGCCAAGTTGTAGCACCGCTAAAATACGACTTTATGTTACCTTATTAGCAGATTATCCTAAGCCTTACACAGGGAGTTATGCAGTAGGCAAATTTATGGAAAAAGTAGTCATTCAAATAAAGGAACAAAACGGAGCCGCTCGCATTAATGAGCGAGTTGGCTTAGGCATACCGTTACCTGAAGGAGCCGTGCAAAACACCCATAATCTCGGACTTTTGGATGGCAAAAAACCTCTCACTGTACAGCTAGAATCTCTCGCTCACTGGCCAGACGGCAGTATACGCTGGGTTTACGCCAGTGCCTTGATCAGCCTGGATCCGAACGGCCAGAAAGACCTGGAACTGGCCTGTATACAAACACCCTCCCCCAGCACTACTGAGCCTGCCGTTAATCAATCAACGGGCAGCGTTGCGATCCATACCTCAACCGGTAGCGTTACTTTGCAACCAAACGGCCTGGCTTGGCGGGTTTATAACCATAACAAGGAAGGTGTGCCATCAGCGGTGACTCTGAGCGATGGCACCGGGGCGCCATGCACAGCTAAACCAGATACTGGCTGGGAAATCACCAGAGAAGGCCCGGTTTTTGTCGCCGCAGTTTTAAAAGGCAAATGGCTAAAACAAAACAACGAACCTCTCGCGCGGTTTGAATGTGAACTGCGTATTTTTCTGGAAACCGGGCTAATTCAGGTGGAGCTGGTAACACACAACCCCAAGCGTGCCCACCACCCTGGTGGTTTGTGGGATTTAGGGGATCCAGGTTCCGTTTACTTCCGGGAACTTGCGGTAGAAACAACACTGCCAGCCACTAGCAAAGCCCAGATCACGCCGCAGGCTACAGATAGAAACCCAAGTTCGTTTGATCTTTCTGAATTCAACCTTTATCAGGACTCAAGTGGAGGCGAAAATTGGCAAAGCCGGAATCACGTAGGTTCTAACGGCGAAATAACTACACAGTTCTGTGGTTACAGGCTCACCAACACCGGCGAGCTGCAACACGAAGGTAAGCGTGCTAACCCACTCGTTCGCATTGAGCATGATTACGGACAACTTGACCTGGCTGTACCCAACTTCTGGCAGAACTTCCCAACCAGCGTGCGCAAACAAGAAAACAAGGTAACAGTCGGTCTGTTCCCGAAAGATGCAAAGAATGCTTATGAGCTGCAAGGTGGCGAACGGAAAACCCTGTGCTGCCTAATGGCTTATAACTCCAATAACAGCATCTCCGCAACGGCATACACACCACTGGCACCGGCACTTGCTCCAGAGTGCTATGAACGAGCCGATGCTTTCCCATGGTTCAAGGCCAATGTTCACCCCGGCCCTCTCGATAATCTTATAGCCGAAGGCCTGAATGGGGAGTCCAACTTCTTTGCCAAAAGGGAAGTTATTGACGAATTTGGCTGGCGTAACTTTGGCGATATTTTTGCGGATCATGAAACTCTTTACCAGAACGAAGGAGAGCCGCCATTTATCTCCCATTACAACAACCAGTATGATCCTATATACGGCTTTGCAAGACAGTACGCCCTAACCGGGGATAAGCGTTGGTTTCAGTTGATGGACGATCTTGCTCGCCACGTTGCTGATATCGATATCTATCATACTGAAGAAGACCGGGCGGAATATAATAACGGCCTGTTCTGGCATACCGATCATTACCTGGATGCGTACACTGCTACTCACCGAACCTTTTCCACGCACAATAACACCAGCTCAACACCCGGCCAGACTGGGGGTGGCCCGGCAGCGGAACATTGCTACACCACCGGCCTACTCTATCATTATTTGCTTACTGGATCTGCCACATCAAAATTAGCCGTATTGGAACTAACGGGATGGATGGTGGCAACTCACGAAGGAACCGGCGGGTTTCTGGAAAGCTTACTCGGTGTTAAGAATCAAGACATCCCCAAGTTGAAAGCCTTGGCCAAAGGACAGTACGTAACAACGCACAGGTACCCCTTTACCCGTGGGACTGGCAATTATCTGACCGCGTTGATCGACGCGTCAATCCTGGAGCCAAACAGCGATTGGCTATCAAAGGCTGATACCGTTATCCGTGCGACCATACATCCAGAAGACAATATTCCCAAGCGCAATCTATTGGATGTAGAAACCGGCTGGTCTTACCTCATCCTATTGTCGGCGATCACCCGTTACCTTGATGAAAAGCGCGCAACTAACCAGCTGGATGATGCATACCAATACGCCGCCCGCTCTTTTATCGCCTACGCTGAGTGGATGCGTGATAATGAAATACCATTTTTGAACAATTCAGAGCAGCTGGAATTTCCTAACCACACTTGGGTCGCACAAGATATTCGCAAGGCAATTCTAATGTTCCAGGCGGCTGAGCTTATTCCAAAAGAAGATGCGCATCGATTCCAGAAAGCCGGAGAGGATTGGCTCACTAACACTTTCAAAACCCTTGTAAAAAGCGAAGAGCGTGGATTCTCGAGGATTCTTGTTATTGTTATGCAAAATTATGGCGCTCACATGTGCACGCCCTCGATCTATGAGTCGAAACTGCAGCAGTCTGGCATTATCTCAGAAAAGTTAATCAGGCTAACCTGGATCGCGTTATTGCAAAGAATACTCCAGCGCTTCGGCAAAGGCGTCTACGGATTAAGACCTGCACGCGAAAAAGCTTGGCTGGATGTAAGGCTGAACCGCCAATGAAGATTCGAAAATCACTGAAACGGACAATCAAGACGGGCTTTCTGGCTCTGATCTTCCCTATATATGCTCTTTACCTGTTACTTCGCCTAGTAGGTAACCCTGACGCGGTATTTATGTCCTTTTCGCAAGCAGTAAGCCTCGTTCCCGGTAAGACTGGAATCTATGTCCGTGCAGCGTTCTATCGCCTTGCTTGCAATGACACTTCTGACGAAATTTCAGTGGGCTTTCTGACAATATTTTCCCATGCAGACACTACGATTGAGAAAGGAGTATATATTGGCCCTCAGTGCAATATTGGAAAATGCATCATAAAGAAAGAGACCTTACTTGGCAGTGGCGTTCACATTCTAAGCGGAAAAAATCAGCATGCTTTTGACGATCTCGAACAATCGATCCAGAGCCAGCACGGAACATTCAACAAGGTAACCATTGGCGAAGATTGCTGGATCGGAAATGGTTCGATTGTCATGGCGAACATTGGTAATAAGTCGATAATTGCAGCCGGTAGCGTCATAGTTAATGACGCTGAGAGCGTAGGTGTTTTTGCTGGAAATCCGGCAAGATTAATCAGAAAGAGAGCTTGAGGCGCATAAGTGAACATAAAAGAGCGTATTTATTATTCATCTTCACCACAGGTTCAGAACTTTCTTGTCAGCCTTGCCGGCAAAATGCAGTTTCCGAAACGCTATAGAAATCTCGACTCAAAACTTATAGAAATCAATGAGATAAATTCACTTAGTGAACGTGAAAAAAGGGACTATCAGAATAAAAAAATAGAAAAGATCATTCGTTTTTGTGGCAATAACATTCCTTTCTACCAGAGACTATTCGCCGATTATGGCATAAGCCACACTCAAATCTCGTCTAAAACTGATCTGAAAAAGATACCTTTATTATCAAAAAGAACTGTCATTGATAACATTGATAACTTAATTAATCCTTCAGCGAAAAATTATATTACCCAAAAAACCAGCGGAACAACTGGCACACCGTTTACTATTCATATGAATAGAGATACTTATGAATTAGCAATGGCATTGCTGGTCTATCACGAGATGCAGCACGGTGTGGAGTTTGGTGCAAGAAGGGCAACATTTGCGGGAAGACTTATAAAAAACTATTCTGACAACAACTCACCGTTCTTTCGTTTTAATAAGTCAGAGAACCAGGCAATTTTTTCAACATATCATTTAAGCAATAAAACATTAGACCATTACGACAGTGAGTTAGAAGCTTTAAACCCGGAAGAACTAATTGGATACCCATCAGCAATTTATAACCTCGCAACGCTGTATTCTGAAAACAACAAAACACCCTCCTTCAAGCCAAAAACTATTATTACGAACTCTGAAACACTGTTTAGTTGGCAGCGAAGTGTTATTGAGAAAGTTTTTAGTTGCACTATATATGACTACTACGGAACTGCTGAGTACATTCTATTCGCAGGTCAAAACAAAAATCTCTCATACATCGTCAATCCTATTCTGGGCATACATGAGATAATTGACGAGCAAGGGTTAGATTCAGTCTCTGGCCAAATAATAGGAACAACATTAACAAACACTGTAATGCCCCTAATTCGCTATGAGATTGGAGACACAGCAGACGGTTGCGATAATTTTTCTATAACAAATATTACTGGCCGACTGGATGACCAAATACATACTCCAGATGGCCGAAGAATTGGAAGGACTGGAGAGATTTTTGGTTTTTTCGAAAATATCAAAGAAGCGCAAATCATTCAACATAGAACCGACTATTGTGAAGTCCTGATTGTAAGAACTTCAGAGTCAGAAGTTTTCCCTAAAAACAAAATACTAGAAAAGCTTCACCTTAAATTTGGAAACGAAATATCTTTTAATATTAAGTTCGTTAAAGGTATTGAGAGAAGTAAAAATGGAAAATTTAAAGCAGTTAAATCACATATATTAGGCAAAGAAAATGGACTTTAGGTTTATCAGCGTTATTATTCCAGCCCATAATGAACAGAAGTATTTGACACAATGCTTAGAGTCTCTCGTTTCCCAAGACTACCCTAAAGACATGTATGAGATTGTTGTTGTTGATCACAACTCGAAAGATAATACTTGTAAAATTGCTGAAGCTTTTGGCGTTAAAGTTATCGATCAGAATGCCGGACCGGTGGGAGCCGTAAGAAATGCGGGTGCCAAACAGGCGAATGGTGAATTATTAGCTTTCATAGATGCCGATTGCGTCGCACCCGTTGATTGGCTTTCTAAGGGAGCTAACTTTCTGATTAAACATGAATCGGTGTACGGCGGTGGTTGTAACCTTCGGACCCCCCCGTACTGGATAGAGAAGGCATGGTTACTGGAAAACAAGTCTCCACCCAAAGATCTCTTGGGATGTTGTATTTTTATAAAAAAGGCTGATTTTATAAAAATAGGCTTATTTAGTGAAGAAATTACATCCGGAGAAGATACAAAACTATCTAACTCTCTAAAACGTCAAAATTATAATGTAATAATGACTGAAGACCTTAATGTTATTCATCTCGGAAACCCGACCACGCTCAAAAGCTTTTTTCTGAGGCAAGTATGGCATTCAGAAAATTATATTCAAAATTGGCATGAAACAAAACTAGATCCAACATTTTATCTTCTTATTATTTTTCTAATTGGATTAATTCTTTTTTCTTCAAGTCTGATTTATAAAAATATAACTGGCACTATCACATCAATGTTCATTATTTTTTGCATTCCATTCATATTTACACTTAAAAGACTACGCAGATCAAAAAAACCCCGAAATGATCTGCGTAATCTACCAGCCATATACTTTCTTGACTTCGTTTATCTAAGTGGCCGAGTTATTGGTCTCTGTAAAAGTTTGTGGAAAATAGCAATGAAATTCAATTCACGTTAAAACCAGCGGGTGGATTAGGAGGAGCAACAACGTTCTCTGAATCAACATAGTCGGGAATATCATTGCGGATGACTAAATCGTCTATTGAGTACCACTCTTCACGACGATCCTCATTGGGGTACGTTTGAAAAAAATCATTACCGCCGATTGCAACTAAATTCCACTTGGCATTTTCATCACGAGTCTCTGACGGGCGAATCCATGGAATTTCGGTGCTAACAAATATCTGTTTGTCGTTCAACCACTGCCGGAAAACACCATCTTTGACGCCAGGAGCTGAATTCATCTTCACGTAGAACGCCAGTTTTGTCCAAGAGTCGCCGGGGCCAAAAATCTGATTGTGACCCACCACACCTGAAGTGTTCCTGGTTATAAACCCACCATTAAGGCGATCAGTGATAATCGGTTCGGCCCTATTTGGCCCCATTCCTGCAAGACTACTAGAGTAGTTCAGGTTAAAGTCACCCAAACTGCCTGATATGAGGTACTTCCCTACATCTGGGATGTCAGTGGCGGTAAGTTTGTAATTATCACTATGCGGCCCCCCCCTAAAAGCAAGCGTGTTTCGAAGGCCATAGTTATTAACGGAGTGATCCCATAACGCTATTGGACCAATATTTCCGTCAGAAAATGCGCCATACTCAGTCCCATCACCACTCCAACTGGATACGCGGAAGATCTTTGACGTAGCGTTGGGTCTGTCAGGCACTGCTACTCGTGTCCAGTTTGGGTCGAAACTTATCCAAAATTCAACATAAAGTTCAGTATATCCTTCTGGAAAATACTTCAGCAATATCGATTCAGACGCCCAATAACTCCAACCTTTGTTATAAGAGTCTCTCCAGCTAACAAAACTTTTACCATTTCCTCCACGAGCTTTATCGGCATTAGACGAAAGTATTTCGATGGTCTCATGCTTATCCGGATAACCTTTCGATGGAGACCACGTAGGGTCTTGGCGAACAGAGAACCAGCCTTCAGGAATTGTATGTGTTGTTGCTCTCTGTACTGTATCCGTACTGTACATAGCGCTGGTCCAGTCCGGCTGATTATCAAAATTATCTTCGAAGATAACGTCCGCATGAACAATCGATGGGCCCAACAGTACAGCACCTGTCAAGATACTATTAATGAGTAGTTTATTTTTCAAAAGCATGGTTAGTTCCTTCGCTCGGCATGAACGGAAAAATATCTTCTGGCAGACTACACGATCTCACCTTTAGCCTAAAATCCAAACAGCTTTGGCCCTTTGTCGAACGAAAGGAACCTTAAAGCGAGTCAAGATGACTACGGTAAATGATAGCCGGTGTCAGTTGTACCAAAAGCGTTTTCGTAAAACTGCGATGCACCCCTGATTACCTGACACTATTGCAAAAACCTACAATTTGTTACCAACTCAATACGTTAAGCACCGCCACGGTAGGGCAAGCATCAATGCTTCTAACGTCCATCCTATCCATTTAAACAGATAAACTACCTCAGTAAGCGTTCCACGAACCCCACCTTAACCGCCTGGCGCGAATTCCCCAGAATCAAAGCCTCCCAATAAGGAGGCTGATGAACCAACAACCCACATCCACACCGACGTTCTTGGCTGGGGCACCTGCACCACGCTTTCCCACTGGGCCAGCCGCTATGCTCATGAACAATGTCGTCGAGTGTTTAGGCGTAAGGTTAACATACAAGGGGTGCGATGGGGTTGCTGGATCACTTACGCACTGGCGATAAACGGAGTGACACCCTAGAATCACCTTTGTGCGGTAGCGTCTCTGCATCACTCATTCACTAAAAATTTCAAGGAATCAGGAAGTTCATGCCAAAGTCCACCGCTATGCAAGAGCAGTTCTTCCAACTTGAAGATGTGTTGCAGGCCCCCATAGCTCAGCTCGATGACTATAATCAAGCCGCCACATTACAAAAGGCAAAGCAGCTTCTCAACACATCAACCCAAAGCTGTATCGTTGTGGCTACAAGCACCAGCAATCATAAGCTTCAGAACATCAAAACCCTGTACAGAAGCATGGTTGCACTGAAAATTTTGCAACGAAAACTTTGTAACGAATATCCCTCCTTGCACACAAGCCTGATTGGCATCTATCCGTCCTTGGAGTACCCTGCATGTGTTTACGAACTCAACACTAACGCTGATCGTTATGTATCAGCCAACGTATTGCCTTACACCGGTTCCGCTTTGATAAGCACAGTCAAGTATCTGATCGATAAGTTCCTTGGGGCAAACCCTGCGGTTGGTGGATTAGGTCTTACCTTGTACAAGGAGTAGTCATGCTATTCATCAAGCGGCTACTCTCTGCCGCAGGTTTGGTTAATGACCAACAGGTCGATCACTCAATCGCCTGTATAAGCACTACCCGACCGATCTATCTGGTGTTCGGACATGGATCTGACTATCCAGCGTACGTGATCCGTAAAATGAATGACAACCACGCTTTTCACACCCACCGAGTTCACAACCACTTGTATCAGCTGGCCGGCAATCAGGTTCCCGAACCCATCGGAGTTTATGAATATGCGGGGGAAAAATATGACGTTCAACGTGGAGTAAAAGGTGCACCCTGGTTCCAGATCAAATCAAAGATCCGCACTGAAGATGCACGAGTAAGCCTCGAGAAGAGACTATGGCAAACATTGACTGACTTTCATTATGCAATTGCCGGTGATGGCGCTCACAAAACCAGCGATCTTCAACCTCATGAAGAACTGCGACAAGCCTACTCAGAGTATAAAAACACAGAACAAACGGTGAATGTCGAGCTTGAGAAGGCCGTTAAATTTGCCATTAGTAATCTGTCACAGATGCCAGGCTGTTCCGCAATACCCCAGCACGGTGATTTCTGTTTGAACAATTTAATTATCGATACGAACCATATCACAGTGATTGATTTTGAAGATTTTTTCATAACCACAATGCCAATGTACGATCACTTCACTTTGGCACTTTCACTGCCCTCCTGCGAACCCGAGCCTGCTAGTGCTGCAAAAATCTGTAATCAGGACAGTATTATTAACATGGCAGGTATTCTTGGTATCTCGAGAACTGCAATAAAGTGGCACTTTTTACATCATTTACTTTTACGGTTGGGGCCATGGAGCGTCGGAGATAAACGAAAGCCTTATCGCACCTGGCTTATACAAGTACTGGAGTGTTTTCTTGCTGACGAGGGTAATGTAAGTGTCAATGGCCATTTATTTTGACCCACCTTTGGCCAATAAAATTGACCCACCTTTCATAGTTTAGTTCGTGGTTTTCTGCTTCAGTCGATAGCTTTCTCCTCCCAGCATAAAGATGTGTGAGTGGTGGATGACCCGGTCGATGATGGGCACCGCCACGTTGTCGTCGTGGAAGAACTCGCCCCAACTGGTGAAGTCCTTGTTGGTGGTCAGGATGATCGACCGGTATTCGTACAAGCTGTTGATCAACTGGAACAGGTTGTAGCGGGCCTGCCGGGTCATAGGCAGATAGCCCAGCTCATCGATGATCAGCAGGTCGTATTTGACCAACTGGCTGACCCGCTTTTTCAGTTCCCCTTTCATCTCGGCCAGTTCCAGTTCTTCCACCAGATCCAGGGCATTGCGGAACAGCACTCGGTAACCGGCTTCCACTGCCTTGTGGCCGATCCCGATGCCAGGTGGGTCTTGCCTACACCCGGCGGGCCGATAAACACCAGATTGTTCCGTTCGTCGAGGAACTGGAAGTCCAGCAAGGCGTTCACCTGGCGTTTGGTAAGTAAGCGCTCCACGAACCCCATCTTAACCGCCTGACCGGAATTCGC
>TARA_R110001606_G_scaffold261206_7_pt1 | contig 23253 bp, 25 predicted proteins | sample TARA_R110001606 | Tara Oceans TARA_R110001606 (sample SAMEA4398315) | marine metagenome | biome: Polar Biome; feature: [SRF] surface water layer (ENVO:00010504); material: water (ENVO:00002006), including particulate matter (ENVO:01000060) such as... | depth 5 m
TAGTGTGAACAGGCCCTAATCGAGATGTTCGACCCGCACCGGGAAGGCTCTAGCATAGCGGGACGGGGGCGTATCGAACATGGCGCGCAGGGTGCGGTTGAGGTGGGGCTGGTCGTAGAAACCCGCGGCCAGGGCGAGATCGGTGAGGCTCATGCCGTCACGCCACAGGGTCAGCGCACGCTGACATTTGAGATGCAGTTGGAAGCGTTTCAGAGTGACGCCCACCTGGGCGCGAAACAGATGGCGAAAGCGCGACTCGGAGAGCCCCACCTGTTCCGCCAGCAGGGCGCCGGCGATGTCGCCGTCGCTGTCTCGCAGGGTGCGGCACGCCTCGGCGATGCGCGCATCCAGCGGCGCGGGCTCGCCGGCTTCCAGGGCACGGCGCAAAGCCAACGCCGCCGCCATGTCGCGCTGCGCGTCCAGTTGTTCCAGCGCGTCGGCGATGGCGGTGTGCTGGTCCAGAGCCAGGCAGCCGCCGGGGCCCTCCAGCCCGAGACCGCGCCAGGCGCGGTGATCCGGGTCCAGATGAATCACCGCCACGGGCCCGTCACTGCTGAGCGCCTGATTGACGTCCGGCGCCGCCCATACCGCCCGGGCGGTCAGCCAATGGCCGGCCAGTTGCACGCTGATCGGCTGCCGCAGCCCCACCAGCAACGAGGCCGCCACATGGCTGTGTGGCCGGTTGTGCATGCGCGGCGCCAACATGCACCAGCCCCCGTCCCATAGGAACAAGGGCGCCCGCGCCCGTGTCGCCGCCTCGTTCATCGCCGGGCCCGCCTCAGGAGGGGTTACCGTGTCCGGGGGTGCGGCTCAGGCCCAGCTTGTACGCCACTTCCTTGCTGACAAACACCGGCCCGACCAGCAAAAAAACCAGATCATCGGTGAACGAGGGCTTTTTGCCTTCCACCTTATGGCCCCAGACCTGCACCGCCCAGGCCACCAGCCACAGCACCAGGGCGCTCCAACCGAGCGGCCAGGCACTGCGGTCCACCAGCACCACAATGGCGATGGACACCGCCAGCCAGCCCAGCATCAGCACCGACACACCCATCGACAGGCGCAGGTAAAAAGGCATGCACAACAATGCCAGCAGGGTGCCACCGTTAACCCAGTAAGCCGCGGCGCCGTTCAGGCCCAGCCATTGGCCCAGCGGGATCAACCAGAACAACCCCAGGGTGGACAGGAAAATCGCCGGTACACAAACGATGTGCACCCATTGATTGACCGGATGGCGGTGACTGTCGCCATAGTCGTGCAGGAAAGTCGCCAGATCACGCATGCTGTTCGCTCCTTGTTGTTATCGGATTCTCCGGCATCGCCGCCGTGCGGGAAAGGCTAGCTGCGCCCCCGGCGACAAACTTGTATGAAGCGGCTGCCGGCTTTCATTGCTGGCGGCGGCGCTCGATCAGCGCGCGCAGCACGTCCCGGCGGGTTAGCCGCCCCACCAGCCGGCGTTCTTCATCCACCACCGGGGTCCCTGTTACGACTATAGCACCACGATGCGCCCTTGCCCGTCCGGCCGGTTGTCGCATAATGCACTTGCCGGGACCGATCCGGCGCCGACAATGTCGCCACCTGCTTGGAGATGCCGCCCATGGACCACCTTGAGCCATCGCCGGCCGGGCCGGGCCAGCCTGGCCCGGCAACGATGTCACGCCGCAATTTCCACCACGTAGTGGCGGCGCTGGCGGCTTACGTGCCCGCCCCCGGGCTTGAGCAGGCACTCGCTGACTATCGGCTCGACCGGCCCGAGGCCCGGGTCGATCAGCACCGTTGCGTGGAACTGGTCGGCTTGCTGGCCCGGCGCCAGGGGGACCCGTCCTTGCTGTTGCGCGGCTTCCGGCACCTCGACGGAGACCAAAAACTGTTCCCCGGCCTGCCTGGTTTTCCCGGTGACGCCCTCACCGGCGCGCAGCAGTTTCTGCGTTACCTGCCGCTGCACACCGAGCTGGTTGAGATGACGCTGGAGATCGGCGCCGATGCCAGCGAATTACGGCTGCAGCGGCGGGCGGCGTTCGAGGACAGCCATGGCCAGGCTCAGGCGCTGTTATTTTCTTCGCGCCGCCTGCTGCAACGCAGCGGCCTCAAGCAGGTGCGCGCGGTGCATCTGCAACTGCGCCCCAGCGCCAGCGAACGGGCCCGGTTGGCGCAACTCTACGATGTGCCGGTGCATTTCGGTATGCCCTGCGACGCTCTGTTGCTGGACAACAACGGGCTGCTGCACCAGAACCCGGCGAGCCTTTCCCATCTCAGTGCCCTGGGCGCCCGGGAGCGTCTGCTTCGCCGGATACGGCCACACATCACGGTCAGTGAGTCAGTACGGGGGTTGCTGCCTATTGTGCTGGGGCTGCCGGGCACGCCCCTGGGGCTGTGCGCCTCGTTGCTGGCGCTGAGTGAGCGCACCCTGCAGCGCCGCGTGGAGGCCGAAGGCGGCAGTTTCCGCGGCCTGCTTCAGGAAAGCCGGCGCGAACTGGCCCTGACGCTGATGCCCTGGCGGGCGCTCAGCGCCGAGCAACTGGCGGCCCGGCTGGGGTACCGTCAGAGCGCGCAGTTTTACCGCGCCTTTCGCGCCTGGTTCGGCGAATCACCGGGCAGCCGGCGGGCACTGGCGCCCGCCTGAAACCGGCGCGCGTGACGTTTTACAGGGGCTCGCCCAGCTCCGGCCGATCCAGCATCAGCGCCAGCTTTTGCAACGCCCGCTCGCGCACCGCGCGGCTGTTTTTCTTCTCGGGGTGGAACGAGGGCTTGTAGTAGGCCAGATAAGAACCGCCCAGCCGGCGCAGCCAGCCGGGCTTGCCGAGCAGCCAGTTGAGGCCGTTGAACACCGAGCGCAGATCCCGCTTGTCCTCCATGTCCTGACGCAACTGGATGTAATGGAAGATCGTGAAGCCGATGAATTCCACCGTGGTGGCGGCCATTTCCGAGGTGCGTATCCAGTAGTTGTCCACCTGATCCGCGTAGACATCGTAGGCCACCGCCTTGTGTTCACTCTCTTCCACCGCGTGCCAGAGCCACAACGGCAGCATGCGTTCGTCCATGCCGTCGAAAAATTCCGGATTTTCCAGCATCAGTTCGGCGAGCATGGCGGTGAAATGCTCCAGCGCGCAGGTCTTGGCCAGCTGGCGCTCGGGGGACAACCGCTTGGCTGTCCACTTCATGCCGTTATGAACGAAGTCATGGACATTGCGCGTCGGCACGCCCTTGCTCTCCATGAACTCATTGAAGCGTTCATGTTCATTGCCGTGGTGCGCTTCCTGACCAATAAACCCTTTCACCCGTTCGCGCAGATCCGCATCGCTGATGTTCTTCTGATAATGGCGCACAGAGCGCACGAAGAACCGCTCGCCTTCCGGAAACGTGCACGACAGCGCGGTCAGCAGCAGCGTCTTGAATTGATCACCGCCGAACCAGTAGCGCGGCATATCCGCATCGAACTGGAAATCCATGCGCCGGGGCTGGATATCACTGGCATTGGTCCGCCGGGCCTGGGGGCGGCGCGAATTCTCGGCGAGTTGCGCTTTGGCATTCATGGTAAAACTCCTGGTCGCGGAAACCGCGGAATCATGCCCTCCAATATGGTCGCCAGCCCGAATACCGGCCAGGGCCGCCTGCGCCATTTTTTTCGCCGCCGGCGGGCCCGTTATGACCGGCAGCGGGCTTTTTGCGGTAAGCGTGCTGCGTGCCGCGTGTAAGCGTCAAAAAAAAGGCCGGCGGGGAGCCGGCCATAAAGGGGAATGGAATTCGGGTCGGGCACTTCCCTGTACCCGGGGCTCCGGTGAGCGCGGAGAAAGAAACCGTTAACGCAGGTTCGCTTTGAGCCACTCGGACAGATCATCGGCGCCGCCGATGCGCTGGCCTTCGATGTACACCTGCGGAGTGGTGCCGGCGCCGGTGACGGCGGCCAGGGTGGAGTAACTCAAGCCCCGGTTGCCCAGCTCGATTTCTTCAAAGCGCAGCCCGGCTTCGGCAAGCTCTTTCTTGGCCCGTGCGCAGTGCGGACAGCCGGGCTTGGTGAACACGGTTACCCGTTTCGGCAGGGCGGCTTCGCCATTAATATGGCCCAGCATGGTGTCCGCGTCGGACACTTCGAACGGGTCGCCGGGTTTCTCCGGCTCCACGAACATTTTTTCCACCACGCCGTCTTTGACGAGCATGGAATAACGCCAGCTGCGCGGGCCGAAACCCAGATCCTGCTTGCCCACCAGCATGCCCATTTTCTCGGTGAACTCACCGTTGCCATCGGGCACGAAACGGATATTGTCGGCGGCCTGATCGCCGGCCCAGGCATTCATTACGAAGCCGTCGTTCACCGACAAACAGACAATGTCGTCCACTCCGTTGGCTTTAAACACCGGCGCCAACTCGTTGTAGCGTGGCAAGTGGGTGGACGAGCAGGTCGGCGTGAACGCCCCCGGCAGCGCGAACACCACCACGGTTTTGCCTTTGAACAGGTCATCGGTGGTAACGTCTTTCCATTCATTGCCTTCACGGGTGCGGAAAGTCACCTGGGGTACACGCTCGCCTTCTCTGGACTGCAACATTGAGGTCCTCCTTTGGGTGGATTCGATCATCTGCACAAAGAATAGGGGCGATTCGTTGATAAATAAAACGAATCGCCCCTATTTTGTTTATAGCTAAGAACTATCAGTTGCCCAGGTGGGCGGACAGCATCCAGGCGGCCTTTTCGTGAATCTCGATGCGGTCGCTGGCAATGGTGGCGCTGCCTTCGTCCTCATGCTGGCCAGCCAGTTTGAGCACCTTATTGGCGCGCTCGGCCACGGTGCGGTGATCCTCGGCCAGGGTGCTCAGCATGGTCATGGCATCGGGTTCGCCTTCGGCGTCCTTGACGCTGGACAGCCGGGCGAACTCCGCGTAACTGCCCGGCGCCTTGCGGCCCAGGGCGCGGATACGCTCGGCGATGCTGTCCACGGCGGTGGCCAACTCGGTGTACTGCTGCTCAAACAGCAGATGCAGGCTGTGGAACATGGGGCCGGTCACGTTCCAGTGATAATTGTGGGTTTTCAGATACAAGGTGTAGCTCTCGGCGAGCAGTTTGCTCAGTTCCTCGGCCACTTCTTTGCTGTGCTCAATCATCGTGTGTCTCCTCCATGGATGGTTCGGGTCCACCGCAAGAGTGGCCCCTTATGCGTGGGAATAAAGCTCTTTCCGCGCCTCCGTGATCCGGATCAGCGTTTATTGGTTCTAAGCTACGAATCCGCGGCCCGGGCAGCGAACCGTTTTTCGGTATTACCTCGATAGGAAACAACAATAAAAGATTAAAATTCAATAGTTTTAACGAACCGCCGACGCCGGCCGGCCCGATACTTTACAAGGCCATCCGCCCCCCGGCATGATGCCTTTTCGAGCCGGACGGCCCCGGCACCCGCAGCGCGAGCACCGAGGAACATTCCATGGCATCGCCTTCCGGCGCCACCCCCGTGACCTATTCCCTGGTCGAGGAATTTCTCAACAGCCTCACCCATGGCATCGGCATGGCCCTGAGCATTGCCGGCACCGCGGTGCTGGTGGTGGCGGCCAGCGCCCTGGGCGACCCGTGGAAGATCGTCAGTTTCAGCGTGTTCGGCGCCTGCCTGACATTGCTGTACACCGCCAGCATGCTCTATCACGGCAGCCGCCGGCCGGGCCTTCGCGCGGTCTACAAGGTGCTGGATCATTGCGCCATCTTCGCCCTGATCGCCGGTACCTACACCCCCTTTCTGCTGGTCAATATGCGCGGCGCCGTGGGCTGGACACTGTTCGCGGTGATCTGGGGGCTGGCCCTCACCGGCATCGTGTTGAAACTGGTGTTCGGCAACCGCTATAAACTGGCCCGGGTGGGTATCTATCTGGCCATGGGCTGGCTGGTGCTGTTCGCCTCCGGCGAGCTGCTGAACAGCCTCAATGACATTGGCTTCTGGCTGGTGCTGGCCGGCGGCCTGACCTACACCGCCGGTGTGGTGTTTTACCTGGCGGATCGGCTGCCCTACAACCACGCCATCTGGCATCTGTTCGTGGTCGGCGGCAGCGTGTGCCATTTCTACGCGATCTATTTCGGCGTACTACCCGCCTGAGGAAACCCATGAGGGCAAGGATACTGGGGCTGGCCGCCCCGCCCCTGCTGGCGCTGACCGGCTTCGCCACGGCCGCCGCCAGCCATACCCTGGACACCGTTACGGTCACTACCTCGCGCCAGGAGCAGCCCTTGCTGGATACGCCGTCGGCGGTCACCGTGGTGGACACCGAAGCGGCGCAGCGTGGTCGCCCCAATCTGCAACTGGACGAGGCGCTCAACCGGGTGCCCGGTCTGTTTTTCCAGAACCGCTATAACTTTGCCCAGAACCTGCGCCTTTCCAGCCGCGGGTTTGGCGCCCGTTCGCCCTTCGGCGTGCGCGGGCTGCATCTGCGCGTGGATGGCCTGCCCATCACCCTGCCCGACGGCCAGTCCCAGGTGGACGCCATTGATCTGGACTCGGTGCGGCGGGTGGAAGTGCTGCGTGGACCAGCGTCCAGCCTGTACGGCAACGCCGCCGGCGGCGTGGTGTTGCTGCACACCGCCGATGGCAGCGACGGCCCACCCGGCGCGAGCGTCAGCGTGGAAGGTGGCGGCGACGGCTACCGCAAAGCCAATCTCCAGCAACAGGGGCGCAACGCGGACGGCAGCCACCATGTCAGCGTCACCGCGCTGGGTTTCGACGGCCAGCGCCAACAGAGCCGGGTGGAAAAATACCAGCTCGACGGCCATTGGCGTCACGCTCTGGCCGGGGGCGAGCTGACCACCCTGGTGAATCTGCTCGACGAGCCCACCGCTGAAGATCCCGGCGGCCTGACCCGCGCCCAGGTGGATGCCGACCGTGACCAGGCCAGCCGCTTCGCGCGCCTGCTGGATGCCGGCCAAACCGTGCGCCAACAGCGCATCGGCGCGGTTTACCGGCACCCCTGGGCGGAGGGCGAATGGCAGGGTTCTCTGCACTACACCCACCGGGATTTCGAACAGCAACTGCCGTTCCCCGGCAGCAGCCTGCTGGGTTACCAGCGGCACTTTTACGGCGGCGACCTGCGCTACAGCGGCCAGGCCGGCCCGCTCGCCTACACACTGGGCACCGAGGTCAGCCGCCAGGAAGACGACCGCTACCGCTTTAACGTCAACGCCGATGGCACCCGCGCCGCACGCTCCGGCGACGAGCAGCAGAACGCCACCGCCGCCGGCCTGTTTGGGCAGGCCACGCTGCCGCTGTCACCGACCTGGAGCTGGACCCTGGGCAGCCGCCTTGACCGGGTGCAGCTGGCCATCGGCGACCGCTTCGCCGCCGATGGCGACAACGACGGCCATCAGCGCTTCAACGAATACAGCTACAGCACCGGCCTGAACTGGCGCCCGGTGCCTGGCCAGCAACTCTACGCCAGTGTCGGCAGTGCCTTTGAAACCCCCACGTTTTCGGAATTCGCCAATCCCGATGGCGGCGGCTTCAATCCGGACCTGGAACCGCAGAAAGCCATCAACCGGGAGATCGGCGCGCGCGGCACGCTGAACCCGCGCTGGCGCTATGAAGTCGCGGTGTTTTCGGTCAGCACCCGTGATGAAATCGTGCCCTATGACGTCAGCGGGCAGACTTTTTATCGCAACGCCGGGCGCACCCGGCGTGATGGCATTGAGCTGGGCCTGACCTGGTTCCCGGACGACTGGACCACGGTGAGCGCCGCCTGGACCTGGGGCCATTACCGCTTCCGTGACGATCAGAGCAACGGCCAGGACCTGGACGGCAACGCCCTGCCCGGCCTGCCGGAAAATCAGCTGTATCTGGAGTACCGGCGCGATTTCGCCGGCGGCGGCTTCGCCGCGCTGGAAACCCTGGTGGTGGATTCGGTGTACGCTGAAGACAGCAACCAGACCCGCGTGCCCGGCTACGCGCTGGTCAACGGCCGCGTCGGTCACCGCTGGCAGGGCGCCGGCCAACGCGCGCTGACCGTGTATCTGTCCGCCCGCAACCTGCTGGACCGCGATTACATCGCCAACCTGCGCATCAACACCAACAGCGACCGGCCGCTGGACGAGCGCGGTTATTTCGAGCCCGGCCCGGGCCGCACCTGGATAGTGGGGTTGGAAGCAAAACTGTAATGGCGGGAGCAAGGCCGCCGCCACGGGAGCGGCCCCATCGCGACCCTGTGCTTACAGGAGCTTTTCGATGTCGTCGGCGAGTTTTTCCGGCTTATCCTTGGAGCCGTAACGGCGCACCACCCGGCCTTCCCGATCGACCAGGAACTTGGTGAAATTCCACTTGATGCCCTGGGTGCCCAGCACACCGGGAGATTCGGCCTTGAGGAATTTAAACAGCGGATGGGCCTGGGCGCCGTTGACCTCGATCTTGTCGAACATCGGGAACGAGACCCCGTAGTTCTTCTCACAAAAGGCGCCGATCTCACCGGCGTCGCCGGGCTCCTGGTGTCCGAACTGGTTGCAGGGAAAGCCAAGGATTTCCAGCCCGCGCTCTCCATAGCGCTGATACAGCGCCTGCAGACCCTGATACTGAGGGGTGAACCCGCATTTGCTGGCGGTGTTGACGATCAACAACACCTTGCCCTTGAACTCGGAAAGCGGAATCTCCTGGCCATCCAGATTACGGGCCTGGTAGTCGTACACGCCCATGCGGGGTCTCCATCAGCAAAGGAACGGCGCCGGCGGCGCCGCCTTCAGCTTATTCGGAATACAGGGCCTGTACCACCGCCTCCGCGGTGACCCGGCTGGAGGGGGGATTCTGCCCGGTGATCAGCCGCCCGTCGGTGACTGCCTGGGCCTCGAACTTGCCCTTGTTGTGAATCTCGGCGCCCAATTCACGCAGCCGTGTTTCCAACAGGAATGGCATCACCTCGTCGAGGCCGACTTCTTTCTCTTCCTCATTGGTGAAACAACTTACCTTGCGGTTGCGAACCAGAGGCTCGCCGTTTTCATCGCGCACGCCGACCAGCGCCGCCGGCCCGTGACAGACCGCGCTGACCACGCCGCCCTGGGCCCAGGTACGCTCCAGCACGCCCGCCACCATGGCATTGTCGGGCATGTCGAACATGGCGCCATGGCCGCCAGGCACGAACACCCCGACGAAGCCGTCTTGCCAGATTTCCTCCAGCGGGCGGGTGTTCTCCAGAACCGAGATGGCCTGCGCCCACTGTTCTTTCTGCTCGTCATCGGGCACCGAGCGCGGGTCGATCGGCACCTTGCCGCCCTGCGGGCTGGCCACCACCACGGGCACGTTGTTGTCCTGGAAGATGCGATAAGGAAGGGCGAACTCTTCCAGCCACAGGCCGGTCTGCTGGCCTTGGCCCATCTGCGATGCGCTGGTGACCAGCATCAGAAGGGGTTTATCCAGATTCATAGCCACTCCTCGGTATTCTGAACCGCCCCGGCGACGTGCCGCCAGGGCGGGATAATTCTCTTGACCCTGACACACGGGCCATCAAGATGGAATCAATGCCGCCGGCCGGTGCCGGCTCCTTCAGCTCTGGGGGCGAGTGCTCCCATTTCAACGATGTGCTCACCATGAACTGGGAACAACTGCTCAATAAGGGCCGCCTGGGGCAACGCGGCGCCAAGGACGAGAGCGGCCGCACCGCCTTTTTGCGCGATCATGACAAGATCATTTTTTCCGGCGCCTTTCGCCGCCTGGCCCGCAAAACCCAGGTGCATCCGCTGGCCACCAACGACCACGTTCACAATCGCCTGACCCATTCTCTCGAGGTCTCCTGCGTGGGGCGTACCCTCGGCATCCAGGTCGGCGAGCGTCTGCATGCCCTGGGCCTGCTGCCCGCCACCGCCAACCCCACCGACCTGGGCGACATCGTGCAATCCGCCTGCCTGGCCCACGACATCGGCAACCCGCCGTTCGGGCACACCGGCGAACGCGCGATCCGCGCCTGGTTCCAGGAGCGTGGCCAGCGGTACCTGGCGCTGCTGCCCGAGGCGCGCCAATCCGACCTGATCTATTTCGAAGGCAACGCCCAGGGCTTTCGTATCCTCACCAAGAGTGAGTACCACCAGTACCAGGACGGCATGCGCCTCACCTACGCCACCCTCGGCACCTTTCTCAAATACCCCTGGCTCTCGGCCCAGGCCGGCGAACACAGCGCCCGGCCGGGCAAATACAGCGCCTTTGTGTCCGAGGCGGAGGCGTTCCTCGAGGTGTGCGCCGCCACCGGCCTGCGGCCCCAGGGCGAGGGCCGTTTCTGCCGCCATCCGCTGGCCTACCTGATGGAAGCCGCGGACGACTTCTGCTACGCCATTATCGATCTGGAAGACGGCCTGGAGATGGATCTGCTGCACTGGGATGAAGTCTACGCGCTGCTACTGCCGGCATTGCCGGACAGCCCCGAGGTGCGCAAGCTGGTGCACTCGGAGATGCGCGATGGCCGCAAGGCGGCGCTGCTGCGTGGCAAGATCATCGAACGCTTTATCGAAGCCGGCGTGGAAGCGTTCGTGGCCAACCACGACGCCCTTCTGGCCGGCACCATGCAGGGTGATCTTCTGCATCATTGCGAACCCGCGGTCAGCGACGTGGTGGAGAACGCCAAGCAACTGGCGCGCGGTAAGGTGTTCGAGCACCCGCGCAAGATCGAGCTGGAAATCGGCGCTTTTGAAGTGATGGGCGCGTTGCTGGATGGACTGATCGACGCGGTGCTCTCTCACGCTCTCGGTAATGTCCGCAACTATCGCCATGAGCGCATCATTGATCTGATCGGCCGGCACAGTTTCCCCGAAGGCCTGGCCCGCATGGACGAGCAGGAACGGATTTACCAGTGCATCATGCGGGCGCTGGATTTTCTCGCCGGCATGACCGACAACTACGCCACTTACCTGGCCAAGCAGTTCTCGGGGATGGCGGAGACCCGCTATTAGGGTCTGGGATGGGCCCGTTCACACCAATCTCCGCCGCTCAGGCGGCGCCCGGCCGGCGGCCGCTGGCGCAGGTATACCCAGGCCCGGCCCCAGGGCGTGGCGATCAGGGCACGGTGATAATCGCGGGGGTAATCCTCGAGCACGTCCAGCCGCGCCAATAACCGCCGGTTGATCGCGTAGACCTCGCCCAACACCGCGGTGCGGCCGCCGCGCCCCAGCATCGGGTAAGGCCCCAGATCCACCAGGTGATAGCGGGGCGCGGTGCGGCACTCGCCCAGGCAGGGCGCGCCTTCCAGCCAGCCATGGTTGGGCTGGCCGCGCCGCAGGGTGCCATAAACGAACACTCGCATCACTCGATCAGCGGTAACCGGTGTTCCAGACTGGCCGCGCGCACCGCGTCGGGGATCACGATCTCGGTAGCCAGCGGCAGATGGTCGGAAAGACGGCAATCAGTGAGGACCCGGGAATGGCGAACCTTCAATTCCGGCGCCGCCAGAATGTGGTCGATGTGCCGGTCCGGTGCCCAGCTCGGGTAAGTGTGAAACTCCCCTTCCACCGGCACCATACCCAGCTCCGCCAGGGGCGAGTTGGCGAGGTGCTCCAGGCGGCAGTTGAAATCGCCCATTACCAGCCGGTGGCGGTACGGCGCCAGCAACCCGGCCACATAGCCAAGCTGGGTGTTGCGCATCTTCTCGCCCAGGGCGAGATGCGCCACGGCGATCACCAGCGGCTCCGCCGGATGACCGAATTTCACCACGATCACGCCGCGCCCGGGTAATCCGGGCAACGTGTGGTCCTCCACCGCGAACGGCGTCAACCGACTCAGGAAACCGTTGCTGAACTGACCCAGCCGGCCAAGGTTGCGGTTGAGCTGCTGGTGCCAGAACGGGAAGTCGGCCAGCGAGGCCAAATGCACCAGTTGATTGAGATTGCGTGAGCGCAGGCTGCCGCCATCGACCTCCTGCAGGCCGACCACATCAAAGTGACGCACTACGTCGGCGATCTGCTCGATGGTTTCGATACTGCGCGGGTGCGCCACCAGATGCTTCCAGCTTCCGGTCAGGTATTCGCGAAACCGGCTGGTGCCGATGCCGGCCTGGATATTGAAACTGAGCAGCTTAAGGGTGTCCGCGGGAAGTGCCACTTCACGCACCCGACGGGTGCGGCGGTGGCCCTCCCGGGCGAAGGAAAAGCCCGCCGGGCGGGCCTTCCAATTCTGATAAGCGTTACGGGCTCGCTCCAACAACATGGCGGGGCGTTATTTGCTCTCTTTGTTGATCAGGTAATTGATCACATCGAACATCTCTTCATTGCTTTCCAGATGATCGCGCAACACCAGGTACTTGCCGTTCACCACGAACGAAGGCACACCGCTGATCTGATAGTCGCGGGCCAGAGCGTCGGATTGCCGCACCTGGGTGGACACCCCGAAAGAGCTGTAGAGCTGGTTGAACTCTTCCTTATCCACACCGTACTTGGCGAAGAAGTCGGCCAGAGCGGTGGGCGTGAACAGCGGCTCGCGATGCTTGTGAATGGCATCGAACACCGCGCGGTGGGTTTTGGGCAGCAGGTCCAGGCTGTCCGCCACGTAGTAGGCGCGGGCCAGCGGCTCGGAGTTACGCAGGAAGGTCACCGGGCTGCGCACGAAATTGACGTTATCCGGTTTGCTCTTTTCCCAGGCCGTCACGGTGGGCTCCAGGTGGTAGCAGTGCGGGCAGATGTATGAGAAGAACTCACGCACCTCAATCTTGCCCGGTTCTTCCAGTGCGCCCTGGGTTTCCAGAACTTTGTAGTGAGTGCCAGCGGCATATTCTTTCTGATTCGAGTCCGCCGCCATGGCGGTGGACATCAGCCCCAGGCCGAGCAGCAATGCCATAAAGGTACGCAACATGTGGTTCTCCTTGTTGTCGGGTTCTCCAGTGTGACCGCGACGAAGCGAAAATGCTCCCCGGCGACACGGGTTTCAATCTCAAGAAACCATTATGGGGATATATGGCGCCCACGCCCAGCCACCGCCCAACCCGGGGCAAACAAAAAATCGCCGGGAGCGATTCTGATGTCGCCACGGGCGGTGGCTCCGACGGTGGCCGCCAGGGGCGGCGAGCCACAAAAAAGGTGCTTCGCGGATTAGCGGGAAGTCTCGCTCCAGCCGGGGGCGCGGCTCAGGGCGCGACGCCCTGAGCCGCTTAGCAGTGAGCCTCGGCGACATGGGCCGCTGCAGACGCCGGGTGGAGCGATCCCGGAAGGCACCCACACAGATTCGCGTCCCGGATAGAGACCTCCCGCATAGATTTCCCGCTAAAGCGCGATGAACCAAAAAAAGGCAGCCCGCGGGCTGCCTTTTTGTGTTGCCGGGCGTGAACCTCGCCGTTACTCGGCGTCGCCCTCTTCCTCAACGGAAAGACCGGACAGGAAGCTGGCCACGGCCTTGATCTGGCCGTCGCTCATTTTGCCCGCGATGGTGCGCATCATCGCCTGCGGGTCGTTTTCACGGACCACCAGATTATCGCCCAGGTCGCCACGGCCGGCGGCGCGGAACGCCTTGAGCTGGGCTTCCAGGTACTCGGCATGCTGACCACCCAGCGCCGGGAAGTGCGCGGCGGCCACGCCCTGGCCGCCGGGGCCATGGCAGCCGGAGCAGGCGGGAATGCCGTTTTTCATGTCGCCGCCGCGGTACAGGCGCTCGCCCGCTTCCACCAGCTCCGGATCGGCCTGGCCCGGCTGAATGCTCTGATCGGCGAAGTAGGCGGCCAGATCCTGCATGTCCTGATCGCTCAGGTTGGCGACCATGCCGGCCATGATGGCGTTGTTGCGGGCGCCGGATTTGAACGCCTTGAGCTGCTCAAGCAGGTAGGGCTCGCCCTGACCGGCCAGACTCGGGTACTGACCGGACGGGGAATTACCATCCTGGCCATGACAAGCCGCACAGGGCGTCGCCTTTTCTTTACCGGCTTCCGCGTCGCCCGCGGCCAGCGCGGCGGGGGCGGCCAGCACGGCAGCCAAAAGCACAAACAGCTTGAAAAACTTCATGGCCCTTCCTTCAAAAACGGGGAGTTACTTTGAGGTCTTGGACATGTACTCGATAAGAGCACGATAGTCTTGATCGGAGCAGTCACCACACATGCCGCCCGGCGGCATGGCGTTGAAACCTTCTTTGACGTGTTTGACCAGCGTGTCTTCGCCTTTTTCCAGGCGCGGTTTCCACGCTGCCTGGTCGCCTGTTTTGGGGGCGCCCGCGGCACCGCTACTGTGGCAGTAGGTGCAGCTTTGGTCGTAACGTTCCTTGACCGTGGCGGCCTGGGCAACGGAAACGAGACCCAATGCGGCTACCAGGCCGAGCCCGGCGATCAAACCTTTCATGCGGTATCTCCCCATGGAGCTGGCGACATGCTGGCAAGCGGAATTTGCCTTTATAGACAAACACCTGTAGAACTCCGGCCACGCGCCAAACGCGTGACGGCGCGCATTATATACTACGCAGCCGGTGTTGAGTACATACGCATCCACTCCGGCGCCAAGCGCCGCCCCGGCGGTGATTTCCGCTGATTGTACGGACGACATCAGGCCATGTCACAGAGCCCCGCCGAACGCCTGTTGCACCAGGCCCAATTTTTTAAAAGCGCCCAGACCGTTGAGCAATGCCCGCCCGACGAGGGTTTCGAAGTGGCGTTCGCCGGCCGCTCCAACGCTGGCAAATCCAGCGCCATCAACCGGCTCACCGGACAGCGCAGCCTGGCGCGCACCTCGAAAACGCCGGGGCGCACCCAACTGATCAATTTTTTCGAACTGGACCCGCAACGACGGCTGGTGGATTTGCCCGGTTACGGCTACGCCAAGGTGGACAAGGTCACCCGCGCGCATTGGCAGCATCACCTGGACGATTATCTGGCGCGCCGGCAATGCCTCAGCGGGTTGGTGCTGCTGATGGACATTCGCCACCCGCTGAAGGAATTCGACCGCCTGATTCTGGACTGGTCGGCGCGCGCCAAAATGCCGGTGCATCTGTTGCTGACCAAAGCCGACAAGCTCAAGTACGGCGCCGCCAAGACCGCCCTGCTGGCGGTGCGCAAGGAGCTCGCCGGCCACCCCGCCCCGCTGTCCGCGCAGTTGTTTTCGGCCACCGCCGGCACCGGCAGTGAAGACGCCTGGGCATTGCTGGGCGAATGGCTGGCAATCCCCGACGCGCCACAAAACTGACCGGCCGCGTCACCCCCGGGACATTTTGCGACACCCTGGCGCCCGGCACCGGCGGCGGGCTGATCGCGCCATTTCACGGCAACACGTTGATTTAGAAAGAGTTTCTCTCTTTTTCGGGAAGTGGCACAGGAGTTGCTTTTCAGGAGGCAGGTACGCAAAGCCCACTTTTCGATGGGCAAAAAAAATCCCTGGCAGCAAGTGGGGGGAAGGGAACGACTGCGCTGCCAGGGAGGCTTGCCGCCCCAGCCTCCTGGGGGAGAGGCTGGGGTGTCCAGAAGCTACGAACCGGCGAGGGTACTGGGGGATCGGGGGTTACCAGTCCGTAGCTATTGATTAGGACCGGCCGCCTTGAGAAAAAGTTTCCATCGGTTCGGACCTTTTACAATTTTCATTGAATCTTTCTAATACCGCCCTGGAACTACTGTTTCCAGGGTCGGCCTTTTGTGTCTTTACGCCGTGCCAGGCCCCGATGCATGGCCGCCTTGGCCAGCATGTGCGCGGACACCGGCGCGGTAATAAACAGGAACAACACGATCAGCACTTCCTGAAGCTGCAGGGTTTGCGCCTGCCAGGAAAAAAACAGCAGCGACGCCATGATCATGCCCCCAACGCCCAGGGTGCTGGCCTTGGTGGGCCCGTGCAGCCGCAGGTAAAAATCCGGCAGCCGCGCCAGACCGATGGAACCGATCAGCGCGAACGCCGCGCCCAGCAATATGAAGGCGGCGACCAGAAACTCAACCAGGGAATCCATTATTTTCTCTCCTGCCGTCGGCGCGGCGTGAGCGGGCTATTCAATGATGTCACCGCGGGTCATGTATTTGGCCACCGCCACGGTGCTGACAAAGCCGATCAAGGCAATCAGCATGGCCGCTTCGAAGTACAGTTTGCTGTCGGTGGCGATGCCGTACAGCACGATCAGCGCGATGGCGTTGACGTACATGGTGTCCAGGGCCAAGGCCCGATCCGGCAGGGTCGGCCCGCGCAACAACCGGTACAGATTGAGCAGCAGGGCCAGCACGATCAGGGCGAACCCCACCGCAAGCGCGATCTCTAGCATTCGAAAATCTCCTTGAGCGGCCGTTCATAGCGCTGCTTGATCTCCGCCACCAGGGCCTCGGGGTCGTCCACATCCAACACATGAATCAGCAAGGTGGCGCGGTCCTCGCTGACGTCGGCACTGACGGTACCCGGGGTCAGGGAAATGGTGCTCATCAGAACGGTGATGGCGAAGTCATCCGTGAGCGCCAGCGGCAATTCCACGAACGCCGGCCGCAAACGGCGCGGTGAACGCAGAATCAGCAATGCCACGGTCAGGTTGGCGACCACGATGTCCCAGTGCACCAGCGCCAGAAAACGCAGCAGCCGGGGCAGATTGCGCAAACGCGGCACGTTCGGCCAGAACGGCCGGGTCGCCAACGGCAACAACAGGGCCAGCAGCAGGCCGAGCAGCGCATGGCCCCAACTGAACCCATTGAGCAGCATCCACGCCAGCCACAACAACAGACTCAACAGCGGGAAAGGCAGTATCCGGATCATCCGCCACCTCCGGCGGTGTTCAGCACCGCATTGATGTACTGGGATGGATCGGCCCATTGGCCGGCGGTGGCATCGCTGATCGCCAGCAGAGGGCCGCCCCACACCGCCATCGCCGGCGCCGCCGCCAGCAACAGAGCCGCCGCGAACAACCGCCAGTAGTCCAGCCGCGGGGCGTCCGCTTCGCCGGTGGCGCGCCAGAACAGCGTCGAGCCGGAACGGCTCAGTCCGACCAGCGCCACCAGGCCGGCGCTCAGCAACAGCGCCCAGTAGAGCGGCGCCGGCACCGCCTGCATCAGGGCGACTTTACCGAAGAACCCGGACAGCGGCGGCAAGCCCACCACCGCCACCGCGCCGATAAAGAACAACGGCGCCAGGCCCCCCCGGCCGGCCGGCACCGGCCCGGCCATGATCCGGTCACCCAGGTCGCCGCGACCCCGGCCGATCAGGTCGGCAAGCAGGAACAGCCCGCCGCACACCAACGTGGAATGAATCAGGTAGTACAGCGAAGCACCGAACGCCGCCGGCGTGCCCCAGGCCACGCCGGCCACCAGCGTGCCCACCGACATCACCACCAGATACGCGATCTGCTCGCCGAGACGGCGCGCCGACAGCGCGCCCAGCGCCGCCAGCACCAGGGTCACCAGCGCCACCACCCACAACGCGTTGCGGCCCAGCCCGGCCAGCTCACCGGCACCGAAGGCCAGCCCGTACACCCGCGCGATGGCGTAGATGCCCACCTTGGTCATCACCGCGAACAGCGCCGCCACGCCGGCACTGGCGTTGGCGTAGGTGGCGGGCAACCAGAAATACAGCGGGAACAGGGCCGCCTTGAGCCCGAACACAATCCACAACATCAGGCCCGCCACTTCGGCGAGCGTGCGGGCCTGGCCATCGAGTTGGTTCACCTTGACCGCGAAATCCGCCATGTTGAGGGTGCCGGTGGTGCCGTAGATCAACGCCAGGGCGATCAGAAACAGCGCCGAGCCGATCAGATTGAGCACCACATAATGGATGCCCGCGCCCACCCGCGCCGGGCCACGCCCATGCAGGGCCAGGCCGTAGGAGGCGATCAACAGCACTTCGAAGAACACGAACAGGTTAAACAGGTCGCCGGTCAGAAAGGCGCCATTGATGCCCATCAGCTGCAGCTGAAACAGCGCCTGGAAATTGGCGCCGATACGGTCATCGCCCTGGCTCGCGTACAGCAGCGCCGGCACCGCCAGCAGCGAGGTCAGCAGCAGCATCAGCGCGCTGAGGCGGTCCAGCACCAGCACGATGCCAAACGGCGCCGGCCAGTTGCCCAGATCGTAGACGGTGATCTCGCCGGCGAAAGCACGCTGGAACAGCATCAGGGTCACCGGCACCAGCGCCAGGGTGGCGATCAAGCCGGTGGCGCGGCGCAGCCAGAGCCGCTCGCGCACTTCCAGCAACAGCAACATGCCGGCGAAGGCGGGAATCAGGATCGGCGCGATGATCAGGTGGTCCATCAGTCGATCTCCTCATCGCGCCGGCCATCCACATGGTCGGACTTCAATTCACCCTGGCCACGCAACGCCAGCACCACCAGAAAAGCGGTCATCGCGAAGCCGATCACAATGGCGGTGAGCACCAGCGCCTGGGGCAGCGGGTCGGTGGGCGAATCGGACACCCCCACCACCGCCACCTGGTCCAGTTTCAGGCGGCCGGAAACAAACACGAACACATTGACCCCATAGCTGAGCAGGGTGATGCCGAGAATCACCGGAAAGGTCCGGGCCCGCAGCACCAGATACACGCCGGTGCCCACCATCACGGCAATCACGATAGCGATCATCGCTTCCATCAGCCGGCCCTCCTTTTATCGTCAAGCAACGACAACTTGCCCAGATTGGCCAGCATCAACAGCGTGGCGCCCACCACCGTGAAGAACACGCCGGTGTCGAACAGCATGGCGCTGGCCAGTTCGAATTCGCCGACCAGGGGCCAGTGGATGTGATCGAAGGTGCTGGTCAGGAACGGGTAGCCGAACATCCAGGAGGCCAGCCCGGTAATGCCCGCCAGCAGCAGGCCCACCGCCACCAGCGGGTGGTAATCACCAGGCATGCGGCGGTGCACCCACTCAACCCCGGAGGCAACGTATTGCAGCAACAGCGCCACCGAAGTGATCAGGCCGGCGATAAAGCCGCCGCCGGGCAGGTTGTGGCCCCGCAGAAAGATGTACACCGAGACCAGCAACGCCAGCGGCAACAGCGGCCGCGAGATGGTCACCAGCACCAGCGGGTGGGCGTCCCGGGCCCACGGCCGGCCCATTGAATCGGTGGCCGCCGAGTCCAGTTCCAGGTCGCGCAGCAACGCATAGATGCCCAGCCCGGCGATGCCCAGCACGGTGATCTCGCCGAAGGTATCAAAGCCGCGGAAATCCACCAGAATCACGTTCACCACATTGGTGCCGCCACCACCAGGCTTGGCGTTCTCCAGAAAGAACGGGCTGATCGAATCGAAACCACTGGTCATCATCGCGAAGGCCATCACCCCCACGCCGCCGCCGATCACCACCGCCAGCAGCACGTCCCGGCCCACCCGCAGCGCACCGGATTCCACCCGGGTGCGCACCGGCAGGAAGTACATCGCCAGCATCAGCAGCAGCATGGTGACCACTTCCACGGACAGCTGAGTGAGCGCCAGATCCGGAGCCGAAAAGCGCACGAAGATCAACGACACCACCAGCCCCACCACACTCACCGACATGATCGCGGTCATCCGGTGCCGATGCAGGAAGGCGGTGATCAAGGCTGCCACGATCAGAATCAGGCCACCCAGCACGGCGGCGCCATCCACCGGCAGCATCTCGCCGGACCCGGTGAGCAAGGCCGGCGTCAGATACACCAGCAGCATCAATGCCACCACGCCGAGCAGCCAGGCGGCGTAGCTTTGCAAGGAACCGTTGCGCAGGCGCTCGCTGAGCGCCGCGGCAAGGCGCACCAGCGCTTGAACCCGACCCTCGAAAATCAGATTGGCGTCGATCGCCGGCAACCGCTCGTAGGCGGCGAACAAGCGGCGCCGCTGGCTGTAGATCAGCACGCCGCCGGCCAGGGCCACGAAGCTCATCAGCAACGGCAGATTGAAGCCATGCCAGATCGACAGGGTGTACTCAGGCAGCGTGCCGCCCAGGGTGGCGGTGCCCGCCACCGCCAGCAGCGCGCTGACGGTAAACCCCGGAAACACCCCTACCGCCACGCACAAAGCAACCAGGATCTCCACTGGCACTTTCATATAGCGCGGCGGCTCATGGGGCGGAAACTTGGGCAGGTTGACCGGCTCGCCATTAAAGAACACGTCGTGGATAAAGCGCGCCGAATAGGCCACCGAGAACACCCCGCCCAGGGTCGCGCCCACCGGCAACAGCCAGCTCAACGGGCTGACCGCACCGGCTTCCAGCGCCTCGGCGAAAAACATTTCCTTGGAGAGAAAACCGTTCAGCAGCGGCACCCCGGCCATCGCCGCGGTCGCCACCATCGCCAACACGGCGGTGTAGGGCATATAACGCCACAGACCATTGATGCGGCGCATGTCCCGGGTGCCGGTTTCATGGTCGATGATGCCGGCGGCCATGAACAGCGACGCCTTGAAGGTGGCGTGGTTGATGATATGGAACACCGCCGCCACCGCCGCCAGCGGCGAGTTGAGCCCGAACAGCATGGTGATCAGCCCCAGGTGGCTGATCGTGGAATAGGCCAGCAGGCCCTTCAGGTCGTGCTGGAACAGGGCCACCGCCGCTCCCCACAACAGGGTCGCAAGGCCGGCGCCGGTGACCAGATAGAACCACAGATCGGTGCCCGACAGCGCCGGGTAGAAGCGCGCCAGCAGAAAGACCCCGGCCTTGACCATGGTCGCGGAATGTAAGTAAGCGCTCACCGGCGTGGGCGCCGCCATGGCGTGCGGCAGCCAGAAATGGAACGGAAACTGCGCGCTCTTGGTGAACACCCCCAGCAGCACCAGCACCAGAATCAGTGGATAAAGCGCGTTAGCGCGAATCCGGTCGCCGGCCGCCAGCACCTCGCCAAGGGAGTAACTGCCCGCCACCTGGCCCAGCAACAGGACCCCGGCGAGCAGCGCCAGCCCACCCATGCCGGTGACCGCCAGCGACATGCGTGCCCCTTTGCGGGCGGCGCTCTGGTGCGACCAGAAGCCGATCAGCAAAAACGAACTGAGGCTGGTCAGTTCCCAAAACAGCACCAGCAAAATCAGGTTGTCGCTGGTCACCAGACCGAGCATCGCGCCCATGAACAACAGCAGGAACGCATAGAAGCGCCCGGCCTTTTCGTTGGCGGACAAATAATAGCGGGCGTACACCACCACCAGCAGGCCAATGCCCAGCACCAGCACCGCGAACAACAACGACAGGCCATCCAGCCGGAACGCCAGGTCCAGGCCGAGAGAGGGCATCCAGGGCCGGGAAAACTGCACGATGCCGCCACTGAGCACCCGCTGCGCCGGCCACCAGAGCCAGACCAGCGCCAGCAACGGCAAGGCCGCGGCGGTCAGCGCCAGCACCGTGCGTGATGCTCGCAGACGCTCAGCCAGCGGTGGCAGTGCCGCCCCCAGAAAGGGCAGCAAAACCATAAGGGCGAGATTCATAGGCAATCCGTTGTCGTCAGTCGCGGTCGGGGCCGCTTTGAGCTTAACAGGCCAGGGAAATACCCATGAAAGGCTTTTTCAGTGGGGCATGGCCTGCTTGATGGTATCGAAAAACGGCATCAATGAGACAACGGGGGATCGGGAAAATAGGGGCGCCTGCCCCGTCGCGGGCAGTGCGACAGGGTGATCAGAGTAATGTTGTGCCGCGAGTGGCATTCCATGATAGCTGAGCCTCCTGAATCATCGAGTATGCCACGCAACGACGCTCGCGCCTAACCTTCGCCGCTATCGGGCCAATCGCAAAAGGGGGCGAGGCGGGGCACACTAGCGCCAGGGCTCGGCAAGCCCTGTGAGGTTCCCTAACCATAACAATAGCGAAGGAGATGCCCATGTTACGCTTGAAGCACCTGTTACTTGGCGCCACCGTGGTTCTCGGCGCCGCCGGTTGCGCGCATCAGCCCACCCTGCCCGACAACGCCACTTCGTGTCCGTCGCCACGCCCGGCCATGTGCACCATGGATTACCGGCCGGTGGTCGGCTACTTCGCCAGCGGCACCAAAGCCGGCGAATACAGCAACGCCTGCAATGCCTGCTCGCAGCGCAGCGTCAACTACACGGTCCCCGCCAACAAGCTCTGATCCGCCGGTGCCGGGAGGATACGCGGCGGGGGCGGGTGCGTTACACTGACGGTTCGCGTTTTCTCGACCGGGAAGCCTGATTTGCCGTCCTCGCCCTTACCCCTGCTGCTGGACTTCGACCACCAGTATCACCGCGATCAACGCCAGAGCGCCGACTTCCTGCATCGCCGGGACCGGCGTCTGGCGCTCGATTATCAACGCCGGCACGGCTCATTGCCGGGCCAGGCCGCCTGGCTCGGCGAAATCGGCGCCGCCAGCGGCCCCGAGCAAAGCAAACACCCTGACAGCGCCGCCGGCCTCCGTGGCTGGCGGCGGCTGCGGTTGCTGTTCATGGCGCTGGGCGCGGTGCTGGGCGTGCTGACCATGCTCGGCCTGCTCTATTACGACGGCGGCCGGCGCATCAATGTCACCCTGATCGTCGCCATGGCCCTGCTGCAACTGTTGCTGGCGCTGCTCACCAGCGCCCAGGCAATGGTCGGCGCGCGCCCCTGGCGCGGCCTGTTCCGCGACGGCGCGCCGCGCTGGTGGCCGTTGCCGGAGCCGGCCCCCATGCTGCGGGTTCTGCAGCCCCATCTGGCCGCCCGCATCGCCCACGGCGGCGGCCTGGCATTCGGCCTCTGTGCGTTGCTGACCCTGCTCACCCAAGTGCTGATCAAGGATCTGGCGTTCGGCTGGAGCACCACTCTGCAAGCCTCCGCCGCTGGCTACCATGAGCTGATGCGCGCCCTCGCCTGGCCCTGGCGGGAGTGGCTGCCCAGCGCGGTGCCGAGCCTGGAGCTGGTGGAACGCTCGCGGTATTTCCGCCTCGACCAAGGCGCCCCCGCCGAACCGGCGCTGCTGGGCGGCTGGTGGCCGTTTCTGGCCATGCTGTGGGCGGTCTACGCGGTGATCCCAAGGCTGCTGTTGCTTGCCTTCGGCAGCTGGCAACTGCGGCGGCGCGCTCTGGCGCTGCTGCGCGATCACCCGGGCCATACCGCCCTGCTCGAGCGTTTCAACACCGCCTATGTGGAAAGCGATCGCCCCGCCGACCACGAGCCTCTGCCCGCTTCCCGTTCACCGCGCATCGACGGCGGCCCGGCCCTGCCGGTGCCGGGTACTCTGATCCGCTGGGCCGGCGCCGGCGCCGGCCAGCCCGGGCTGGCCCGTCATTTGATTCAAGGCGACGAGCCGCTGGTGCTGAACGCCGGTGGCGCCGCCAGCCTGGAGCAGGATGCCGAGACCCTGGCGGAGGCCGCGCAGTGCAATCGGCCGCTGGTGATCGTGACCCGGGGCTGGGAGCCGCCCACCGGCGAGCTGCAGGATTTTCTCACCGACGCCCGTCAACGCTGCGCCGCCGGCACGCCCTTGATTCTGGTGCCCCTGGCGGCGGGCGGCGATCCG
>TARA_R110001606_G_scaffold43811_3_pt1 | contig 23234 bp, 12 predicted proteins | sample TARA_R110001606 | Tara Oceans TARA_R110001606 (sample SAMEA4398315) | marine metagenome | biome: Polar Biome; feature: [SRF] surface water layer (ENVO:00010504); material: water (ENVO:00002006), including particulate matter (ENVO:01000060) such as... | depth 5 m
CTCTCTAACTAATAGCTGTAGTGATGTACTGAACATCAGATTGTAACTCTGCGCAATAGAAAAAATTTATAAAATGCTTAAAATTGTGAGGGACACTTTTTGGCATAAAAAGCGCAGCATAATCCGCGCTTTCAATTTACTCTGATACAGAAGGTTCAGTATTTGCTTGAGCATCGCTTACAGGAGCTTCGTCAGTTAACAAGTATTTATCCAGCCACTGCTCTTGTTCCCATAAAACATGTAATAAGCTTTTACGGGCACGATAACCATGGGCTTCGTAAGGTAGCATCACTAAACGCGCTTCTTTACCTAAACCTTTGAGCGCAGCGTACATACGCTCGCTTTGCATTGGGAAGGTGCCAGAATTCGGGTCTTCTTGGCCGTGGATCATTAACATCGGCTCGTTAATTTTTTCAGCATGAAAAAACGGTGACATATTGGCGTATACATCCTGTGCTTGCCAAAAATCACGTTCTTCTCCTTGAAACCCAAACGGTGTCAAGGTCCTGTTATAGGCGCCACTGCGGGCAATACCGGTTTTGAATAAATCACTGTGAGCTAATAAGTTTGCTACCATAAAGGCGCCATATGAGTGGCCTGCAATGGCGATTTTATCTTTATCTGCAATGCCTTTTTCGACCAGCACATCTACCGCAGCTTTGGCACTTGCAACTAACTGCTTTCTAAATAAATCATTTGGCTCTTTACCATCAACACCGACGATTGGCATCTTCGGATCATCAAATACAGCAATACCTTTTGCGAGGTAAGGCATTGGCCCCCAATAACCTATGTAGGTAAATTCGTACGGCGATTCACGTACTTGCGATGCAACTGCTTTATCTTTATATTCCAGTGGGTATGCCCACATTAATACAGGTAATGGACCTTGCGTTTTATCGTAACCTGGAGGTAAATATAGCGTACCAGAGAGTTCAACACCGTCATCACGTTGGTAACGCACAAGTTCTTTAGTCACCCCTTTAAACGCCGGGTATGGATGCTCAAAGGTAGTGAGCTGAGTCAGAGTGTCGGCATCTAAATCGCGAATAAAGAAGTTAGGTTGTTCGCTCTTAGATTCACGAATAGTAATTAATCGCTCACCTTCATCATCAAGCATGGCACGAACTCGCTCGTAATATGGCGCTTTTGATTGCCATAAACGCTTGGTTGTATTGGTCTTAATGTCGTACTGATCTAAAAATGGCACATTCCCTTGCTCTGACGCACCATCACCGCGCAAAAATATATAACGTCCACCAACCACTTTAATAACGTTTACACCAAGATCATTTCGCTCATAAATAGCGTCGCCCGGATCTCTATAAGCATCGTTATAGCTGCGCTGTGAAAACAATACGCGGTTATTATCCGCATCGCGTGGTTGGATCACATAGGTACGTAACTGGCGATCACTAAAACGCCACTCGGTTAAAAACGCAACGTTTTCATTCGCCCACTCAATGCCTGAAAAACGCCGTTCTAGTTTAGCAAATAGTTTTGGTTCACGTTTAAAAGGTGAGCGTAAACTATATAGGTGATCATGATACGGCACATCGGTTTTCATATCGCCGCCATCTTGCGCCTGCGCCCAAATGATCTCAGCACCTTGGTCATCACGCCATTGAAAATCACGACGACCCGTTCGCACACTGTCATAACCTTGTGGAATGTTGTCGGCCAGTGGCTGTTTAGACAATTGCGCTAACGTATAACCACGCATGCCAAGCACCTGCCACGTTGTCGCAAAGCGGCTATAGGGTACTTGATACGAAAATGGTTCGTCGATAGTGGCTACTAAAATATTGGTTGAATCAGGCGAGATCGAAAATGATTTAAATAATGCTGGTTTGCCAATCGATAACGCAACACCGCTCAGGGGAATATAAGTTAATTGACCTTGGCCGTAAAACTTAAACTGCAACTCATCAAACGGGCTGGTTAATAAATTTTGGTAAGTCCGTGCTGGCGCTTTTTGACCGCTACTTTGTTGAATAACCGGCACAACGCTATTTGCATCACTAACTAATTTCGGCTTGCCAAGGTTAACCGCTTGGTTAGCAACAATTGCCGTGCTATCTGGTAACCATTGATAAGGGGTAGCTGTTAGCACTGAATTAAGAGCCACAGTTGACAACTGACGTGCTTGTTTAGTTTCGGCGTTATACACCCACAATTGCGCCTGAGTTGGTTGCTCAACAATAAACGCTAAATATTCGCTATTACTTGACCATTTAGGTGAGCGGATCACCCCTTGAGGTAAATTATTAACGGTAATCACAGCGCCAGTCGCAATATGTTTAACTTGTAACGCACTAAATTTAGTGCGAGGACGTGAGCGTGAAAAGTTTGCCGGATTTAACTTTATACCCGCCAATTTCAATTCTTCTTTTGCTAAATCATCTAATGTTTCAATACGTTTTCGCTCAAACAGCGCTAACCATTGACCATCAGCAGATAGGTAGCTACTCGGTGCTAATTTAGCATCAACCAGCGCGGCTAAATCACTTGATGGGGTTTGATACCCCTGCGCGCCATGGCTAAAATGACTAAAGCCAACACTCAATAAGAGGGCGAATAAAAGCAGCATGCTTTTCATAGTGTATCCTTGGTATTTTTTATTAATTCCTGTATATAAACATGTTTTGCAACATCCATAAAGTTTTTACGATTCTAGCTTCAATAACGCCGATAGATGACTTATTAGCTCAAACTGCGTTAAACTGGATCCTTCGTTCAAGCAATTGCTGACGCATACATTAAAATGAAAAAAAAAACCGATAAAATAACTATTTTTGACGTTGCCAGAGAAGCACAAGTTTCTAAGTCAACGGTGTCGTTAGTGCTTACACACAGTGACAAAGTCAGTGATAAAAGCAAAGAAAAAGTATTGCATGCCATTGATAAGCTTGGCTATGTATATAATAGAGATGCGGCAGCACTGAGAAGTCGCCGTTCTAATTTAGTGGCGTTAGTTATTAATGACTTAACTAACCCTTACTCTGCGCAAATAGCGGTAGGACTTGAAAACCATATTCATACCCTTGGCATGCTGCCGATGTTAGTGAACACCGCCGAAAGTGTGGAGCGCCAAACACAAGTTGTTAAAACACTCAAAGAATATAATGTTGCCGCATTTATCATGTGCCCTGCCCCGGGAACTACCCAGCAGTGGGTTGATGAACTTATCAATAGTGGTTTCCCGGTCATTCACATTATGCGCGAAGTGCCTTTTTGTGCCGCCCCGACAATATTACCGGACAATAAAAAAGGCACTCATCTAGCCACTAGCCATATTTTACAACAAGGTATTGAGGATATTGCTTTTATAGGTGGAACTAATGATATTTCTGATCATCATGAACGTTTAAGTGGTTTTCACAGTGCCTTAAAGCAATTTAATATCCATCAAGACAAACCAACGATCACCGCCGCCACGAACCGTCAAGGCGGGCGCGATGCCTTTGCTACGTTGTATGCGCAATACCCTGCGACTAAAGCAATTATTTGTTTTAATGATGTTATTGCATACGGTGTCGTCGAAGCCATTCGCCAACATGGTTTGATCCCCGGTAAAGATATAAAAGTAGTCGGTTTTGATGATTTAGCTGATTCATGTTTAATGTCTCCATCATTAAGCAGTGTCACCATAAATGCAGACGATATTGGTAAACATACTTGCCAAGTACTGCAAGAATTACTTAATCAAGGCACCCCTGCGGTGCGCACTTTAGTCGATGTTCATCTGCAAGTAAGAGCTTCAAGTCAATGAAAAAAGTCTTAGTAATTGGCTATGTATGGCCAGAACCAAATTCATCAGCGGCCGGCACTCATATGATGTCGCTATTAAAAGCGTTTAAAAATGAAAATTGGGCGGTTGAATTTGCCAGTCCCGCACAAAAAACCGAGCATATGGTTAATCTGGATGACTACGGGATCAGCAGCGCAACTATCGCCCTTAATTGTGCAAGTTTTGATGAATATGTTATCAACTACGCCCCTGATATCGTCATGTTTGACCGTTTTATGATGGAAGAACAATTTGGCTGGCGAGTAGATAAACATTGCCCTAACGCAGTAAAAATCCTTGATACTGAAGATTTACAATGCTTACGCAATGCCCGCCATGAAGCGCATAAAGGCAACCGAGCATTTAATCATAGTGATTTACATTCTGACATCGCCAAACGAGAAATAGCCGCTATTTTACGCTGTGATTTAAGTTTGATTATCTCAAGTTTTGAAATGCAATTACTTACTGATGTATTTAAAGTCGACAGTAACTTATTGCATCATCTGCCTTTTATGGTCGATTTAAGCTCACTCCCTGAACAAACTAAATCGTTTGAGCAACGCCAACACTTTATGACCATAGGTAATTTTCGCCACGCCCCAAACTGGGATGCAGTGTTGTACTTACAGCAAATTTGGCCACTGATCCGTAAACAATTACCGCAGGCTGAGTTACATATTTATGGCTCTTACCCACCACCAAAAGCCACGGCACTCAATAACCCTAAAACTGGCTTTTTAATTAAAGGTTGGGCCACTGATGCTTATCAAGTAATGGAAAGTGCGCGTGTGTGTATCTCACCGCTGCGTTTTGGTGCTGGCATTAAAGGAAAGCTGTTAGAGGCGATGATCATGCAAACACCCAGTGTTACAACGACAATTGGTAGTGAGGGCATGCACCATGATTTACCTTGGAGTGGTGTGGTTGAAAATGAGCCACAGCAATTTGCCGATGCCGCTGTGGCACTGTATCAAAATAAAAGTTTATTTACGCAGGCACAAACAGCCGGTAATACGATATTAAAAACGCACTACGACAAACAGCTTTTATCTAATAATTTAATCATTAAAATTCAATCAATTAAAGAGCAATTACAAGCTCACCGCGAAGCAAATTTCACAGGCCAAATGCTCAAACATCACACAATGCGCAGCACTCAATATATGGCACAGTGGATTGAAGCTAAAAACAAATAAAAAAAACTAGACAGGCGGTGATTAGTGTTTAAAATTCCCGCCAAACTAGGTAGGCAAATTTAGATGTATTGTCTATATTTTTTAACTGAATAATTTAAATTTTGGCTCAATACAAATTTGAAAACCGCAACGTTTACAGAAAAGCGCAAATTTATCGTTAAACTGGGTAAGATGCTTCATAAGTATGGTACCCCAGCTTATCGACTCGAAGCTCACTTAATGGAAGTGGCTACTTACCTTGATCTTAAATCTTCATTTGTAATGTCACCCACTTCCGTAACTTTTGTGATTTGGACAGATGGCCATGAAGATGAATATACTCACGTTGCCCGTGTTGATCCTGGTGATCACGATTTAGGGTCGTTAGCCGATACCGATGATCTGGTTAATAAAATGCTCAATGGCGAACTCACGCTACAAGAAGTTGACGTTCAACTCGACGCCATTTTTATTATGCCAAATCCGTATAATCGCTTTACCACAGGGGTTGCCTTTGCTACCTCTGGCGGCGCATTTGCAATGCTGATGGGCACCAGCTGGAATGACGTATTTTGGTCAGCGCTACTTACCTCTGTCGTTTACTTATTTGTACTGTGGTCAGCGCGTTCAAAACGCGTAGGCCATATGTTAGAGCCATTAGTGGCGATAGTCTCGGCTATTTTGGCCTGCGCTGTAAGCGTGCATTTAGACGTCGGGATTAATATTCGTTTAGTGGTATTGTCTGCGATTATTGTGTTTATACCCGGGCTTGCATTAGCACTGGGCCTAGCAGAACTTGCAGCGCGGCATTTAGTTTCTGGTACAGCGCGTGTGATGGATGCTTTTATGCTGTTGTTTAAACTGTATTTTGGTGCCTTCATCGGCATTGCGATTGGTTTTGCACTATTTGGCCAAGCCGATTTCGTACAACCTGACCCTTTACCTAAATGGACGGCTTGGTTGGCAATCTTTTTACTCTGTAGCAGCTTAATCGTTATTTTTAGAACCAAACTAAAACATGCTACATGGTCTATCGCCTCTGGCTTTATCGCTTATGGCAGCAGTATTGGCTCTGCGATGTATTTAGATTACACCTTAGGAACATTTGTAGGTGCATTTGCGGTGGGTGTATTTAGTAACCTATTTAACCGCGTAGCAAACGCTCCTGCCTCAATTGTTGCCATGCAAGGCTTGATTGTATTAGTTCCAGGTAGCAAAACTTACATAGGTCTAAACTCATTAATTGAAGGGCAAGACTTTGTGTATGCTGAGCACATCGGCCAACAAACCTTCCTAATATTTATGTCATTGGTGGCTGGATTAATCTTTGCCAACGTTGCACTCCCACCGAAAAAGAGTTTATAAAGCAATTAAGTGTCTAGCCTGCTAGGCGCTTAATTTAAAAGTAAACGTGAACCTATTGCTCTTAGTTACTTCCCTATCGTGAAATCTTAACTCGCCGTTAATGAGTTGCTAAAAAACTCTGCGATCAACTCTTCTTAAGTATCAAACCTTAAAGGGTTATAATACCAATCGACTTAAATATTTAACCATTCTAGCGAGCTAAATGGTCAGTAACTTAACACGATTGGTATAAGCACTTTCAATAAATCTAAGATAATCAGATCCGTCCTGCATCAATCTTTATAATTTTCCCACTCATTTTTAGCCACAAAAATACGCTCGTAATTAAACGTTCTAAATAAACGTCGGGGGTACTAATGCCAATAATCTTGTTCAATTACCTTTTCCCTTTCATTTTTTAATCCACTAGTTGTGAATTGTAAAAATTAAAGTCACAAAATAGATTGAGTAAATTTAATTTATTAAAAAACAAAAATAAATAATAAATTTAAACTATTGATATAAATAAATTAAAAAGTAAACTGCATCATTTTACTTTCAATTTTGTCACTTTCACAACTATTCATCTAAATTCAAGACTCTATTTTTAAAAAGGCGTTTAATAGAGGCACAAACAAAGCTGGTACAGGTTACTTTTACAAATAAAGGTAGCCATAAACTAATCTCCCTTAGTTGCCAGCTTAAGTTTGTAGACAGCGTCTTAAATGTAATTCGGATCTTAAAAGTGAATACATAGGTACGAATAACATATACACAATCTGATACAACAAAATAAAGTTTTGATTCAAGGGGAATCGAGGATGTTAAAAGTAAAAATAAATAAGCTATATTTAGCAGTTAGCGCATCACTTATTACATCGGCATTGAGCTTACCTATGGTAGCCCACGGCGCCGAGCTTAAAAGCACAGATGAAGTTGAAGTAATCCAAGTTCGTGGTATTCGTGGCAGCGTTGTTAAATCGCTAAATACTAAACGCTATTCAAATGCCATAGTCGATGCAGTAACTGCGGAAGATATCGGTAAATTCCCCGATCAAAATGTTGCAGAATCACTGCAACGCATAACTGGCGTATCAATTAGCCGTAACTTTGGTGAAGGAGAACGTGTTAGTATTCGTGGTACGAGCGAGAGCCAAAACCGCACATTATTGAATGGCCAAGCTGTTGGCTCTGCCGATTGGTGGACAAACTCTGCCGCAAGCCGTGGTTTTAACTACACGATGCTGCCCTCTGAAGTTGTATCTGGATTAGAAGTTTATAAATCACCTGAAGCCGACATCGATGAAGGTTCTATAGGTGGAACTGTTATAGTACGAACTCGTAAGCCGCTTGATTTAGAAGCGAATAAATTTGCCGGCTCAGTACTTGCTCAATACAGTGAAATTTCAGGCGAAACCGACCCACAACTCTCTGCAATGTACAACTTTAAAACTGAAGACGAAACCTTCGGTGCACTTATTTCATTGGTTCGCCAACAGCGTAATTTGCGCCGTGATGGTATTGAATCATGGAGCTGGGCAAAACGTGATATCACCTTAGAAGATGGTACTGAGTACAAAGACGTATACAGCCCAGGCGGTGGTGGTTCTGCCATGTTTTTACAAGAGCGTATCCGTACCGGTATCAATTTAGCTGTGCAGTATCAACCTACTGAGCAATTAGATTTAACCTTCAATGCCCTTGATTCGACCCTTGAAGCAAATAATGAAAATCAAAACTTTCTTTGGCTGCCTGGTTACGGTGGCTCACAATACACTGATGTCACATTAATAGAAAATGATCAAGTTGGTACTATGCTCGTTGGCGGGACTTTAGGGTTATCACCGACGGCTAATAATATTCTTGATGAGACCAAAGTACGTAACTCTGAAATCAACACTAAGTCATACGATTTAAAAGCGGATTACCAAGGTGATTTATGGTTGACCAGTGTACATGTTGGATATACCGAAGGCAGCGGCGGCTCGCAAGCTGATCGCAGTGTTGGTTGGGAAGGTAACTATATACATAGTTTCGACACCTCAAATGTAGAAGATGTGCGTACTAGCTATGGTGCAGATCCAGCTGATGGTAAAAACTGGGATCTAGGTTTTTTACGTTACGATAATAATAATGCCAAGGATGATGAAACTTACCTACAAGTTGATTTTACGCGCCCAATTGACATCGCTGTCTTTAGTAAAGTTAAGTTTGGCTTAAAGTACCGAGACCATTCACGTTTTAATACTAAACACACCACTGATAACCGCACCGATTTGGGCTGGAACTTAGCAGACTATTCGCTATCAATGCCATCAGATTATTTATCAGGCCTAGGCTCTGACGGTACACTGAGTAATTACGCAATCACCGACTCAGATAAAGTTCGCCGTGAAGGTGATGCTCTTGATTGGAACTACCGTGTACTCAAAGCGAGTACCTTTGAGGTTGAAGAAAAAATTACCGCAGGTTATATCAAAGCAGATATAGATGTTGAAGGTATGCGCGGTAACTTAGGTGTTCGTTTGGTGCAAACTCAGCAATCAACGGCAGCCTATGTAGGTGAAAGTGGCTCGGAAGTATGGACCAATGATGACCGTGACTATTTTGATATTTTACCGAGCATCAATTTAGCAATTGATTTAGATGACGATGTACTACTGCGCTTCAGTGCAGCACGTGTTATGTCGCGTCCAGATTATGCATCAATGACTCCTTCAACCTCTTATAACCTCGAAACACAGACAGGCAGCGGTGGTAACCCTGATATAGACCCATATCGTGCAACCCAGTTTGATACTGGGGTTGAATGGTATTTCAGTGACGCAGGTTTATTCTCAGCTGTTGTATTTTACAAAGATATTCAATCTTTCTTAGATGTTTCACCAAATCTTGAAATACATGAAGGTGTTGAGATCTTAGTAAACCGCCCGACTAACGGTCGATCGGGTCGTATCCAAGGTCTTGAACTTGGTTATCAACAAGAAATCCTTGATGGTTTTGGCTTAAATGCTAACTACACATTTGTCGATGGTGAAGCAAAAGATGCAGATGGCAATGATACGATTATTCCAGGTAACTCTGAACACACAGTCAATTTAAGTACTTACTATGAAACAGAAACCTTTAGTACCCGTATTTCATATAACTTCCGTACTGGTTACAACTCAGGCCAAGGCCATGGTTATGTTGATGATTATGGTCAGGTGGATGCGAACTTTACCTATAACGTAAACGATAATCTAGCGCTTGTGTTAGAGGCAATTAATTTAACAGACGAGCATACCTTTAGCTATCAAGAAAAAGGTGTGCAACAAGCACTGACCGGTGTTTACGCGGATGGTCGTCGTTTTGTAGCCGGAGTACGTTTTAACTTTTAATATCCATTTTTGTCGAACTCCAAGCTAACACAGGTATTCGACTCTCGCCAAGGACGGCATCGCCCCTATGCCCAGGGGTTTAAAGCAGGTAGTCATTTGACTGCCTGCTTTTTTTCATGCTTAGGAAATTACCATTATTAGTAGCACAAAGGCGCTAGTAATAATAAACAAAACAAGTACAATCAATAGGTAAAAAAGTTACTCGATCAACATCGGCGAAGCATAATACGTGTCAGAAAGCACAGTTAGTCATTACAATAAACAAACAACAAGATTTTGTCGTTACAAATTCTTAATTGTATTGCTTTGCCTATTTTTTGTGTTCCAGACTAAAGCTGACTTACTGAGTGCAACTCTCGATTACCATCAGGGAAACTTCAACGATGCGAAGCGCGAATTCCAACAATTAGCCTATTTGGGTAATGCCGATGCAATTTACAATATTGCTGTTATGCATTTACATGGCCAAGGGGTTGAAAAAAATAAAGCCCAAGCCTATGCCTGGTTTAGTTTAGCGGCAGATTTTGGCTTACTTGATGCACGCGATACTGCAATGCTGATAGCCAGACAGAGTAACAATCAACAACCTCTTGATGATGCCTATAATGCACTGCTAAAACAACTCAGCTTTCAGTGGTATGACCGACAATTACGGCCAGAATTAAACGCCAGTCCAGCCCCTCATGCGAGTCCACAACGTAGCTATACTGTAGAGCCAAAATACCCAGAACATGCCTATAAAAATGGTATCGAAGGCTGGGTCTGGTTAGAGTTTGATATTGATAAAAGCGGCGCAGTAACAGATGTTTCCTTAATTGATTCATACCCTGAAAAAACCTTTGATAAAGCCATTATCAACGCAGTTAAACGTTGGAAATATCAAGGTGATAGCCAAACATTGCCCTATTACAACCGTTCTCTACTGTATCACTTTACGACCTATAAAGGTAAACAGTATGAACAAAGCTTCAAAAGCCAACAACGTGAATACAATGAAAAAATTTCAGACTTAATTGATGCCGCCGAACAAGGTAACGCCTTAGTGCAATATTATATTGCCAATTGGCTAAGTTCTGACGACTACAACGCAACTAGATTATTGAAATATCACTGGCAACAAGCAAATGCTAACAGTGAATTACTACTGCGTTCAGCTGTCAATGGCTATGCTAATTCGCAGTATCGTATTGGCGCAAATATGCTTCGCGGCGAGTACGGTAAAGTTGATCGTGAAAAAGGATTGAATTGGATTGTGCTCGCAGCACAAAGTGGCTTTGCTAATGCGCAATACCGTTTAGGCCGAGAGTTACTCAATAGCCAACATGTGGATTATGCGCCTAATAAGGCCTTAAAATGGTTAAAAGCTGCAGCAGAGCAAGGCTTGTTTAGTGCCAAACGCGATCTCGCCTTATTGCTTTTTGAGTTAAAAAAGCCCGCCCAACAAGTAACTGCCGCCTTAAATTCAGCACTGATAGATGATAGTGAACACCCACAATTATTATTACTAAAAGCGCGAATTCAAGCTGCTAGTAATAAACCGCAACACGCTAAAAAACTGGCTAATAGTGCTCTAAAAGAAGCGAATGCTCGTAACTGGGATCAAAGCCGAATCAAACAATTTATGGCGACACTACCTTAACTGCTTTGTGTAATAGAATATCAGTTTCAATGCCATCCACTTGACTAAATACCACTTGACGCCCGTCTGTTGAACTACTGATATTTAAATTAATATCAATGTCGTAACCATAAACACCAAGCTCTTTTATAAACACATTACGCTTTTGCTCTGTTAAATAACAATACAGCAATAATTGATGCCCTTGACGGAGTACATAATAAATACCATGTTTAAATACCGCAGGCTTAAATAACTCAAGTGATGGCAATAATTGCGCTAATGGTAATTGCTGCTCTAACACCGCTGATAGATAAGTTCGCACGTGTAAATCATGTTCTAAATACGAGCTATTAAGTTGCCACAATGGATGTTCTTCGTCTAAGGTTTCAAACTTAACGCTATCAGCAACCAATGAGTTACTCATCTGCTGAATATCATAACGCCAATCTTGCCATTGTGCCTGTTCATTCGTGCTTTGCTGCTTTTTAACTTGATAATAAATACTGTGACTATCTGGCGACCAATGCACTGCATTAAGCTGCTCAAAACCCGAAATTATTGGTACTAAGCGCCGCGAAAAAGTATTGATCAAATACACATTTTGTTGCTCGTCAGCCAATAATACGTTGTCACCATTAGGAGAAAAAAGCAGGTATTTTGGCGTAATATCACTGGGCAGAGTAGCGATCAAGTTCGCGGTTTTACGTTGTTTATGCTTAAGCCATACTTCTATATGAGTAAAGCCCGTGATCCCTCTACGCTGTAATGAAATAAACGCGCTTTGCTGCCCGTCGGGGGATACCGCAGGTAAAATATCCATTCGTGCCGACGATGACAGTTGTACAGCATTACGGATCTGAGGCAAATCCTGAGTAAAATCGAGTTCAATTTGATACAAATTAACGCGCGCTTGTCCTTCAGCATGGGCAATATCGCCTGTTTGCGGGTTAACCGCTAAATCGGCAACAAAGCCTAGCGGTTGGTGAACTAGTTGTTCATTACCTTGATAGTCATAACGGCGTAATGCATCATCCCCGAGCCAATAATAATTGTCTTCACTGTCAAATAATAACGGCGCATGACTATGACGACTGCGCTTTATTTCAGTACGCTTAAGTGATTGTGTTAAATCAACTTCACTAACGCTAAACCAGCCTTGATCTTTTTCCAGTAACAGCATTTTATTATGCTTGTTAATATCAAAAGTGATTGGTTTAAAATCCCCTACGATTTGCTGCTCTAATAAAGTTGGCGTAGGTGTAAATGCTAAGGTATATTTTACTAGCCGTGGCTGCTCATCCTGCCAATGAGTGGTGTAAATCGTATTCTCATCAACCCAATGTAGTTTGGTTGGGCCGTGGCGTTGTTGGCAGCGGGTCAATTTAAACTCGGGACTCAAACGCCACGTTTCAATTGCGTTAGATACAGGGATCACCCGAATATCGCAGCTCAGTGGATCATATCTAAAATATGCCAGCCATTTACCATCCGGAGACCATACTGGCGCTTCTTCAGAATAACCTGAGTTTTTAATACTGTGGACAGTTTTACTTTGTTGATCATAAACCGCCAAATCAAACTGACTTTGCTGCTCGTTTGACTGGCTAAACGCTAAATATCTACCATTTGGGGAATAACGTAAAAATACTTCTGCACCAGGAGCTGAGGTGATCCGTGATTGATACTCATAATTTAAACTCGGCGCTTTAGGTGCAAGTAAATACTGACTAATAAGTGTAATGATGGTGCCAAAAATTAATCCAAGCGTAATAAATAAAACGGATGTACGTGGCGTTGCTGGTGTGACTTTGTCTAATAATGTCGGGGCATCGCTTACTTGTGCTATTAATTGATAGCCAACTCGCGGGACAGTTCTAATAAAGAGCGCGGTGTTTTTATCATCCTTTAAACTTTTACGCAGTTGGGTGACCAGCTGGCTCACCGAGTTATCACTGACCACCACTTCTGGCCAAATCTTATCCATAATTATATCACGAGGAACCGCTTGGCCTTGATGCTCAAGTAATAATTTTAGCAACATCAATTGCTTTGCTTCAACCGCGCACCAACGCCCTGCCACTTTCACTTTTAAGGCAGTAAAGTCAACGAGTACATCATTAAGTAATAACTGTTTTAGCTCGGGTGTTGGCATCGTTCGTTTTTTACACACGTTAATCTATGGTTAAATAAGCCAAGAAGGCGTATTATAAGCAAGTACAGTAAATCATAACATAGCCCGCAGCTAAGCACTTATCTTATAAGTACTTAGCTGCAGCATAATTTTTAATGTCGCTTCAACTGGGTCGAATATGCCGATAAAAGCAGTCAATTTTGTTAACATGACGATTCTCTTCACACTCTGCTCATTTATGAGTATGGCAAATCCCCCTGTTACCAGCGACGAAAAAAAATTAGAAACAATTCAAATTAGGGGCTTTCATGACAGCGCTATCAAAACACTGCAAGATAAACGTGATAGCCAATCAATCATAGAAGCAATTAGTGCACAAGATATTGGTAAGTTCCCAGATAAAAATGTTGCCGAAGCATTGCAACGTATTACCGGAATTTCACTATCGCGTGCACAAGGTGAAGGTGAGCGTGTCGGTGTCAGGGGCACAACACCTGAGCAAAATCGTACTTTTTTGAATGGCCAAGCCATTGCCTCGGCCGATTGGTGGATCTCAACTCAGCCAAACCGAGGTTTTAACTACACATTATTACCTGCTGATTTAGTATCTTCGCTTGAAGTTTATAAAACCCCGCAAGCAGACCATAACGAGGGGTCACTCGGTGGCTCTGTCAATATAAAAACTCAGCGTCCATTGCATACCGAACGTAATCATTTTGTTGCCAACGCACAAATACAATACAATGATTTATCTGGCGAGTTTGACCCACAACTGGCTGCATTTTATAACTGGACTAATCCAGATAAAAATTTTGGTGCTCTGATAACTTTCACGCGTAATCAACGTTCATTGCGTCGTGATGGTCTTGAATCTTGGGGTTGGCATGAGCAAAACTTCCAACAAAATACAGATGGTACGCTCACAGCAAGTGACGATAACACCGCAGATATAAAAAATATTTGGACACCTGGCGGAGGTGGCTCAGCTATTTTCCAGCAACAACGTATTTTGACTAGTGCAACTGCGAATTTTGAATATCAACCAAACTTAGATTGGAATATTCAACTTAATACCTTGTATTCAGTACTTAATGCCGATAACAGTAACCAAAACTTTTTATGGCAACCCAGTAGCGTGTTTGCCAGAGGTGGCCATATCAGTGATGCTCGTATAAGTGATAACACATTAACTTACGCCCGCTATTCACAAGTGCCTGAGCAAAATACACAAAACCTGCCTTTTAGTACTGCAATGGAAGCTATTTGGCGAGAATCTGAAATAAATACCAGCAGTGTGCATTTAATTGTCAGTCAACAAGCACACCTTTGGCAGAACCAATACCAAATTGGTTTTACCAAAGGCGGTGGTGGCTCTAAGCAAGATCACACATCGCAATTTTCCGCCAATACTGCTTTTAGCGTAAACACCACTGAGCGTAAAAATATTATTGCCAATTATGATGTTTCTCCCCTTGATGCACAGGCTTGGCAACTGACAGAAGCACGTAACGACAGCCAAGATTCCAATGATCAAGAGCTCTATTTACAAGGTGATTTTGAACGCGCAGTTGATCATTCTATCATCAGCGCGATTAAAGTAGGTGCAAAATACCGCGACCATCAACGCGATTTTATTCGTTACCGTTCATTCAATGGCGCATTTGATGGTATAGCTCAACAGCTTGATTGGACGTTAGCGGATTACCCTGCTAGTTTTCCCCATGGCTTTTTGTCCGATATTGGTGATCAATATGCCCTCAGAAATTATAGCTTCGCCAATATTAGTGCGTTATCAAAAGACTTCCAAACTATCGACTTTATAAAACAACAAGAAAAAGCTAGCAGATTTGATATTCAAGAACGCACCACCGCAGGTTATGTTAAATTGATGCTAGATGGTGATGACTACCGTGCTAACCTTGGCGTAAGGCTTGTAAATACTAGGCAAGACGCTGGTGCTTATAAACGTATTGGTTCACCGGTTGAACAACAAGAAAGTTTTGCATGGCAGCAACATAATAAAAATTATGTCGATATATTACCCAGCGCCAATATCAGTATTGATTTGAATGAGAACCTGATCGCCCGTATCAGCGCCGCACGCGTAATGTCACGTCCTCAGTATAATCATTTAATGCCTTCAACTAATTACAATGTCACTCAAGCACAGGGTCAAGGAGGCAATCCTGACTTAGACCCCTATCGAGCCAATCAATTTGATTTAAGCGTTGAGTGGTATTTTAATGATGCTGCCCTCCTTTCTGTGGCGTTATTTAATAAAGATGTCGAATCATTTGTTGAATTTAAACGTACCATTGAACAACATGAAGGCATTGAAATGACCATTGACAGACCAATCAATGGCAGTGGTGGTACTATTCGCGGTGTTGAGATTGGCTATCAACAAGAGCTTATCTATGGTTTTGGCTTGATCACCAACTATACGTTTGTTGATGGCGACCGAACAGATAGCACATCAGCGCGCGACGATTATGTACCCGGCACCTCAAAACACACTATTAATCTAACCAGTTATTATGAAAATGATTGGCTAAGCTCACGCTTGGCGTATAACTATCGCACACATTTTGCCACGGGTGTGGGAGAGACTATGATGGATGATTTTGGCCAACTTGATGGTAGCGTCACTTTTAAAATATCTGATAGCCTTGATTTTGTTATTGAAGCGATAAACCTCACCGATGAGATCACTTACCTTTATGAGCGTAATGAATATGCGCCAACGGGCATTTATCAAAATGGCCGTCGCTTTTATGTTGGTGTGCGCTACAGCCATTAGCCGACAATGTTTGCCTATTAATCGCATATTTTAGCATTTAAGGTACACCTTGTTATAATCCTTCGATAATTAAAACATGCGAAGGAAAATTCATGATAAAAACTAGCCTAGCACTGGCTCTTGGACTCTCAAGCTCACTGGCATTTGCAGCCACATCGCTTACTGTAGAAGATATCCCTAAAATTCAGTCAGTTATTCAAACCAGCATTAGTCCAGATGGTGACAATGTTGCATTTACCCGCTCAGTGCCACGTGAATTATACGTCGACGAGAATGGCGCCAATTACAGCGAACTCTATGTCGTCGATGATGAAGGTGTCGAGCGTCCTTTCATTACCGGCTCTGTAAATATCAAGAGTATTCAATGGTCAAACGATAGTAAAACGATCTACTTTTTAGCAAAACTTAAAGACGACAAGTTTACCGCGTTATATCAAATTCCAGTGGATGGTGGTCAAGCGCAAAAAGTACTATCGCTTAAAGACACATCAATTTCTAGCTATCAGTTAAGCCCGAATAACAAACAACTCGCTATTTTAGCTATGCCAGCGGCTGATAAATCTGAAAAAGAGCTAAAAAAATTAGGCTTTATGGCTGAGGTGTATGAGCTAGGCTTAAAAGATAAACAACTATTTATTGTCGATTTAGCCAAAACAGATAAACCTCTGACACCAACAGCGCTTAACGTTGCGAACTATGTAAGTGATGTAAACTGGGCCGCAAAAGGCGATAAGTTATTAGTAAAAACCCAGCCTACAGCGCTAATTGACGACAAATACACTAAATCACAATGGCACTTATTTGATATTGCGACTAATCAAGTGACGATGTCGTTTGCTACTGAAGGTAAATTAGACAGTGCTGAACTGTCTCATGATGGTCGTTACATCGCAATTCTAGGTGCCGAAGATAAGCATGATCCAGCAGCTGGTCGTTTATTTTTAGCTGACACAAAAACAGGTGAAGTAAGTGATTGGTTACCTAATTTCATGGGTCATATCGTTGATTTTGAATGGTCACATAAACGCAACACGCTTAATTTTATTGCCAATGTAGGTACGCAAAGTTTTGTCGCAAGCATTAAAACCGGCTCTAATAAATACAAAAAAATTATTAATGAAGGCCAATTTATTGCATCAAATCTGAGTATTTCTGATTCAGATAAAACCTTAGCGCTACGTGCAAACACTGCAAAGCACCCAAATGAAGTATTCATTATTCGTGGTTCTAAAGCACAACGTTTAACGGATTCAAACAACTGGTTGAATGACAAACGTTTTGCTAAGCAAGAAACTATTTCACTTAAGGCTCGCGACGGTGTTGAGATTGATGGCATATTAGTCTACCCATTAGATTATGAAAAAGGCACGCGCTATCCATTAATCATGTCAGTGCACGGTGGCCCTGAAAGCCATGACAAAGACGGTTGGGTAACAAACTACTCGCGCCCAGGTCAAATGGGGGCTGCACGTGGTTATGCAGTCTTTTACCCAAATTACCGTGGCTCTACAGGTAAAGGCGTTGATTATTCAAAGCTTGGTCAAAACGACTATGCCGGTAAAGAGTTTGACGACTTAATTGACTTTAAACAGCATCTTGTTGAAATGGGCTTAGTTGATACTAAACGTGTTGGTATTACGGGTGGCTCTTATGGTGGTTATGCATCAGCATGGGCCGCAACAAAATTAACTGAACACTTTGCTGCGAGCGTAATGTTTGTAGGTGTTACCAACCAACTATCTAAATTTGGAACTACTGATATTTCCAACGAAATGAATCTTGTGCATGCACGTTCATACCCATGGGATAAATGGCAGTGGTATTTAGAGCGCAGCCCTATTTACTGGGCTGGCCAGTCTAAAACACCATTACTGATCATGCATGGTAAAGATGATCCTCGCGTACACCCTGCACAATCAATGGAACTGTACCGTTATATGAAAGTACAAGGCAAAGATGTACGCCTTGTATACTATCCAGGCGAAGGTCATGGTAACCGTAAAGTAGCCGCGCAATATGATTACAGTTTACGTTTAATGCGTTGGATGGATAACTATTTAATTGACGGCAAAAAAGACATGCCAGCATTCGAGATTGACCATGCAGGCAAGTTAAAAGCGGTAAAAGACGCCAATAAATAACTCTCTTCTTTTGTGTAAATATGCTTTTAGGCCAACATTCATGTTGGCCTTTTTGCTTTTGAATAACAATGTATATGGATGTAATATAAAGGCCTAACTCGGTAATTTTTACAAGAAAACATCCTAACAAGCTAAAATATAAAAATTAAATCAATATATTACAACAACTTAAAAGTTGGCTTCTGTCTTGCAATATTCATTGTAATTAATGAGTAAAGCAAGGAAAACCCATGAATATTTTTGAAGCACTTCGTAATGATCACGATAAACAACGTTCGCTTGTCGATGCGCTGATAAAAACCCAGGGGGAGTCACCGAATAGACAGTCTCTTATGGATAATTTAAAACATGAGTTAGTAGAACATGCTAAATTTGAAGAGCGTTATTTCTACAATCCTTTGATGTTTGATGATTTAACCCATGAAAAAGCCCGTCATAGTATTGCAGAGCATCATGAACTTGATGAATTGATTGAGCAACTTGAAGAAACTGATATGAGCTCACCAGCGTGGCTTGTGACCGCTAAAAAATTACATCATCTTGTACATCATCATCTCGCTGAAGAAGAGCATGAAGTATTTCAACTAGCAGGTAAAGCGCTAACCGAAAGTCAAAAAGAAAGTCTAGCCGAAAAGTATAATGATGCGATGAGTTAACTGCTATATGTGCCCGCTTTAATTTATAAAGCTCTCTAAATAGCTACAACTCTATACCATTTGCATTTATTAGGCACCTCTAACACGGTCAATACTTGGCTAAGCAAATACTCTTAAATTAACTAAGCCCGGCATCAAACGCTGGGTTTTTTAATGCTCATGCTCCATCCCCACATTTATTTAATATGAAAATCATTCATTGAATGTAAATATTTCGCAATTGAATATACAACTGATAATTGTTATCATACCCACCTTGGTTACTTATTAGATTAATAATCTTTATTCTTGTCATGAAGGAAGTACAATGAAATCCCGCCCGCTTTATCTGGCCTCACTGATCAGTGCATTATTAACATCAACAACACTTATTGCTGATGATGACACAGCTGAAAATATGGAAGTGATGGTTGTCACCGCTTCTGGTTATGAGCAAAAATTAATAGATGCACCTGCAAGTGTCTCAGTTGTCTCTCGCGAAGATCTACAAAATAAGCCATTTACTAGCCTTGCTGATGCGCTTCGTGATATCGAAGGTATCGATGTTGGTGCCGGACAAGATAAAAACGGTAATATTAGTATTACCATGCGTGGTTTACCCGCAAGCTATACTCTAGTGCTTATTGATGGCCGCCGTCAAAGTGACGTAGGTAATATAGGCCCAAACAACTTTGGTAACAGCCAATTTATGTATATGCCGCCACTTGAGGCTATCGAGCGAATTGAAGTCGTTCGTGGCCCAATGTCCACTTTATATGGCGCTGATGCAATCGGTGGTGTAATCAATATTATCACTCGTAAAAATCTTGATAGCACCCATGGTAGCGTCACGGTAAGCAGTAATATCCAACAAGACGATCAATACGGTAACGATAATAAAGTCGATATATATTTGACCGGCCCAAGCGGCGTTGAGGGATTAACTTACGGGATCCGTGGTAGTTTTTATGACCGTCAAGAAAGTGAGCCAACTTACAGCGAAAGTTTACCACTTCCAGATGGCAGCATGTGGGTTGATGATGGTAGCTTTGGCGATAAAAAAATCGTTGCAGCACGTAACTGGAATGCCGGCGCAACAATAAACTACCTGATCAATAATCAGAATGAAATCACCTTTGAGTACGACATAGCCAAACAGCGTTACGATAACACCGAAGGTCAAACGGGTACGTTAGATAGCCCAGTCAGTTTATGGCGTGTTAGCAAAGGCATTGTACAGCCACGCGTTGGTTATACTCCATATCAACGTGTTGAACGTGAGCAATTTGTATTTGCACATGTTGGTCGATACGATGTTGGTACGCTTACCAGCAGCATTACCCAAAGCAGCAGTGAAAACTTTGGTCGCTCATTACCTCTTAATGTACAAGAGCGTTTAGGTGTGCAGGCCATTTGGGACCAAGCAGTACAAGATCAAGGCATCGACAAGCCAGAACTAACGGATGCAATTTACGCTCAACTTGATGAGACTTTTTTACCACGCCCAATGCGTACACTAAAACTTGATAACTTAATTATTGATACTAAGTTTGAATCAAATATAGATAACCACTATTTTGTAGTAGGCGCACAATATTTTGATGCCGAAATGGAAGATGGTGTATTTGGTATGTACGGGGATGGCTTCCGTGAAGGTACGACTCAAGATCATCGTCAAACAGCTGTATTTGCTGAAGATAACTGGGAAATTACCACAAATCTAACTGCAACTTTCGGCGCTCGTTATGATCATCATAATATCTTTGGCTCACAAGTTAGTCCTCGCGCTTATTTAGCCTACTCTCCTGCTGATGAATGGACTTTCAAAGGTGGTATCAGCACAGGTTACAAAACCCCTGAGCCAAACCAACTATTCTCTGGTATTACAGGTTTTGGTGGCCAAGGTACTAAACCTTTTGTTGGCACGCCAGACTTACAACCAGAAACCAGTGTAAACTACGAAATGGCTGCTTACTTTAATGGCAGTGATAGTTTTAGTGGTAACGTAACGGTGTTTTACAATGATTTTAAAGACAAAATCATTAACCAAGATAACTTACCAAACTGTGAAGTGGCCATAGCTGATGAACCTTGTGTTGAAATTGGCGAAGGTTGGGCTGGCATCGGTAGCACCACCTTTACGCAAGCTGCTAACGTAGATAAATCAGCTACTCGTGGTGTTGAAATTGCTGCTAATTGGCAGATTATTGAACAGTTGTCACTACGTGGGAACTTTACTTACACCGATAGTGAAGTGAAAAGTGGCCGTGATGAAGGACTACCTTTAGTTAATACACCTAAAAATATGTATAACTTAACGCTTGCATGGCAACCATTGGATGATTTGAGTATTTCACTTATTTCTGAAATCCGCAGCGATCGTTACCGTGGTACGGCAAATGTGTCTGGTCCACAGGGCCCTGAAACACAAAAGCTCTACTACAAAGCCTATGATCTATATCATTTAGCAGCAAGTTATAAAATTAATGATAGCCTAGCATTAAATGCCCGTATTAATAATCTGTTAGATGACGACTTATCAAGCCGTACTTGCTTATTAGCAACCTCAGAGGAAGAGTACGAATGTACATCTGATTACAATACCACCCAAAAAGCACGCAGCTTGTGGGTATCAATGAGTTACAGTTTCTAGAATAAGAAGCTATAAAAATAAAGCCCAGCAACAATGCTGGGCTTTTTTTTATTACGATTTAACCGTGCCTTTTATACTTCATCACCCAACACAGATTCGTGGCCGAAGCAGCTTAAAGCGTATACTCAATAAGGGTTACCGATGAATAAGCAAAGGAAGCCTTAACTTATAGTATTAAATTTTAGAGTTTATTCGCTTAGTATGTGAAGATATGTTTTGACAGATTTAATTTAAATCATTGAGGGATCTTATGTATAGAATATGGCTATTAAGTTTATGTTTTGTCTTCGGTATTGCAAATGCACAAGCGCCGCAACCACTGAGCTATGACGCATTATTAAGCAACTATAATTACGATTTTGACGTTGACTATTTTAACCTTGACTCACAAGGGCTGTCGTTAAAAATGGCGTATATTTACTTACCTGCAAAGGCTGGTAAACCCGTTATGACTTTAATGCATGGTAAAAACTTTAACGCTCATTACTGGACTGAAACTGCACTATTGCTACAAAAACTCGGTTATGGCGTGCTGATACCTGACCAAATTGGTTTTGGAAAATCATCTAAACCACGAGATTATCAGTTCTCTTTTGCAGCCTTAGCTAGTCACACCCATGCTTTAATGAGCCAACTTAATATAAATAAATCAATTGTATTGGGTCATTCTATGGGCGGCATGCTGGCAAGTCGCTTTGCGCTTATGTATCCACAAACAACCCAACAATTAATTTTACTCAACCCTATTGGCCTTGAAAATTACCTGCAATATGTTGATTACAAAGACACTAACTTTTTTTATAAAAATGAGTTAGCTAAAACACCTGCCGGGGTAAAAGCATACCAGCAAAAAAATTACTATGACGGAAAATGGAATAACCAATTTGCTGCTCTGACGAATTTTATCACCGGACAAATTCAAGGCCCAGATAAAGAGCTAGTAGCGTGGGTTAACGCAAAAACATACGACATGATTTTTACTCAACCCGTTATCACCGAGTTTAAAAACTTCACTATGCCTGTCTCACTAATTATAGGTACAAGAGACAGGACAGGACCTGGCCGTAACTGGAAGAAACAAGGAGTAGATTATGAACTTGGCCGCTACGATCAATTAGGTAAATCAGCCGCGGCATTAATTCCTCACAGCCAACTATTTGAACTGACTGATTTAGGTCATTTACCCCATATTGAAGATTTTAAGCGCTTTAAAGCTGTATTGTTAAAAGTCTTAGAAGCAGGCTCAAAGCCACTAGAGTAATATTTAGGCAGTTCAGCTGTTAAAGTTATTAACTGCTGGTTTGATTACTCAACGCTGACCTTTGAAAACCAATTAATAAACATAAATGCCTACTATTAGATACCTTTGAGCGATAACAGAAAAATATTGTTAATTAGCATGTGGATTCACTTTTAATATTTTGATGGCACTAAAAAATAACAACTCACTGATATTATTAGACTAAAACTCTATCTCCATTAATATATTGCTATTCTGAAGTTATTTAAAAATTAAATAACTTTTCAGTTTAAAACTAAAAAAGCAGGTAATGTAAACTTA
>TARA_R110001606_G_scaffold152799_1_pt1 | contig 23213 bp, 21 predicted proteins | sample TARA_R110001606 | Tara Oceans TARA_R110001606 (sample SAMEA4398315) | marine metagenome | biome: Polar Biome; feature: [SRF] surface water layer (ENVO:00010504); material: water (ENVO:00002006), including particulate matter (ENVO:01000060) such as... | depth 5 m
GGGATTGCCGCTATTGGTGGTACTGGTGGGATCGTAGGAGCGTTGACAACAAATCTAGCTAATAAGTTAGGGTTGGGAAGTTAGCCTTTGTTAAAATTTACACTTTGGTTTGCAACGACCATCTTATTAAAAAATTATACAAGGACAAGTAAATGGCTATAATAGGTGGCTCAAACGGGAACAAAAATGTTGTTAGGTCTGGTAACAATGTTCCGTATTTAAGGACGTTTTTTTCGTCACCAAAAGCCGCAGGCGCGCCAACGTCAGACAACGCAGACCAGCAACAGAACTTAAACCTATTAAACCCGTCTGCGACGGTTCGTACAGTGGCCTCGTCTGGACCAGATCAAGGTAGAGGTGATGGATACAACGGCAGTGTTTCGCCTGGTCTGCCAAAGACTTCTCAGGGGAGTTCGTTTACTAGCGGCAGTAACCCATTAAGCAGTAATGTTTCTGACGGTCTGAAGAGTGTAGGAGATAGCATAAGCGGAGTTAAAAACTTTGTAGACCAAAACGTTTTTGGATATCAAAGCGCGCAGGCATTGCCAGTGGAAAACTACGCAAGGTCTGCCGCTCTTTCGCTTCTCCCCGGCGGCTCTCTATTATCAGCAGGCGCAAATCTTTACACAGAATCGAAAGCCCGCGAACGTCTTGGTATCGGGCCACTTAAGGGTTTTGGGAACAACTTAGGCGCAGCATTTAATACAGACCACGGGTCTTTAGGTAGACGCGCAGAGGCAGTTCATAGGACGCTTGCAGAGCAATTCGCAGACTCGCGCTCACACCTCACCGACCCGCTGAGTAATCCTACTCTTAATCCTAATTCACGTCACTTTAACCCCGGAGCGTTCGGTCCTATAGATGATGAGTTTGACAGACCGTCAGACCCAGAAAACAGGCCCGGACCCGAAGATTATTTAAAAACAAGTAAGCTCGGTCAGGTAATGACCGGGAAGGTTGATACTGTTGAGGCGAAGAAAGCAAGAGAGGTAGCAGAGCGCGCTGAATGGTGGCGAGCCCGCGCGCGATACTATGCGGGCGGATCGAATGGACGTGCAGCAATGGGCAACCAAGTTACTTCACAGCAAGCAGGCGGTGATGGGTATGGCCCGACCTCTGGCGGCTCTCATGGGACAGGTGGGCATGGTGATTCCTCCGGTCACGGAAATTCAAGGTTCTAAGGCAAATTATGGCTGAAACTAAACCAACACTAACACCAGATCAGGAGAAGGCGGTAAACCGCATGATCGCCATGAAAACGGCGCGTGATGATTTGCTAAAATTCACTGAACTAACAATGCCTCACCCAGACGACCCGGACGATCTTAGTATGTCCAGATATATGGCTGCAAAGCACCATCGGGTATTGGCAGCAGCACTTGAAGAAGTAGATAAAGGACATATTCCGCGTCTGATTGTTACTATGCCTCCCAGACACGGGAAGTCTGAGTTGGTATCAAAACGGTTTATTGCTTGGATGCTTGGGCGTGATCCTTATTTGCAAATTATGTTTGCTACATACAACGAAGATTTTGCGGGTGACTTTGGTGTTGAGGTTCGTGAGATTATGCAGTCTCAGCAATTTTCTCAAATGTTTCCCGGTGTTGGATTTCGTAAGGGTGGCGCTGCTAAAGACCGTATTCAGACAAGTGAAGGCGGTATGTGTGTATTTAAGGGTCGTGGCGGTTCACTCACAGGACGTGGCGCAGACAGACTAATTATTGATGACATACTTAAAGACGCTGAAGAAGCAGACAGTCCGACAACACGCGAAAAATGCTGGCAATGGTTTACGAAGGTTGCCATGACCCGACTTATGACAGTAGGCGCTGCGGTTGTTATCGTAATTACCAGATGGCACGAAGATGATATCGTTGGCAGACTGACAGATCCGACAAACCCTTGTTACCGTGAATCAGAAGCCAAGAAGTGGAAAGTTATAAACTTACCGTTTTTCGCGGAAGACAACGATGCAATGGGGCGCATTAAGGGAGAAGTTTTGTGGCCCGAACGGTTCGATGAAGAATTTGGTTCCGCGCAGCGGACACTTAATCCTCGCGGGTTTTCAGCGTTGTATCAGCAGCGCCCTACTCCAGAAGACGGAGATTTCTTTAAGCGTGATTGGATGAAGTTTTATAAACACAAAGAGCTTCCAAAGGATTTAAGGATTTACGCTTCGTCTGATCATGCAGTAGGGACAAAACAGACGAACGATGCTACAGTAATGATTATAGTAGGCGTAGATTCTAACGATGATATTTACATCTTGGATTGTTGGTGGAGAAGAAAATCAGCAGACCACGTTGTAGATGCGATGATACAGCTTATGGAGCAACACAAGCCGTTAATATGGTGGGCAGAGCGAGGTCATATATCTAAGTCGATTGGGCCTTTTTTAAAAAAACGAATGTCGGAAACAAGGACATACATTAACGTACATGAGGTAACACCAGCCGCAGACAAGCAGACACGCGCTCAGTCAATTCAAGGCCGAATGGCGATGGGAAAGGTTTTTTTCCCCGAAAATTCTACATGGTTGGAGCCAGCAATGGACGAATTGTTAAAATTTCCTCATCACCGACATGATGATTTTGTTGATACATTGGCCTACATCGGACTTGGGCTTGGGCGGCAAGTTGGGCCGTCTTCATATAAACCAAAAAAGACGCTGCCGACCATCGGCACTCTGGCTTGGGTTAAGGCGGATTCCCGATTTCGGGCGAGAACAGCTAGAGCAGAAAAACACGGAGGTTTTTAGTGATGGAAGAAGATTTTGAAGGCGTTGATGTCCAAGAGCAGCAAATGGCTCCTGACCCGGAAAAAAAGAAAAGCCAAATGATCCGTGAGGAATATGACAAGAGTGAGCCGCGTAAGGCTCTTGTTAAGCGGCTCACAGACAAAATTAAAGCTGGTAAAAAGCATCACAAAGACGCTTTTTCTCGTATTCATCAGGATATGCAGCTTGCGCGCGATGGTTACGATAAGAAAGATGGCAACCCTGCGCACTATATTGCGAACGTTGTTCAGCAGCATATTAAAATGAGAACGTCTGCGCTTTATGCTAAAAACCCTAAAGCTGTTGCAAAGCGCCGAGAGCGTATGGACTTTGAAATATGGGACGGAGACATGGAAACGATCATGTTGGCGCAACAGAATATGGCTATTGCGCAGCAATCCATGATGCCTCCAAATCCAATGGACATGAAGCTTTTGCAGGATTACCAACAAGGCAGTCAGCTACGTGACCAATTGGACAGGATTTCAAAGACCTTGGAAGTTTTGTTTCATTATTCAATGCAAGAACAGATACCTTCTTTTAAAACAATGATGAAACAGTTGGTTCGACGCGCTGTGGTCACGGGCGCAGGATATATTAAAATTGGATTTCAGCGTGAGCTAGAAAAGCGTCCTGACGTTGTGGCTCAGATAGCAGATGTTACTCAACGAATTGCCCAGATCGAACGTCTGTCTGCTGATTTAGCAGACGGTGAAATTGAGCATGATTCAGCCGAAGCGGAAGAGTTGGCTTTGTCTCTTGAGAAACTTCAAAGCGAACCAGAATTAATTGTGCGCGAAGGTTTGCTTTATGATTTCCCGCGAACGACTTCTATTATTATAGACCCTGCGTGTGTTCATCTAAGTGGCTTTGTTGGGGCAAACTGGATAGCCGAAGAATATTTGATGACCGTCGATGATGTAAAAGAGACTTATGGTGTCGATGTCGCAACAAGTTACACAGCATACAAGCCAAAATCAGCAGGAACTTTCCGCCAGCACATGGCTGGTGAAGATACTGCTAAAGATAGCAAAGTCCAAGTATGGGAGTTGTACGATAAAAAATCTGGTCTTATGTATGTTATTGCAGACGGATACTGCGATTTTCTTAAAGAGCCGGGAGGACCAAACGTTGACGTTGAACAGTTTTTCCCATTTTTCCCTCTGTCCTTTAATGACACAGAAGACGACGAACAGTTAATACCCCCGTCTGATGTTCGGCTTATGCGAGACATGCAACTTGAATATAACCGTTCTCGTCAAGGGTTGAGGGAGCATCGTATTGCCAATAGACCACGATATGTTTTGGCTGGTGGTACATTTGAAGACGCAGACAAGGACTTGTTAAAGTCCGGGCAACCACATGAAGTTCTTGAGCTTCAAGGTCTGGCAGACGGACAAAAAGTACAAGATGTTCTTACTGGTGTTCCTACCGTTGGTATTGATCCAAACTTATACGAAACAAGTTATTTGTTTGAAGACATGCAAAGGGTTGTCGGATCTGATTCTACAAGCTTTGGTCAGGCTAACGGACAGACAGCAACAGCCAACGCGCTTGCAGAAGGCTCTAGGTCGTCTTCAACAGGGTCAAATGTTGATGATCTTGACGACATGTTCACTCAAGTTGCGCGCGCTTCTGGTCAAATATTAATGTTAGAAATGGATGTTGAAACAGTAAAGAAGATTGTCGGCCCCGGTGCTGTATGGCCTGATATGCGCCGTGAAGAAACAGCCGAAGAAATCTACCTTGAAATTGAGGCTGGAAGTTCTGGTCGTCCAAACCGTGAGCTTGAAATGGCTAACATGGAGAGGATTCTGCCGTTCTTGATTCAAATGCCTACCATTAATCCTAAATGGCTGGCTGAAACAACGCTGAAACGGATGGATGATCATCTTGATCTAACCGATGCCGTTATCGACGGTCTGGCTTCAATAACTGCCCAAAACGGTATGCAACAACCCGGAACAGGAGACCCATCCACAGACCCAAACGCCCAAGGTGGTGAAGGTGCGGACAACGGACCAAAAGGCGAAGGATCGCAGCAAGGACCGCAGCCGGGAATGAGGTCTGTCTGATTTGTTGATTTTACCGACAGACAGTAGTATTATGTCATCCAACAGACAATACAGGAGTAATTAAATTGGCTGGTGAAGATATACAGGCGTTAAACGAGGCTACGGAATCGCCTTCCGAAGCACAGGAAGTAACAGACGATAATTTAGATGCCGCGCCTCCGTCAGACGCGGATACAGAGAGCGATAACGTTGCCGAAACCAAAGCTACACTTCTTGACGCAGTTCGGGATGCTGTAGCCCCAGTAGAGGAAACGCCAGAGGACACGCTCGACTCTGATAATGGTATAGAACTGGAAAGTTCTTCTGAACGTCCAATTGATGGTGATGTTGAGGCAAATGCCGCAGACGACCCTCACGGTGACAGTAAAGAAGAAAATCGTCGTTACGACGAAATCCCACGTTTCAAGCAACTGCGAGAGCAACGAGATACCTTTAAAGAAGGTCACGAAGCCTACAGCAACATACGGAGCTTCATGGATCAGTCAGGTTTGAATGATCAAGAAGTTGCTGAGTTGTATCAACTAGGAGCGCTTATCAAGACCGATCCTCAAGCGAGCATCGCTCATATTGACAAGCTGTCTGAGAATTTGAAGACGCATTTTGGAATGACACTTCCAGAAGACCTTCAAAGTCAGGTTGATGAAGGTCTGGTTTATCCAGAAACGGCAAGTGAATTAGCTCAATCACGTTCTCAAGTCAGCAGACTTGAGCAACAGAATTCGCAGTTAGCAGAGCAACGTCAGGCAGAAGTGCAGACACAATCACGCGAGATTTTGTCTAATGCCGTTGTTGATTGGGAAGCCAGCGTAACAAAAAGTGATCCAGATTATGCCATGAAGCAATCATTTGTAGAGGATCAAGTGAACGTTTTGGTTAGTCAAAACGGACGACCACAGACAGCACAAGAAGCGGTCAAGATGGCAGATGAAGCCCTTGCGACAGTCAACGAGCGGCTTAAAGTGATGCGTCCAGCCAAATCATCAACACGTCCAAACACAAGTGGTCATGTATCCACAAATGCTAGTCCCGCTCCAAAAACACTCGCGGAAGCCGTGAGAATGGCAGCGAACGGCTAGTAAAACGTATGAAGGCGAAACACTATGGCTTTTTCAGCAGGCGAACTAGCTAACATTGCAAACGCAGCGTTAGATTTCTACATCAAGGGCGATGCTCTTGCGCAGTCTATTCAAGACAAACCACTAATGGATATGTTGATGAAAAAATCAAAGACATTTCCCGGTGGAAAGGGTGAAATCTCTATACCTGTCAAGGGCGATTACACCACGGCATTAGAAGGCTTTGCACACAATGACACTGTGAGTTACGCAAATCCTGCTAACATTAAACGTGCAGTCGCGTCTTGGTATGAGTTACACGCTGGTATCTCATTGACGCTTACCGAATTGAAGCATGACGGAATTTCTGTTGTTGATTCAAACACAAGCGGTGAGGTTACACAGCATTCTCAAGGTGAACTTACTCGCCTAACAAGCTTGTTGGATGATAAATTGGACGATATGACCCAAGGTTGGGCCAACACATTCAATGATATGATTTGGGCAGACGGCACTCAGGACGCTAAAGAAGTTCCGGGTATCCAAGCTCTTATTACATCAACAGCTACATCAGGCATTGCGCCTGCTACCGGGACGATACACGGACTAAACCGTGCGACATTCGATTGGTGGAGAAACCGTTCTGCTACTTTAGCAGCTAAGAAGACTTCTGCCGCGACAAACGGTGGCGTCCTTCTACAGTTCTTGCAGAACGAGATTCGTCAGCTTCGTCGCTATGGTGGTCGTCCTGATATCGCAGTTTGTGGTTCAGACTTTATGAACGCTTTAGAGACAGAATTGCGAGCAAACGGTAACTACACACAAACTGGCTTCTCTGGCGCACAAGACGTAGGCGTTGGTGCTGTTAAGTTTGCAGGATTAACCTTTGTTTATGATCCCACTATGGATGGTCTGAATATAAATTCAGTCGGTGCTGGTTCTGGATCAAAGTATTGCTACATCCTCGATTCAAAGCACATAAAATTGTATGTTATGGATGGAGAAGACTTAAAGCAGCACACTCCATCACGTCCAGCCGACCAGTATGTAATGTACCGTGCGGTAACTTGGACGGGAGGTCTAATGTGTGACCAGCTAAACTGCCACGGCGTCTATTCTATCGCCTAACGCGTAGATAAAGGGGATCGGCAGCAGTCGATCCCCTCTACTTTTAAAATGAAAAGGGAAAGTTAATGCAATTAGTTTCTTGCAGCGTAAGCCTACAAAGCGACATTCGTAACACGGTTGAAAAGCACAATATTTCTGTAGCGGAAGTTGCTGTTTTAAACATGGTTCACGGACAAGGCGCTTGCGCGAACATCAAGCCTACCAAAATGGATAAGCGTTCACATAAAGATGAGAAATCTTTTCTTGTTGAAAAATTTAGAAAACACGCATCATCTATCAATGAAATGTTCCCCGGACTAAATCCAAGTCTTCCAGTTTCGCTAAGAGATATTGAGATTGATATGGATGGTTCAGACGAGGAAAGCCCAAAACGCACTCGTAAAAAAGATGCTCCAAAGCGCGCACATGAGCCAGACGGAACATTTATGGCGGACGATCCAGCAACCCCTGACGTAAATGAATCTATTCAGCAAGAGTTGTCTAAATAATGGGGCGCGGCGCTCAATTGCAAGTTTTGGTGACTGACCTCCGTGCGGAGATAGGCCATTCCACAACGACGAACTTGGGCGTCAATATGCTTGATTCTTTAAAGCAAGTTCTTAGTCGGACACAAGATCGCTTGTGGGCAGATTACGATTGGCCCTTTTTGCGCAGCACAAGTGACAAACAATTAGCTGCGGGTTCACGTTATTACGACATACCCCAGACCTTTGTTCTTGAGCGAATAGAAAGCGTTCATGTTAAAGATGGCGGAAATTGGTCTATCTTATCTCCCGGAATCTCTTTAAATGAATACAATGTGTATGATTCCGATGCAGGAGATAGGTTAAGTCCTGTTCTGAAATGGGAGCCATATGGTACTAGCCAAATTGAAGTTTGGCCTTTACCGGATGCAAACGGAGTTACTTCTACTCTTGAAGGGTATATTCGTTTCACAGGAATCAAAAATTTATCTCAACTTGTTTCAGACACAGACACAGCAGATTTAGATGATCGTTTAATTGTCCTTCACGCAGCAGCAGAATTTCTCGCTCGACAAGGCGCTAAAGATGCAGACGCAAAGTTTCAGTTAGCACAGCTTCATTACAAGCGTTTAAAAGCGCGCTTATCGACCAAGCGCCGCTTTAGCATGAGTGACGCCGCCGTTCGACCTCAAGAAAAATTAACTGCTAAACGCATTTAGGAGGCAATATGCCTTATTTGCTAATTGAAGACTTTAAGGCTGGTTTAGACACCCGAAGGCTAGACGTTACGAGTCCGCCCGGTACTTTGCTTGAGTGCCAAGATGCGCATATATCTCGCGGCGGCGAAGTAGAAAAACGCAAAGCCTTTGTAAGCACATTCATCTTACCAACAGGCACGTTTGGTCTGGCAGCAACAAGCACAAGCTTATTCACGTTTGGCTCCGCTGCTGATCCAACGGTCCCGTCAGGCATGACATATCAGCGCTTACAGCACCCAGACAATTTGAACATGGTGGCGATTGTTTATACTGAAAATTTTGACGGCAAAGCTTATGTGATCGCTCGTTATAGCGACAACTCTAAAATACATTTTTATGATGGCGTTATGGTTGAAGACTGGGTTTCTGGTGTAGCAAGGTCTGGAATGACAAGCAACAGCGGAATTGCCACGCATTTTAAGGACTTGATTGATGCTGACACCAATTACTCTGCGACTGTTGCGGCGAATGTTGTCGAGGTTACGGGTGGTGATAACAATTCGTTTACTTCTTCTACAATCACAACAAACGTATCTGGCGGCACAGATGACCAGACTTTTGTTGCCGCAAACACTCAAGAAGCGGTTCCCGGCACAGACGAAACAGTGGCGTCAGGCGGATTTAGAATACAAGGCGGCTCATCCAGCGCTGGCGTCAACAAACTTTCTGCATTAACGGTTAATTCTGTTTCTATCATCACGTCACCTGTTAATTGGGTAACATCAGATAACGTGACGGCTGCGGCTATTGCCACAGAAATTAACAACACAACCAGCACACCAAATTATACTGCGGAATCGTCTGGTAATTTTGTTACTATTTCAGCTATTTCAAGCACTGGTTCAGGACCAAACGCTTTTGTTGTTGAAGCTACGTTTGCGGGTGATGTTGTTTCAAGCAACGGGTCGTTCGACATAACAGGTGGAACAAATGCTGCGGGAACAAACAAAATAGCCTCTATCACTGTAAACGGTATTGAAATATTGTCTACTGCGGTCAATTGGGCAACTTCAAACACCGCTACAGCAGAAGCAGTTGCCGCGCAAATTAGGGCTTATAATTCTTCACCAGAATATATTGCACACGCAGATGGTGCGACTGTTCGCATTAGTCCGTTAATCACAAATGGGTCGACTCCTAACAACTTGACTGTTGGCGTTACAGTGGGTGGTAATTTGACAGTTTCAACTCCTGTAAACGTGGACACTCAAGCTGTTGATATGTTGGGGGGCATCGGCGCAGTTGGGGGCCAACCACAGATTACGCAACTTACTGTAGGCGGCACATTTGATGCTGGAGATGAGTTTAGTGTGACTTTTGGTGTTTCTCCAAACGATGTAACTTTTGGTACTGGCGGCAATCCAGATGAGGTTGGCGATTCTGCTTTAGCTTTTAAAGCAAAGATGTATTCCACGGCTGGCAGCGTTCTTTACTACTCGTCTGTAAACGATGTAACAAAATGGAACACAGACGACATTGGCGCTGGCTTTACGAATATGGCTAATCAAGCGGCTGGCTCACAAGAACTAAAGGGCTTGGCGTCTTACTTTAATAACGTTGCTATATTTTCAAAATCTAACGTTCAAATCTGGTACGTTGACGAAGACCCTGCTTCGAACGCGCAACTACAGGTTCTTAAAAATACTGGGACGTTTGCTGGTAAGTCAATTGAGAGCTTTGGCGATAACGATGTTTTCTATCTTTCTGATAGTGGTGTTCGTTCACTTAGAGCGCGTGATTCATCCAATAGTGCGTCTGTTAGTGACGTAGGAACAGCTATTGATCCGCTTATAAACACCCACGTTTCGGGATTAACAACAGCACAAAAAGAATCCGCTCAATCTATTATTGAGCCGATTGATGGTCGTTACTGGCTCGTCGTAAATGATACTATTTACGTGTTTTCCCACTTCCCCGGATCAAAAATTTCTGCGTGGTCAACTTACAAGCCGGGGTTCACTCCGTCTGACATTGTTGTTCAAGATAACCATGTTTATGTAAGGTCTGGTGATTCTGTCTTTCTATACGGGGGTGCTGACGGCAACACATACGATACTACGCAGCCAGTGATGGTTCTTCCATTTCTTGATGCTAGTGATCCAGCGACAAGCAAAGCTTTCACTGGAATAGATGTAGCGGCAGAAGGCCAGTGGTTGATTGAGCTTGCGACAGAACCATCAGAAGTAACGACAACTTACGACATAGTTGCGACAATAACAGGTACAACATACACCCAAAATAAAGCGGCTGTCTCAGGTAACTCTACTCACTTTTCGGCGCGTCTAACAGGTGCGGCGGTAGCTGAAGCAGCAAAAATAGGTCACTTTGTTATGCACTACGATAAAGTATGATAAGGTGATCAACAATTGCATACAGACAGTATTTTCTCTATACTGACCACAGACAAAGGCGAGGCAAAATATGGGAATATTAGATTTTTTTGGTTTTGGTGGTGATGATGGTCGTCCTGACCCCGCCGCAGAAGCGCGTCAGCGAGAAGCTGTCCGTCTGGCAAAAATAAAATCAGCCATTGGGAATATTGACACTGAGTTTGCAGGGTTTAATCCGTCCTTCTATGATAACCAAACGCAATCATATATGGACTACGCACAACCGCAGTTAGACGATAATTTTGCAGATGCAAAAAAGTCTTTGGCATTGACGTTGGCGCGTGGCGGTCAAGGACAGTCATCTACGGCTGGCATTGAATTCGGAAAGCTTAAAAAACGCTATGATCTTGGTATTCAAGACATTGCCAAAAAAGGTCAGCAATATTCCAACAACACGCGATCAGGCGTTGAGAGCGCACGGTCCGCGTTAATATCTCAGGCAAACGCTACAGCAGACCCCGGACAGATTTCACGCGATGCAGCAAGACAATACCAAACACTCAACACACTCCCGCCGTTCGACCCAATTGCGAACACGTTTAATAATCTCACAAGTAATATAGCAACGGCTGCGCAGGCTCACAGATTAGCTCCAAACGGGGCCACAAGAACGTTTGTGTCTGATTTGTTTGGTCGAGATTCTGGAAAGGTTATTACATAATGTCATTAGAATATATTTTAGGTTCAATGGGCTTAAACTTTGCAAAATCTGGGGTCGAAGGCCTGCAAGCAAGAGCGCAGGACAGAAGATATAGCCAATTAACAGACCAGATATTTGAGGCTGAACGGCAGCGTCAAGATGCTTTTCAAGCAGAAGCAGATACACAATTTCAAGAGTCTTTAGCGCAAAGTTCGGCAGATAGCGTGAACAGGGACGCGGCTTCTGAGGCTATGGCTTTCGAACAGCTTCTAAAACGCCAAGGCACTCCCCGCGTTGTTAGTGAAGGTATGCCCGGAACTAATAGCTCTGGATCACCTCGCGTTGTAAGCCAAGAAGGTGACAGACAGATCGCTAAAGTTAATGCTGCGTCAGGAGAGCAAGGGACACGTCTTGCCAACATGCAAGGTATAGGAAACGCCTTTTTTAATAGCGACATAGGCCGTAGGCAATCAGGCAACCGTCTGGCTCAGACAGGACGCAATGCGCAAGCATCAGAAGCCTTGGTTAATCTTGATATGGCGTCTGCGGAAGAAAAAGCAAAGCGCGCAGGCAGCGGATACGGCGATTTGGCTAATATTTTAGGCTTGGCGTCTATGGGGACGGCGGCATACGGCGGCTTTAAAGCTGGCGGCGGTGATTTCTCTACTATGTTTGGGGATGGCGAAGCCCCTGCGCTCCTTGGTAAAGGCACAACACCATTAAATCTTGCACCATCTATAGGTGGGTATAAACCACCAAGCTTTACTAACGCATTTCCGGGGATAACCCAACAGTATAATGGTGGAAGAGGAACTTTTTACTAATGCCAACATCACGTCGAACAAATCCAGCATTTAAAACCACAGGCGCAGACCCATATTCAAATTTTGGGACGAACCTTCTCAACATTATGTCTGCGTCTGTTCCTGATCCTAAAGTGGGGGCGGCTGTTCGTCTGTCTGATGCTCGGATTGCCGATATTTTGACCGACAACAATCGCGCCGGGATGCTTGCCGATAATCTTGTTGGGTATCGTGATGGGTCACTTGCTAACGCAGTAAAAAACACAGACAGCTTGATTGATAGTCGCTTAGACGCCAGAGCAAACGACCTTTCGCGCACAACCGCTTCTGTTGGAGCCAATGATGCCTTAAAAGATTTGCGTGTTTTCCAGACAAACAATCCAACCGAGGCTATTGTTAAGGGTCAGCTTCTTAAAGGACTTCCTTTGGAAGAAGGCCGCGATGTTGTTAGGTATCACCCCAAAACTATTGAAGAATTGGCGGCTGGTGTGGTCGGCGGTCAAATGCCCAAAAACGGAACAACGTTAGATTTGCAAAATATATTAGCCCCAATAGACCAGATTATTACAGCAGGCGGGAGTCGTCCTAGTGCCAGCAATTTTGTAAACACAGTCAGTCCAGCGGGAACCCCCGTTGTGACTCCGACAAGTGATATTGACGGCTCACAAGTTCCTGTTCTTAATTTGCAAGATCAAAGAGGCCTAGCTATGGCTGACATTATGGCAGGCAATGAAGTTCCTCAAGCTGTTCTCCACGCTACCGGGGGCGTGGGTCCAGCCCAGACACTAAGCCAAGCGCAAGCTGAAACTTGGAACGCTATGAAATTAGCCCAGAAAGAAGCGGCTATTGGTCCGGGGGCAAGTAAAATGGTTGCTGTTAATAATGGCGATGGCACATATTCTTTGCAGCCGGGAGCATCTATTGTTGATGGTAGCGCAAGTCCTATTTTGAGCAAAACCGAAGTCGAGGGCCAGATTTTAGGGAATATGCCTAAAAAACTTCAAGAGCTATCGCAAGGGCCAACCAAGTCTCAGGTTGAGGGCGGTGATTTATTCGCTATGTCTAAAGCTGCGCGCGAATCGCGCCTTGGTCCTACCGCATCCCAAAAGAAAGGGGAGGCAATGGAACGTGTTCGCGCTGCTGTAGGCAATACTGGAGATTTTAGTAATGCCGACCCACTTGATTTAGCTTTGTCTGGCATGCTCGACGCAGCGACCTCACCAGAGCGCAAAGCTATCATTACGAAAGTATTGCCAGCCGCCGCAAAGAAAATGATGGCTAAGTACACAGGAATTAACCAATCAGTCGCAAGAATTGACGAGCTTAGTAACCTATTAGCAGAGAACGGGTCCACTATAATAAGCGCCGCTGGTAAAATATCCAGTTCGTTTGAAGGTCTAAAAAGTCAAGCAATGGCTGTCTCAAGGATGTTCGGTGGCAAAGACGAAGACGTGAATGAGGATGATATTGCTCTCCGTCTGTCTAGGTACGCTGGACAGAGCGACTTTTCCAAGCAAGCCCTTGCGAGCGCCGAAGTTAAGTCACTCGTTATCGGTCTGGCATATGCGCTGGCGTCTTCCAGAGAAGGCGGCGGAAAGCTGTCCACGTCTGATGTAAATGCGGCTATTGATACGATTGGCGGCGGTCTTGCGTCATCGAAATCTTTTCAAGGTGTGTTGAAGCGTGTCCGCAGTCAAACAACAGGCGATTGGAAAAAAGAGTTAGCGTTTAACAAGAAGTTCTTTGGCGAGGAATCGTGGAAAGAAGCAACAAATGGCGCTATGAAGAATATCCCGCTTAAAGGGTTAGGCGGCGAGGACGTTCAGACGAAAAAATTCGCAGATTATAGCCAAGCGTCCTTTGAGGCTTTAGCCGCAGACCCTTCTCCAGAATTGCAGAAATATTATGGTGATCTGTTTGGCCCGACAGCCCTAGAAGACGCTCTGGCTAATATGTCACAACAATAAGGCGATATATAATGAACCCATTCGAAGCAATAGTAGCTCAAGAATCGGCAGCAAAGACAGCAAGCGTAAACCCGTTTGACGCAATAGTGGCAGATGAAGCGGCTGCTGCGGCTGCGGCTGCGCAACCGCCAGCAATGGTTGATGAGTTCAACGAAATCAAAGCACCACAGACACGCCCACAATTCAACATTATGGGAACGCCAGACATTGAGCTTGAGCGCATAGATAATCCAGAGAACGGCTTTTTAAAAGGTGTTGGTAACGCTGCAATCGGCGCTATTGATTTTATGGGAGATATTATTCCTGATCCTGTCGGAGCTATATCGAAGGCTACCACAGATACGGTTTCTGGTTTGGCAACGCTGCCAACGGACATTGCGGGTCGTGACGACCTGTCTGAAAAGATTAATAGTTTTATACCTGAGATTATTCCAGAGGGCAGCAACGCAGGCGCAACGAATGTTGCCGCTGATGTTACTAGATATGGTGGCGCTGGTCTTGGAGGCGGCGCTACAGTTGCTAGGCAGATTGGCAATGTTATAAAAGACCCCGGAACGTTAGCCAAGATAGCTAAATACGCCACTAGTCTGTTAGGATTTGGCGCGTCTGATGCCGCTGTTATGAATCCAGAAAAAGATTTGCTGATTGGCGACCTTTTAAAGTCATTTAATATCGACACAGGCACAGCCCAAGACCCTGACAAATCACGCGCGGACAGACGTGTGGACGCTTTTCAAGAAGCGGCTGTAGCTGCACCTGTGGTTGATGCTGCAATGGTCCCTTTAAAAGTTGCTGGCACACTTGCTGGCAAAGCATACGATGGCGTCAAAGGTTATCGCTCGTTATCTGATGCAAATATTGAAAAGACTATTCAAGAAGAAATACAGTCTGGTGTAAGAGCGTCTGGGGCTGACCCTGCAAAAGTCGCTGACGACATGGACGCGACAGTAGCCAGCGTATCAGACGATGCGCAACTAACGTCTGGTCAAGCATCAAACAACGTAAACTTATTGCAGCTTGATCGGGGCATGGCTAACGCAAATAACGTTCGGGGGAGCGGCGGTGTTGCTGTTCGCCCATCAACGGAAATGAGCGCTCGCAGACAGTCGCAAGAACAGGCTGTAGATAAAGAGTTAGCCGAAGTCACAAACCAGAAAATAACTAGAGAACAGCGTGACGTAGGCGAAGACGCTGCTAGGGCTGGCATTAGAAAAGCGCAAGAAGACGATCTTGCTCCACTCCAACAATCTGTTGATGATGCTAGTGCTGACGTTGCTTCTGTTGAAGCGAAACAAGGTGTCGAGATAGAACAGAAGGCACAGACTGCTAAGAATATGCCGTCTGCATCACAATCCCTTGGGGATACGCTTGAGGATGCCAAAGGTAGCCTTGATAGCCAAAAGAACGAGGCCTTTGATGTTGACCCAGAAGGTATTATTAAACGCAAAAGCCAAGGTATTTATGACGCTTGGAATGGCACAAAGAACACCGAAGGCACAATGACAGCAAAGACCGCTGGTGAAGCCGACTCTGTCGAATTTATACGTTCACAGCTAGGCAAGAAAACAGTCGAAATGCTTGATGGGTTGCAGCGCGGCGGCGATGAAGTCTTTAACAACATTCAATCAATCAGAAATGGTATCACTAAAGCGATTAAAGCTGCAACAGACGCAGGCGATGGTGTTGCGAAAAGAAAGCTTGGTAAGCTAAAAGAAAACTTAAACGCAGAATTTGAGCGTCTTGCAAAGCAAGGAGGCGGGAACCCTATTGTTACGAAGGTTGCTCAAAAGGCGTCTGATGCCGTTGAGTTCTTCCAAAGCACTTATGCGCCGCTATTACGTGACGGCGCTGGCAAGAAGCTAAATGACGCAATCGCCAAGAACGCAAGAAATGGCAGCGAAGTAAAAGCTTTCTTTAAAACAGACGCGGCTGGAAAAGCTGCCGCAGACGAAGCAACCCGTTTGAAAGGCTTGATAGACCAATCCTCTGACCCTGCAAAGGGAATTAAGGAAGTAACAGACTTTGTAATGGCTGACATGGCGCACACCACCAAGCAGCTTAATAAGAAGTCTATTGATAACTACATCAATACACACTCGACGCTTTTGAAAGAGTTTCCAGAGGCAAAGACTGTTCTTGAAAAGCTGGCGCGCAACGTAAACGCAACGGCAGACGACTTAGTTCGTGCTAAGAAATCTTTTGATGATGCGAGCGGCGCTCTCAAGTTGTCTGAAAAAGAAATCAATAGCTCAAGGGCTGCGCAATTCCTCAATGACGATCCAGCCGAAGTTGCAGCAAAAGCATTAAGAGGCGGCAACCCAGAAAAAGATATCGTTGATATGCTTGATAAAGCTCACAGGTCTGGCGTTCCCGGTGCTAAAGAGGGTGTTGAACAAGCCGTGTCAGACGCGATCTATAGCATGGTCACAAACACAGGCAGAAAATCAGGCGATGATCTAATTGATTTCAGAGCTTCATTAGGAAAAGTCAGTAAGCTTTTAGGTAAAGAGAAAGTCCGCAAAGCATTGCGGCGAGTTCACGGCGATGAAGGTTTAGCCACCTTAGATAAGGTGAATAAAAAGCTTGATCTTCACGCCAGACAAACTTCAGTTGCAGCTTCCGATACTGCCGCAAATGTAAATGCTGCGCAGACGGTAAACAGTGAAAACGTTCGAATTATGCTCGCGGCTTACTTTGGTATTACAAAGGGCCGAGGAATTCACACGATATCCAAATATATTTCAGATTTTATTCGCGGGGATACTGACGCACGTATTGCACGTATTTTGCTTGACGTGACGCTTAATCCAAAGAAAGGCGCTGAGTTTTTAAGAGCAACAACCCAAAAGCCTACGTCTGCCATTGGAAAGAGATTAGAAGCCAATGACTTAATCGACGCCAGAAAGAAAAAATTTGAGGCACACATCACTAACAACTACCCAGAATTTTTCAAAGATGAAGAAACCGAGTAATGGACTTTTGTTGCTACATAATGTAGGTTATGTATATCAACAACAGGAGACATAAAAGACGTGGCTAAGAAAGACACTAACCCAAAAGACGCTATTGGGATCAAGAAGCCTCCAATGTCCACCGTTCCACTGCCTGTAATACATGAGGTCGGGGTCGGCATGATGGAAGGAGCAATGAAGTATCGGCGGCACAATTACCGCATAGCGGGAATCCGCGCTTCTGTTTATTACGATGCTACAAAGCGTCATTTAGATTACTGGTGGGAAGGTGAGGACACTGACCCAGATAGCGGGTTAAGTCATGTGACTAAAGCTATTTGCTCTCTCGTCGTTTTACGTGATGCGATGATTAATAAAAAATGGGAAGATGATCGACCACCCTCTGTAAACGTAGCGGCCCACCGCGAAGAAATGCAAAAGATTGTTGACGGGCTTTTTGAAAAATACCCCAATCCCCTTCAAGCACATGTAAAAGGAGAAAACGAATAATGCCTAATTTTTCACAAAACTCCCTGCGCAAACTAAATTCATGTCACCCAGACTTGATTAAAATTTTTGAGGAAGTTGTCTGGATGCGCGATTGCACAGTTATTGAAGGGTTTCGCGGAAAAGAAACTCAAAATGAGTTGTATCGAACAGACAAAAGCCAAGTAAAGTTTCCAAACGGTAATCACAACCAGCAACCGTCAATGGCGGTTGATGTTATGGAATACTTTCCAAACAAGCCCCACCTTCACTGGTCCGACAAAGATGGCATAGAGAAGTTTGCAAACTACGTCATTGGCGTTGCAAATTCTCTTTTGGCCTCTGGTGAGATAGAACACAAAATTCGATGGGGAGCGGATTGGGATGGTGATGGAGTCCGAGTGGACAAAGACCCAGACGAAACGTTTTTTGATGGACCCCACTTCGAACTTTATAAGGATTGATTATGATCTCTATTATTAGCAATATCTTAGGCTCACCAAGCATCATTGAAAAGGGGTTAGAACTTATTGATGACGCTTGGGAAACGGACGCTGAAAAAGTACAGGGCAAAGCAGACGCAAAGATCAATTTGCTGAAAGCATACGCCCCCTTCAAATTAGCGCAAAGGTATCTCGCATTGATGTTTGGTGCGACATACCTTCTCAGCTTCTTCTTGGTTTTAGGAATGACTTTGGCAGGGCATGAGGTCGAAGACGTTTTTAAAGTGCTGGAACAGTTCAAAGTTGGCTGGATTATGACAACAATTATTCTGTTTTACTTTGGCGGCGGTCTGGTTGATTCGATTGGAAAAGCCAAGAAATAGCCCACTTACACCCCGCTTACACCCCGAATGTCAAAAACGTACAATTTCCTGTCTGTATGAAGATGTCGATCAAACAAGAAAAAACCCTTCCAAGTCAATGACTTAGAAGGGTTGTTTTTTGGCGACCCCTACGGGATTCGAACCCGTGTTGCCGCCGTGAAAGGGCATTTTGTAGATTGTTGATCAACAGCTAAATTCAGCCATTCTGCTATTTTTAACTGGTTGTTGTAGGGCGTTGTAGGTTACTTTCGCACCCCATTCGGGTGTTTTTCCCCGATTACACCCCGATTTTTGTGGCAGACAGACTTGCATAATGTTGATCAACGTTAGCCTACTTATTTCGATTCTTGTGGTTAATCGCATCTCTCAAATAACTTGGAGATAAGTGTGCGTATGTCTTTGCAACGACTTGATACGTGTTTCCTAGAACTCCCGCTATAGCGACTAAATCAACCCCGTTCATTGCCGCATGGGAAGCCCAAGTATGACGTAAAATATGAGGTGAAGTATTCTTAATATCTGCGTTGTCTGCGGCGGTGTGATAGGTCCGTCTTACGTCACCATCATGGACAAGAACAAACTCGGTCTTGGCGGTCTTTTTCCACTTAATAAGGAACGGCAAAAGATCGTCTGATATAGGTACTTTTGGGTTGCGCTTTTTTGTGGTCGTTTTAAAAGGAGCTTGGAAATTAATAATACCTGTTTTAAAATTTACGCGGTCCCAAGTCAGGCTTTCGATAGCCCCTTTCCGCGCACCTGTCTCAAGCGCAATTCGGATAAATCTCTCTTTTCTTGAACCACCTTCAAAACGGTGTGTTGCACCATCCCAACGGGACATTTTAATCAGTTGCTTTATCTCAGTTTCAGACAGATAACGAGTGCGCGGTGGAGAATCTTTTGGTTTCTTGATATGAGGAACATCGCCAAGTTTTAGGATTTTTTCTCTTACGCCGTGATTTAACGCAGATACTAGCGTTGTCAGTTCTCGTCTAATGGTCCCATCGACAGAACGTCTACCGATTCTACCCGCTTTTCTGTCCGAAATGTATCTCTTTACATCGTTGTTATCTAAGTTGTCCGGTGTCATAGGACCGAAACTGGCATTTAGCCAGCGTATATTTAAACGTTCACGTTCTTTATCTGCGACATCTGTTTCAATGTGGTCTGTGTCGTATCGGTCCAAGATCATTTCTATAGTTGGTATTCCATCGCTGTCTGCGTTGTCGGTGACTAACCAGAGCGCGAAGCGGTTGTGCGCTTTAACCGCATCTTTTGTACGAAAGCTTTGTCTTCTGACATGTTTCGATTCCTCGTCATAATACTTGACTTCGTAGTAGCCGTTATCGTTCGTGCTAAGTTGTGGTTCCATTGTTTTGCCCTTTTCAAATAATTTAAGACATCAGTTTCATCCATCAATACAGGTCTACCCGGAATAAATGGAATCTTCCCTGCCAAACGAAGACGCTTAACATGGTCTTCCGACTTGTTCAGCATCTTCGCTACGTCTTTTTGTGTGAGAAGCTTCATTTTTTTATTTCTGTTTCGTCAGCGTCTTTGATAATTGTTATTATTTTTAAAGCTATTTCTAAACTTAAGGATCGGTTTATTTGTAGCCAAGCCATATTTGGGTCTGAGTGCGACATTCTTAAGTCAAGCGCAGGAATCTCGTTATCCATCGCTTGCTGTTTTCCATTTGGAAATAATTCATTTACTGATACGTGCAATGCAGTAGCTAGTGCTTCTAAATTTTTTGGGTCAGGTATTGATCTGCCTTTTATATATGTTGAGATAGAATCGCGGCCTATGCCTGCGGCGCGAGCTAATTCAGATTGGGTCAAGCCTTTTCCAACCATAAGTTTGTAAACACGCTTCCCAAATTCCTGCTTGGTTAAAGCTTTTGGCGTAAGATTTAAATTTTTACTGCCTTCTTGTATGTCAACAATATCATTATTTATTGGTTCTGTGTGGCGGGTCGTGTTCTTAGCCATAATACTCTCCTTTTGGTTACTCTGTTTATAGACCTACATTTTGTAGGAACAGACACAATGTAGGCTGAGACAGAATGTCGGTCAACATTTATTTACAATAACTACATATTGTAGGTTGACTTGCCGACAATGTGTCGAGTATGGTCTACAAACACCAAATGAAAGGAGACAATATTGTTTCAACTGAATATATCAAAACTCGTTGGAATCTTTGGTGGTAGAGCCGCTTTAGCAGCAAAATTAAAAGCAGATGATGAATTAGAATCGGTGTCGATAAAGAGGATCGACAAATGGCATGAAAGAAATAATATGCCACTTTTACGATTGATTGACTGCATGATTTTAGCTAAAAAAAGCGATCTTATCATCAACGTTTACGACTTAATAAATGAAAAGGGCAAAAAATGAATGAAAGTACGAAGGGTCTGCTTGACCAGATTCAACAAGCTGACGACAGACTAAAAGACGCAAAAGCGACAAGAAGTGACCTTCAAGCAGAGCTTGAGCGGCGTTTTCTTGATGGCGGATTGATGCTCTTAGAAACCACAAACGGGATTGGCACATCTCATAACGTTCAAGACGGTTGCAACATTACAACCCAAGTGTCGAAGAAGGTTAAGTGGGATTCAGAAATGTTGATGGAAATTGCAGGCGGGATGGAATGGAAAACTGCCAAAGATTTGTTCAACATAGAATTTTCTATGTCAGAAAAAAGCTTTTCAGCACTCACCGGAAACTTGCGTTCTTCTGTTGAAGGCGCGCGGACTATTTTCCTCCAAAAACCAAAAGTAACAATTAAAGGAGTCGTTTAATGCTAGGTATTATATCCGCAAAAGAACGGCTAAAGCAGACCACAGCGATCAACATCGCTCTGTTTGGTCCAAGCGGCGTTGGCAAAACAACTATTGCATCAACATTAGACCCATCACGCACATTATTTGTCGATTTGGAAGCCGGGACTTTGGCTTTAGGTGATTGGGGTGGCGATACGATTGACGTGCTTAAGGAGTCTCGCAAGATGAATATTCATCCTTGGGAGTTTTCACGCGGCCTCGCATGTTGGTTGTCCGGGCCTGACCCTGCGGAAAGCGAGGGTCCGTACTGCCAAGCAAGCTACGACACGTATTGTCAGGTTTTTGGTAATCCAGAGGAAACGATCAAGAAATACGATACCATCTTTGTTGATAGTATTACTGTGGCTTCACGTCATAGTTTTCAATGGGCCAAGCAACAGCCAGAGGCCTTGTCTGAACGTTCTGGCAAGCCAGACCAAAGAGCGGCTTACGGGAATCACGGTAGAGATATGGTGCAATGGCTAACAGTTCTTCAGCACATGCCAATGTCAGTGATCGTTTGCGGCATTTTAGACACTCAGATTGACGAATTTAAACGTGAAACACACACGCCGCAAATCGTCGGTGCAATGGCAGGCCGCGAACTCCCCGGCATATTCGATGAAGTTCTCACTTTGCAAACCTTTGCAACGGACGCAGGGGAACAATATAGGGCTTTGGTCTGTCACCAGATGAACCAGTGGAATTATCCAGCCAAAGACCGTTCTGGCGTTCTTGATATCTTAGAAGCTCCTGATCTTGGCGCTTTAATGAAAAAGCTAAAAAACGGCAGACGGTCTGTAAAGACCATCACAACAATGCCAGCACCAATTTTAGAAACAGAAAATAAGGAAGAAACAACAAATGTTTGATCTATCAGGCGACACAGGTAACTCGTTCAATCTAATTCCAACAGGCACACTGGCTATGGGAATCATCAAAGTCAGCCCTCACAAAATCAGTAATGCGGGTGGTCGTTATTACCCATTCGAAATTGAAGTCACAGAAGGCGAATACGCTTCTCGTCGTATCTGGGGCAACGTTATGGACCCGTTCTTTCCTGCTGGCTGCGACGAAGCAGAGTCATTGGGTAAACCGGGGAACAGCGAAGGTGCTGTTAATATGGGCAAAGGAATCCTTCAACGGATTTTGGAACTAAACAACGGCGCTTCACCGGATAAAGAAGGCTCTTATAATATTGCTGATATTTCAGACGGCATGTCTGGGATGAAAGTTGCAGTTAAAATTAAAATTAAGCCTGCTAGTAATGGATATGAAGCTAAAAACGAGATTCAAGCGTTCTTATCGCCGTTGGACGGCACACCAAACCATGCGGATTATAAGAAACTTCAAGCTGGTGGCGGATCGAATCCACCGCAAGCTTCTGGTGGGTTTTCCCAAGCCGCTGCTTTTTCAGCACCAAGCGCACCGCAAGTTCAAGCAGAGCCAAACTGGTTATCGCAAGCAAATACAATTCAAGAAGTTGATGAAATTCCCTTTAATCAGTAGTTTCTGGGAAATATTTATACTGTAGGATTTGAGATATTTTATTGTTTAGAATAATCTTATTTCCTACAGTAACGTTAATTATTAAAAAAAAATTATATAATTTAGGGAAGGTAGTAGAAAAATTTTCTACTAGAAGTGGAAAAAAATGGACAAAAAAAAGCACGATTACTATCAAAATGTCATCAAAGACATGATGAAGACTAGTCACAATGAAACCAAAGGGCGCATCGAAGAACACAGAGAATGTATCATTGCCGCCCAGTGGGCAGAGTTCAACTACGCGTTAAACAGCTATCGAAATAAGCAGAGAGGTCTTATTAAAAAAGACCCTTATAATTTCTGGGTTTTAACAGAAAAACATAGATTGGTTTTGATGGCAGTGGTCGTTAATTATTACCGTGGTATGCCTTTAGTTATTAAAACAGTGGCCCATGACCTAGGTTACAGCGAAAAAACAGTATCTACCGTTTTGGCTGAAGCTAAGAAACTCGGCTTATTAGAAACCGTATCTGACTGTAAGTTTAAGCCTAGCCATGACACGATTGATGGCTATGTTCACTATAC
>TARA_R110001606_G_scaffold1937_21_pt1 | contig 23163 bp, 26 predicted proteins | sample TARA_R110001606 | Tara Oceans TARA_R110001606 (sample SAMEA4398315) | marine metagenome | biome: Polar Biome; feature: [SRF] surface water layer (ENVO:00010504); material: water (ENVO:00002006), including particulate matter (ENVO:01000060) such as... | depth 5 m
TGAACACTGAAAACCGAAAACTGCCCCCAACCCTCACCCCCGCCCGATAAACGGCATGGCGGTGGCCATCAGGGTAATGAACTGCACGTTCGCCTCCAGGGGCAGCGCCGCCATGTGCACCACCGCGTCGGCCACGTGGCGCACGTCCATCATCGGTTCCACGGCGATCTCACCGTTGGCCTGGGGCACGCCCCGGCGCATCGGCTCGGTCATCTCGGTGGCGGCGTTGCCGATGTCGATCTGGCCGCAGGCAATGTTGTATTTGCGGCCATCCAGGGAGGTGGATTTGGTGAGGCCGGTGATGGCGTGCTTGGTGGCGGTGTAGGGCGCTGAATTGGGGCGCGGGGACTCGGCGGAGATGGAACCGTTATTGATGATGCGCCCGCCCTGGGGGGTCTGGTTTTTCATGATGCGGAATGCCCCCTGGGTGCACAGAAACGCGCCGGTCAGGTTGGTGTTCACCACCGCCTGCCAGTGCTTCACCTTGAGGTCTTCCAGCGGCAGCGGTGGCGCCCCGGTGCCGGCGTTGTTGAACAGCAGATCAAGACGGCCGAAGGCGGTCACGGTGCGGTCGAACAGCTGCTGCACCGACTCTTCGTCGCCCACGTCGGTGCCCACCGCGATGGCCTGCTCGGGCCCCAGCCCGGCCTCTTCCAACACCCGCTCCAGGCGCTCCAGATTACGGCCGGCGAACGCCACCTGATAACCCGCTTCCACCAGCGCCAAAGCGCAGGCCTTGCCAATGCCGGTGCCGGCACCGGTCACGATCGCCACTTTTTTATCCGAATTCATAACCACTCCTTGAGAGAGGTGCTGCACGCGGCACGCACGCTTACGGTGGCGGCTTTTTCGCGTGTTGCGTGTAGCGCAACGCGCGTGCGTCCGGCGTGCAAGAGCCTCTTTTTTTAAGCCAATAAGTCCGCGAAAGAGTAATAGTCCAGCGGCTCGCCGGCTTGTACGGTGCGGCCAACCGGCACCACCGCCAGCCCTTCGGCCCAGACCGCCGAGCTGAGCATGCCGGAGCTCTGGTTGGGGTGTTTTTCCAGCGCCGCCCTGCCATCGCGCCATACCCGCCGCACGCGCAGGTATTCCTGGCGCTTGCCGGCGCGGGGCACAGCGAAACCGGCGGCCACCGGCGTGGCCATGGGCAGCGCCTCGGGCGCGCCCAGGCAGCGCCGCAAGAACGGCAACACCAGGGTCAGGTAGCACACCAGCACCGCCGAGGGGTTGCCCGGCAGGCCAAAAAACGGGATGCCGTCCAGGTCGCCGAACGTAAACGGCTTGCCGGGCTTGATCGCCAACCGCCAGAACGCCAGCCCGCCGCGGCTTTCCAGGGCGGCGCGCAAATGGTCTTCCTCGCCCACCGACACGCCGCCGCTGGCCAGCACCAGATCGGGCCGGTGATCAGGGTCGGCAAGCAGAGCGTCGAGCGCCCGGTCGGTGGCGGCGCGGTCGTCGGGCAACCACAGGGGCGTGACGTCGGGGAAACCGCTTTGCTGCAACAACGCGGCCATCAGCGGGCCGTTGCTGTTGTAGATTTTGCCCGGTCGTGGCGCCTCGGCCGGGTCCTGCAGTTCATCGCCGCTGCTGAGAATCGTTACCCGTAACCGCCGCACGGTCAGTTCCGGCACCCCCACGGAAGCGGCCAGCCCCAGGGCCATGGGCGTGAGCCGGGCGCCGGCGGCCAACACCGTGTCGCCGTGCCGGGCGTCCTGGCCGGCCGGGCGGATGTTCTGGCCGGCGGCCACGCTGTCGCGCGGTGGCAGAGTCACGGCGCCCTCGGTGAACCGGCAATCCTCCTGCATCAGTACCGTGTCGGCGCCGGCCGGCACCGGCGCACCGGTGAAAATGCGCGCCACGGCGCCGCCGGCCAGCTCGCCGGGGGCGGCGCCGGCCGGCACTCTCAGCGTTACCGGCAGAGTCAGCGGCGCTTCGCCCAGCTCGGCGAAACGCAAGGCCACGCCATCCACCGCCGCGTTGTCGTGCGGCGGCACATCCACCCGGGCGCTCACCGGCCGGGCCAGCCAGCCGCCGCCCGCTTCACTCAAGGGCAACGTTTGCTCGCGGCCCAACGGCCGCGCCGCCGCCAGCAGCCTTTCCAGCGCCCGCGGCACCGGCATCAACGCGGTGGGCGCGCTCACTGGCTGCTCTCTTGAAACCGTTGCGACACCAGACCCACGAAGTTGCACGGCCGGGTGCGGGCATCGAGCTGGTTGGCGATGATTTCATCCCAGCCGGTGGCGCAGGCGTTGTTGGACCCGGGCAGGCAGAAAATCACCGTGCCGTTGGCCACGCCGGCCACGCAGCGCGACTGGATCGTGGCCGGGCCGATCTGCGCCAGGCTGACCTGGCGGAACAGCTCACCGAAACCCTGGATCTGTTTATCGAACAACACGGTGAGCGCTTCCGGCGTGGAGTCGCGGCCGGAAAAACCGGTGCCACCGGTGGTCAGCACCACCTGGACGCCGTCGTCGGCGATCCAGGCGGACACCGCCCGGCGCAGTTGATAGATGTCGTCGCGGACAATCTCGCGGGCCGCCAGCCGGTGGCCGGCCTGTTGCAGGCGCGCCACCAGCAGGTCGCCGGAGGTGTCGCTGGCGGCGTCGCGGCTGTCGCTGACCGTCAGCACGGCAATGGCGAGAGCCTGAAAATCACGTTCTTGATGGGCCATGGCGGTTTCCTCTTGCGGGGCTCCCGATGGTACCAGTGCCGCCGCTCCCGGCGAAGCGGGCCGCGCCGCACAGCCGGGTTTGACACCTGCCGACAGGCGCTTCTCGCTGGTGCCGCCGCGACGCTACATTGCCGCTATACAGTGAGTTGGCGGCGATTGCCCGGTGATGGCAATGCCCACCGGCGCCCCCGGGCGCCCTTATCCAGCTGGAGCGACAGCGCATGGTTTCCATGGACACTGCCCAGGCGCGGGCGGCGCGGCTGCCGCGCCTGCCGCAGCGGCGGCTCGACCACATTCCCGGCGATTACGGCTGGCCGCTGCTCGGCCAGACGCTGCCGTTCCTGCGCGATTACCACGGCCTGGTGCAACGCCAGGCGGCACGCCATGGCCTGGTGCACCGGGGCAGCATTCTTTTTCAGCGCGGCGTCACCCTGCTGGGGCCACAGGCCAACGAGTTCGTGCTGCGCGATCAGGAGCATGTGTTCTCCAGCCGGGCGGCGTGGAATCCGATTCTTGAGCGACTGTTCACCGATGGCCTGATGCTGCGCGATTTCGCCGACCACAAGTTTCATCGGCGCATCATGCAGCAGGCGTTCAAGAAGCCGGCGCTGGCCAGCTATCTGGCGCGCATGAACCCGCGCATCGCCGAGGGCATTGGCGAATGGCCCGAGGGCGAAACATTCAGCTTCTTTGATCGCGTCAAAGCCCTGCTGCTGGACGTGGGCGCGCAGACCTTCCTGGGGCTGGAGATGGGCCCGGAAGCGGATCGCGTGAACCGCTCCTTTATCGACGCCGCCGACGCCTCGCTGGCGCTGCTGCGTCTGCCGATCCCCGGCACGCTCTGGCACCGGGGCATGCGTGGGCGGCGCTATCTGGAGCAATTCATGGCCGGCCTGATCCCCGCCAAGCGCGCGGCCCGCGAAGCGGACTTCTTCAGCGAGTTGTGCCGGGCCGCCGATCAGGAAGGGGAAAACGCGTTCACCGAGCAGGACGTCGCCAACCACATGATCTTCCTGCTGTTCGCCGCCCACGACACCACCACCAGCACGCTCTGTTCGCTGATCTATCTGCTCGCGCAACATCCGCAATGGCAGGACGCCCTGGCCCGGGAGATCGCCACCATCGATGCGCCGGCGCTCGATTATGACAACATCCACCAACTGGAAAAAACCGGCTGGGTGTTCCGCGAGACCCTGCGCCTGCGGCCACCGCTGACCACCTTCCCCCGGCGCACCGCCGAAGAGGTGACCTTCCAGGGCCACCGCCTGCCCCGCAATACCCTGGTCAACTTGTCACCGTTGTTCACCCACTACATGCCTGAATACTGGAGTGAGCCCGAACGTTTCGACCCGGAGCGCTTCAGCGACCAGCGCGCCGAGCACAAGCGCCACCCGTTTCAGTGGATCCCGTTCGGCGGCGGCCACCATAAATGCGTGGGGCTGAACTTCGCCGAGCTGCAGACCAAGACCTTCCTGTTCCATTTCCTGCGCCGCTATCGAGTCAGCGTGGCGCCGGGCTACCAGATGCCGGTGCAACTGGTGCCCCTGGCGATGCCCAAGGACGGCCTGCCGGTGCGCATCGAGCCGCGCTGAGCGGCGCCCGTGTCGCCGGCTCCCGGCGGACGCGCTACACTGGCGGTTTGTGCCTGAACGCCGCGAACCGCCATGAAGTACGCCACCCTGCCCGATGACGTGTCGTGCATCTCCGGTCATCGGCCGATGTCCACTATCGGCCGCGAGCGCCGGCACAATCCTTTCGTCGCGGACCGCCGGGGCTGACACCATGACACCACTACTGCTGAAAACCCTGCTGACCCTGGCGGCGATGCTCGGCTTTTATCTGCTCTCTTCCCTGCTGCGTCGCATCACCCGCCGCATCGGCGCCCAGCGCCAGCTGTCCCGGGGCCGGGTGTTCAAGATGTCGGTGATCATCAATGTGCTGTGCATGGTGCTCAGCCTGGTGGCCCTGGGCGCGATCTGGGGGCTCAACGGCGACGGCGTGATGGTGTTCGCCACCTCGCTGGTGGCCCTGCTGGGCGTGGCGCTGTTCGCCAGTTGGTCGATGCTCAGCAACACCACCGCGGCGGTGATCCTGTTTTTCACCGCGCCCTACAAGGTAGGCGATCGCATTCGCTTTCTCGACGGCGACAACACCGTCACCGGCCAGGTGCGCCATATGGGGCTGATCTTCGTCACCCTGGAAGACAGCGACGGGCATCTGTACACGCTGCCCAACAATCTGCTGCTGCAAAAGACCGTGATCCGGCTGCGCGGCGACACCCTGCCAACCGACCGCAAACATTGCCAATAACAGCCACCCGGGCTGACCCGGCGCCAAAAACGGGTATCATGAACGGCGCCATCAAGGAGGAACGACCCTATGCGCCAAGCACCATTGATCGTGATCGCCGTGGCCCTCGGCCTGGCCGGCTGCGAAACCACGCCCCCGGCTCACCCGTTGCCGGACGTCTGCTTTGAAAAGCCGGAGACCGGCAACGGTCGCGCCGCCATCCAGCGCTTTTATTACGACAGCGATGAGCAAAGCTGCAAGGCGTTCCTGTGGGGCGGCAGCCAGGGCAAGGTGCCGTTCGAGACCCTGGATGCCTGCATCGCCACCTGCTATGCGCCCGCGCCACAGCCTCTGCCGCGCAGCATGACGCCGGCGGAAAATCCGCCGCAAAGCCCGGCGGCCAGCAATAACGGGCAGTGAACCAGACCAGCCCGGCGCTGGTGCGGGTCGGCTATATACTGCTGCTGACAGCGCCGATCACCGGCGGCGTCACCGGCCTGATCGGCGCCGCCGTGGCCCACGTTTATGCCGGCCAGGCGCTGCCGCCGCTGCGCCAACACCTGCGTTTCCAGTACCGCACGTTCTGGATCGGCCTGTTCTACAACCTGATCGCCGGCGTCACCACCCTGGCGCTGATCGGCTGGTTGCTGTTCGCGGTGATTTTTATCTGGTGGGTGGTGCGTTGCGTGCGCGGGCTGATCAGCCTGGCGCGCGACCGGGCGCCGGACAACCTCACCACCTGGGGCTTTTAAAAGGTTGTCATAAAACATTCACCGGGCGCCGCCACACTGGCGGGTCCGCGCAACCGGGAGACCATCATGGCTTCATTTCGTGCTTCATTATTGATTATCGCGTCGATGTTCCTGCTCGCCGCCTGTGCTCGCAATCCCGTGGTTCAGCTCTATGAGGGCAACGCCCGCGCCGATGCTCAGGTCACCACCTTGCGCGTGCCTTCGCAGTTGGAGATCTACACCATCAACGGCAAGGAGGTAACCGGCGCCAACACCTTCTTCAATAGCGGCTACAAGGATCTCAAACTGCTGCCCGGCCGCTACGAAGTGATCGCCTACTATAAGGAACTGTGGGACCTGAACGCGGACGACCACGAAGTGATGAAATCCGACCCGGCCAAATTCATCGTCGACGGCAAGGCCGGCGGCTTTTACCGCCTGGACTACAAACGCCCCGAGAACCCGGACCAGGCGAAAGCCCTGGAAGCCAACTTCAGTGGCTGGGTGGAGAACGTCAGCACCGGCGAAAAAGTGCCCTCCCAGCCCAGCGGCCTGGTGTTGAACCGTGGCATTCTGGCGCCGCTGACCGGCTCCGAGGTGAAGGCCGCCGGCGGTGACAACGTGGCACCGCAGAACGCCATCGCCCCCCAGGGCGCACCGCAACCGGCACCCGCCAAGCCCGCCCACGCCGGCACCCCGGCCCCGGCCGGCAATACCGTGGCCCCCGCCGCCAGCTATCTGGATACACTGAAAGCGCAATGGAACCAGGCCACGCCGGAAGAGCGCCGCGAGTTTCTGCAGTGGATTTCGAAGTAGGGGAAGGGAGTCTGGGGTCTGACGTCGGACGTCGGACGTCGGACGTCGGACGTCAGACGTCAGACGTCAGACGTCAGACGCTAAAGATTAAAATCAAACCCGTCGCTGGCAAGGCCTGCTCCTACGCAAAACACAAAACCATCTACAACGCCGCGTGGGAGCGATCCTCGATCGCGAAATGTTTTGGCCGAATGGCACGGCGCCGTTGCCCCGAACCTGAGGGTTTAAGCGTCCGGCGTCCGGCGTCTAGCATCCGGCGTCTACCCCTCCCCCTGCAGCGTCGCGATCACCGTGCGGGGTCCGGCGCGGTCGCGGTGTTCGCACAGATACAGGCCCTGCCAGGTCCCCAATGCCAGCGCGCCGTCGCGGATCGGCACCGTCAGTGACGGTCCGATCAGCACGCTTTTTATGTGCGCGGGCATGTCGTCCGGGCCTTCCAGGGTGTGCTCATAGTAGGGGGCGTTTTCCGGCACCGTGGCGTTGAAGTGGCGTTCCAGATCGTCGCGCACATCCGGGTCGGCGTTTTCGTTCACCGCCAGCGACGCCGAGGTGTGCTGAATAAACAGGTGCAGCAGGCCGATTCGGTATTCCGCCAGCTCCGGCAAGGCGTCAAGCACGTCACCGGTGACCAGATGAAAACCGCGCGGACGCGCCGCCAGGCGGATGCTGTGTTGTCGCCACATGATTGCCTCTCTCGATTATCTTAAGCGATCAGGCGCTTTCGATGCCGTTGACCACGTTGCTGGGGCGGCCCGCTTTCCAGGCGCGAATATTGCCCAGCACGCCATCCAGAAGCCGCTGCCGGGATTCCCGGCTGACCCAGGCGCTGTGCGGGGTGATGATCAGATTGGGCAGGTCCGCCGCCAGCAACGGATGATCCGCCGGCGGCGGCTCCTGGCTGAGCACGTCCAGAGCGGCGCCGCCCAAAACGCCATCACGCAGCGCCCGCGCCAGAGCCGGTTCGTCCACCAAAGGGCCACGGGCGGTGTTGATCAGAAAGGCGCCGGGCTTCATGGCCGCCAGAAACTGGTCGTTCACCAACCCCTGGGTCTGCTCGGTGAGCGGGCAATGCAGGCTGATCACGTCGGCCTCGGCAAGCAGTTCCGGCAGCGGTGTGCGGCCGGCGGGGTCGGCCCCCGGGCGCAGCGAGGCGGCCACTTTCACGGTCATGCCGAAGGCGGCGGCCAGTTCGCCAACCCGGCGCCCCAGGTCGCCGTGGCCGATCAGCCCCAGCACCTTGCCCTGTAGCTCCATCACCGGGTAATCCATGCGGCAGAACATCGGCGAGCGGCTCCAGGCGCCGGCGTGGGCGTCGCGGTCATACTGGTGCCAGCGGGTGGCCAGGCCAAGCATCAGCGCCAGGGTGTGCTGGGCGACGCTGGCGGTGCCGTAACCACTGACGTTGCACACCACGATGCCGCGCTCGCGGGCGGCGTCCAGGTCCACGTTGTTGATGCCGGTGGCGCTGATGCAGATCAGCTTGAGATCGGCGCTGGCCTCGATCGCCGCCCGGTCGATCACCACCTTGTTGGTGACCGCCACGGTGATGCCCTGCAAACGGCTTGGCAGTTCCGTCGGGCTGGTTTGCGTGTAGCGGGTCCAATGGGGCAGCTCCGCCTCCAGGGCGGCGCCGTCCAGCTCCGGAAGGTTGAGGGTCTGGCTGTCGAGAATCACGCCTTTCATGGGAGACTGTCCCTGTAATCACACTGTGGGAGCCCTCCATGCTACCGGATTTGCTGCGCGAGTTGGGCGTCACCCTGCCGCTGGAGCCAGCACATAGGCCGGTGGTGGGCGTCAGCGCCTGCCTGCTGGGCCGGCGGGTGCGTTACGACGGTGACCATAAATACGATCCGCGCGTTGGCGAGACCCTGGCCGGGCTGGTCAGGCTGCGTGAGTTCTGCCCCGAGGTGGCCATCGGCCTGCCGGTGCCGCGCCCGCCGATCCGGGTGGTGGACCTGGATGGCCGCCAGCGGGTGCGCGACGTCGCCGCCCCGGGGCACGATTTCACCGCTGCTCTGAGCGGCTGCGCCGATCACCTCGAGGAGACACTGGACGGCTTTATTCTCAAAGCACGCTCACCCAGTTGCGGGTTGGGCGACACGCCCGTGCACGACGCCGCCGGAGTGCCGCACGGTGTCACCGACGGCGCCTTCGCCGCGCGCCTGCGCGAACGCTTTGCCGGCCTGCCGATGTGCAGCGAAACCGGGCTTGTTGACCCTCAGGTCCTGGCCGCCTTCGTGACGGCGGTGTTTCGCCACTGGCGCGCCCGAAACCAGTGAACCCGGTTACAGCACCATCACCACCGCCGCCGTGATCAGCGCGAACAGTACCGACAGCCCCGCCAGCGTCGCCCAGGGGAAGGGGTCCTTGCGCTCTTCGTGCAGTTGACGGTGCAGGTGCTCGCGCAACAAGCGGGTGTTGCGGGTGTTGGCTTTATAGATGGCGTCGAAGGCGTCGCCCACCACCGGCAGCAACCCGCCAATGAAATCCACCAGCATATTGCGCAGCATCTTGCGCTTCAGCGCGCCGGGAACGCCGGCGCGCTGCGCTTCCAGCAGAACATAGCTGGACAACACCAGCCCGGCGGCATCGCCAACCACCGGCACCAGGCCGATGATCGCCTCGGCACCGAGCCGGAAACGGGTGAAGGGAATGCCAATGCTGGAATCGGTGAAGCGGCTGAAGCGCTCCAGGCGCTGCAAGGCAGCTTCCTGTCGGGCCCGGTCCCGGGCGGTGTCGGCGTGCTCGGCCATGGTTCGTCCTTGTTCGGTTAGTCCAGGTGGATGTTATTCCAGGCAAGTGTTATTCCAGGCAAGTGTTATTCCAGGTAAGTGTTATTCCAGGTAAGTGTAGCCGGCCAGACCATCGCGAATCTCGCCGAGAAAACGCTGCCGTTCGGCGTCGTCGAGTTGGGCCTGGTGGCAACGCTGCTCCAGGGTGCCGAGCAGACGCTCGGGGTCGTAGTTCACATAGCGCAATACCGAACTGACGGTGTCGCCCTGGATCGCGTGGCTGAGCTCGATCTCTCCGGTTTCGGTGAGATTCACATCCACCGAATCGGTGTCGCCGAACAGATTGTGCATGTCGCCCAGGATTTCCTGGTAGGCGCCCACCATGAAGATGCCCAGGTGGCCGTTGATGCGCTCGGGCAGCGGCAGGCTGGTTTCCACGCCTTCGCCGTCCACGTACTGATCGATGCGGCCATCGGAGTCGCAGGTAATGTCCTGCAGCACACCTCGCCGGGTGGCCGGCTGATCAAGGCCGGAGAGCGGCAGCACCGGGAAAATCTGATCAATGCCCCAGACATCGGGCACCGACTGGAACACCGAGAAGTTGACGAACAGCTTGTCGGCGAGCAATTCGTTGAGGCGATCAAGCAGTTCACGCTGCTGACGGCGGCGCGGGTCGAGGCGCTCGCGCAGCGCCAACAGACCGTTGATGTACAGTTGCTCGCCGCGGGCCCGGTCGGCGATGCTCAATTCGCCGCTCAAATAGCGCAGGTGCAAATCCTGCCAGGCGCCCACCAGTTCCGGGTGAATCTCCAGCAGGTTGGGCTGCTCGCCGACCAGCAGCCCGTTCAGGCGCCACAGCTCGCGTAATTCGTTGCCGTCCTGCTCGCCGGGGGCCTGCACGTCGGCCCGTTCGAGGCGCTCTTCGTCGGTGATGTTGAGCAGCAGCACGGCGTGGTGGGCGGTGAGCGCGCGCCCGGATTCGGAGATCAGGTCAGGCACCGGCTGGCCAAAACGGGCGCATTGCTCGGCCAGCGTTTGCACGATGTGCCAGGCGTAATCGGCGACGCCGTAGTTCATCGAGCAATAGGAGCGCGAGTGGGTGCCCTCGTAATCCACCCCCAGGCCGCCGCCCACGTCCACCGTGTCGACACCGGCGCCCAGGGTGCGCAATTCCGTGTAGTAACGCGCCGCTTCGCGCATGCCCGCTTTGATGTCCTGGATGTTGGCGATCTGCGAGCCGAGATGGAAATGCAGCATGCGCAGGCAATCCAGTTTGCCGGCGGCGCGGCAGTGCTCCACCGCCTGAATCAATTGCGGCGCGCTGAGCCCGAATTTGGATTTTTCGCCACCGGTGTTCTGCCAGTTGCCCTTGCCGATGCTCATCAGCCGCACTCGCAAACCAATGCGCGGCGACACCTGCAAGCGCTCCGCTTCGTTGAGCAGCATCGGCAATTCGGAGAGCTTCTCGACCACGATGTGCACGCGCACGCCGAGCTTCTGGCCCATCAGCGCCAGGCGCAGGTACTCCTGATCTTTATAGCCGTTGCACACCACGATGTCGCCGGGATTGGACAGCGCCAGCACCGCCAGCAACTCCGGTTTGGAACCCGCTTCCAGGCCGACCGGCTCGCCTTCGTCGCGGGCACGCAGAATTTCGTGCACCACGCGGCGCTGCTGATTGACCTTGATCGGGTAAACCGGCGTATAGCCGGCGTCGTAATGCTGCTGCTCAATGGCGTCGCGGAAGGCGCCGGCGAGGCGCCGCACGCGGTCGCGCAGGATGCCAGAGAAACGCGCCAGCACCGGCGTGCGCAGGCCCGCGGCCCGGCATGCGCTGAGCACGTCTTCCAGGGTCGCTTCGCGGCCATCGGCGCCTTGCGGGCGCACCCGCAGGTGGCCATCGGCGCCGATGCGGAAATAGCCCTCGCCCCAACGTTCCACGTTATAGATGGCGTCAAACGGGCTGTGCGGCTGCGAACTCATGGCGATTCCTTGGGGCTGCGATATTGCGGGCATTATGCCTGCCGGCGGCGGCGGATAGCACGTCGCAATCGCGCCCCGCCAGCACCGCCAGGCATGACGCGCTGGTTCCGGTGGAAAACCGTGGCCGGGCCGCGCGCTTGCCCTACAATAGAGCCCCCGTTTTGTGTTTCCCCGGAAGATTGCTATGAGCACCCATGACGACAACTGGTTCATCGAACATTTCGACTCCGCCGGCACCGCGTTCGGCTTGCGCCTGAACAGCAAGCTCGAGGAGGTGCGCACCGACTACCAGCACATCGAAATGTGGGACACCGAAACGTTCGGCTACCTGATGACCATCGACGGCGCCACCATGCTCACCAGCCGCGACAACTTCCTGTACCACGAGATGATGGCGCACCCGGCGTTGTTCAGTCACCAGGGCGCGCGCAACGTGCTGATCATCGGCGGCGGCGATTGCGGCACTCTGCGCGAAGTGCTGCGCCACGAGGGCGTTGCCCGCGCCACCCAGATCGACATTGACGAGCAGGTGACCCGCTTCTCGGAGAAATACTTTCCCGAACTGTGCGAGCGCAACGATGACCCGCGCGCGGAGCTGCGCTTCGAAGACGGCGTGAAGTTCATGCAAGAGTGCGAGGCGGCCAGCTTCGACGTCATCATCGTCGACTCCACCGACCCGGTGGGCCCCGCCGAGGGGTTGTTCAAGGCCGAGTTCTTCCGCCATTGCCATCGCGCCCTGGCCGACGGCGGCGTGCTGGTGCAGCAGTCCGAATCGCCGCTGCTGCACAGCAGCACGATTATCCGTGACCTGCACAGCAACATGCGCGAAGCGGGCTTCGAATCCACCCGCACCCTGCCGTTTCCGCAGCCGGTCTATCCGAGCGGCTGGTGGAGTTGCACCCTGGCCGGCAAAGGCTGTGACGTGGGCGAATTCCGCGAAGCGGACGCCCGCGGCAAGGGCTTCGAAACCCACTATTACACCTCGGACATCCACAAAGGCGCGCTCTCTCTGCCGCCCTTCATGGCCCGCGCCCTGCAAGCCTGAGCCCGGCAATCCCTCCCGGTCGCGCCGTGCGGCACCGGTTGCAAACCGGGAGGGTGGCGTCCGCCGGCCGCGCATCGCTTGCCGATGGGCAAATAGATGACATATCATCTATTTCCATATCATCTAAATAAGCGATTGCCATGCCCTCCCCGGATTCCTCGCCACGCAACGCCCTGGCCCCCTTGGTCGGCCAGGTGTCACGCCTGTGGCGCCGCGCCGTTGACCGCCGCCTGCAACCCTTTGGCCTCTCCCAAGCCACCTGGCGACCACTGCTGCATTTGTCGCGGGTGCCGGCACCGGTCTACCAGAAGGATCTCGCCAACGCCCTGATGGTGGAAAGCTCGTCGGTGGTGCGGGTGCTCGATGCCCTGCAACGCCAGGGCTTTATCGAACGCCGCGAAGGCCAGGACCGGCGTGCCAAGGAGATCCTGCTGACCGATCCGGGCCGCGCGATCGTCGATCAGTTGGAGCGGATCTCCGCCGAGGTCCGCGACCGCACCCTGGCGGACGTGTCCGGCCAGGACCTCGCCACCACCTTGCGGGTGATGGCGCGCCTGCGCGACGCCCTGGAATCGGAACGCGACCTGGAGTCGCAATGACACCGCCCTCCTCCACGCCACGGGCGCCTGCCCTGTGGGGGCTGGCGTTACTGACCTTCAGCGGCACCCTGGCGATGCACATTTTCGTGCCCGCCCTGCCGGTGGCCGGCGCCGACCTGCACGCCTCCAGCGCCGCCATGCAGATGACCGTGAGCCTGTATATTTTCGGCCTGGCCCTCGGCCAGTTGGTGTACGGCCCACTCTCCGACCGCTTTGGCCGGCGGCCGGTGCTGCTCGGCGCGCTCACGCTGTACACCCTGGCCGGGCTCGCCGCCGCCCTGGCGCCGGGCGTCAACGCCTTGATCGCGGCGCGCTTGTTCCAGGCACTGGGCGGTTGCGCTGGTCTGGTGCTGGCACGGGCGATCGTGCGCGACACCGCCGCCCCCCGGCTGGCAGCGCAACGGCTGGCGCTGATGAATCTGATGATGACCGTGGGGCCGGGGGTGGCGCCACTGCTGGGCAGCGCCATGGCCACGCAACTGGGCTGGCGGTCGATCTTCTACCTGCTGGTGGCCCTGGGCGTGGCCAATTTTCTGTTCACCTGGCGATTGCTGCCGGAAACCCATCAACCGGCGACCCGCCAGCCCGGCACCAGCCTGGCGCGGGATTATTGGCGCCTGTTGCGCTCGCCGGTGTTCCTGGGCTACGCCATCGGCGGCGGCTGCGCCACCACCTCGATTTACGCCTTTATCAGCGCCGCGCCATTCCTGTTCATCGAACAACTGCACCGCCCGGCGGAACACGTCGGCCTGTATCTAGCGATCCTGGTGACCGGCATGTCGCTGGGCAACATTCTTTCCAGCCGCCTGATGGGCCGCTTCGAGATCCGCACCGTGATGGTGCGCGCCAACCTGCTCAGCGCGGTGGCGGCCCTGGTGTTTCTGGGCGTGGCGCTGAGTGGCCATCTGTCGCTGGAACTGGTGCTGGGCACGGTGTTTCTGTTCACCCTCGGCGCCGGCATCGCCAGCCCGGCGACCCTCACCGAGGCGATCAGCGTGGTGCCCCACCTGACCGGCTCCGCCTCGGGTCTGTACGGCTTCACGCAAATGATGATCGGCGCCGGCAGTGCCGCGCTCGCGGTGGTGGGCCCCAACCCGGCGCTGGCCGCCGCCTCGGTGCTGGCCGGCGCCGGCGTGATCGCGCAGTTGTCGTTCTGGGTGGCGCTGCGCGCCCGGGTCGCGGGCTAAAGCCGCGACCTACGCCATCTTTTCCATCCAGGGGCGCAGATCCAGCTCGTGGGTCCAGGCGTCGCGGGGTTGTTGGTGCAGCATCCAATAGGCGTCGGCGATGTGCTCCGGATTGAGAATGCCGTCCTGTTCCTTGAGCTTGTAGCGCTCGGGAAAGTTATCCCGAATCCAGGCGGTGTCGATGGCGCCATCGATGATCGAATGGGCCACATGAACGCCCTCCGGCCCCAGCTCGCGGGCCATGCTCTGGGCCAGCGCCCGCAACGCGAACTTGGCGCCGGCGAACGCGGAGAAGCCGACGCCACCGCGCAGCGACGCGGTGGCGCCGGTGAAGATAATGGTGCCGCGCCCGCGTGGCACCATCACCCGGGCCGCCTCCCGACCGGCCAGGAAACCGGCGAACGCGGCCATCTCCCAAACCTTGCGGTAGACCCGCGCGGTGGTCTCTCGGATCGGGAAATTGACGTTGGCGCCAATGTTGAACACCACCGCCTCCAGCGGCCCGACCTGCTGTTCGATGGTGTCCACCAGATCAATGGTCTGCTGTTCGTCACGGGCGTCGCAGCCAAAAGCACGCGCTTGGCCTCCCGCTGCTTCGATCTCCTCGACCAGCGGCGCCAGGGCGTCCTGGTGCCGACGGGTCACGCAGGCGGTGAACCCTTCCCGGGCGAACCGGCGGGCAATCGCCCCGCCCGTGGCATCGCCCGCCCCCACCACCAATACGGCTGGAGCAGTCATGGCATTTCCTCGTCATCCGGGTTTTTCAGAGTTTTCAGTTTTCAGTTTTCAGTTTTCAGTTTTCAGTAAAGTCTCGCTTTTCACTGAAAACTGAACACTGAAAACTTTCAACTTACTCCTCATAGTCAGTTCCGTTTTAGAACTTGTCAAGCGACAATAACCTCTCACCGGGTCAGCGTCGGTGAGAGGCAGGTATAAATCGGATAATTCAGAAAATGCGAAAACGGCGTTGCAGCATGGAAAACCGGTCAGCTCGCGACCGCCATGGTAATGGCAAACGCCACGCCCCCAAGAATCATGATAATAGCGGCACGCCTCGCCACCGTTGGCCAGTCGATCCAATACATCATTGTTGCCCCCAACAATTATTTTCGTTTTCACAACAAAATGTGACCTAAGTCACAAATAGCAATATCGTCGGGGCTATGCAAAAACACAATCCGAAGAAGGCGTGACCGCGCCAGGCAGCCGAACGGCGTAGGGCGTCGCCGTGTCAGGCTTGCGCCGGCGCGCCGCCAGCTTGCTGGTCCGCCATCAGGGCCAGAACCCGCTGCCGCAGCCAGGTATGGCCCGGATCGGCGCTCTGGTCGCGGTGCCAGTACAAGTGCAATTCCAGGCCCGCCAGGTCCACCGGCAGCAACTCCTGGCGGCTGCCCGGCGGTGCCAGCTGCCGGGCCAGCAACCCGGGCATGGTGAGCAGCAAATCCGAGCCCATCACGGTGGCCAGGGCCGCCATATGATGCTGGCAACGCAGCCGGATATGGCGGCGATAGCCAAGCCGGGAAAGACCAAAGTCCTCCATCCCCGGGCCTTCCCGCCGGGAGGACACCAGCACATGCTGGGCGGCCAGATAGGCAGGCAGATCAAGCCGCCCGGCCAGCGGGTGTCCCTCACGCATCAACACCACCAACGGCCCGCTCAGCACCGGCCGGTGCTCGATGGCTTCCGGCAAGGGCAACAGCACGTCCGCCGCCAGGTCGAGCCGGCCGCTGGCCAGCTCGGTGGCCAGTTGCCGGCGCGCCACGGTCATCGACTGCAAACGCACACCCGGCGCCTGATCGATAACCTGCCCCATCAGCACCGGCAACAGGCATCCCTCCAGACCGTCCCGCAGACCCAGCACAAAGGTGCGCTCCGCTTCGCTGACGTCGAAACCGCCTTCATCGCTCAGGCAACGCTGAAAGCCGCCCAGCGCCTGGCGCACCGGCGTGACCATGGCGCGAGCCCGGGGGGTGGGCACCATGCGCGCACCCTGGCGCACGAACAACGGGTCTTCCAGGCGTTCGCGCAGGCGCCCCAGGGCATGGCTGACCGCCGGCTGAGTCAGGCTCAACACGCGCGCGGCGCGGGTCAGCGAGCCTTCGGTATAGATCGCGTCGAAGACCACGAACAGGTTCAGATCGAATCGGGAAACATGCATGTTATTTATTACCGGTTATTTTCAAGATTCATTCGATTTATTGAAAACCGCCCCCTAGCATGAGGTCAAGAATTCCCACGCCTACGCCGCGCCCGCTACCGCGCCATATCGCCAGGAGCCGTCATGCCCGTTATTTATCTGGTCCGCCATGGCCAAGCCAGCTTCGGTGCCGAGAATTACGATGCGCTGTCGGAAACGGGCTGGGAGCAAAGCCGGGTACTAGGACGGCATTTGCTCGGTCAGGATTTGGGCGTGCCCCGGGTGGTGTGCGGCGCCATGCGCCGCCACCGGGAGACCGCCGAAGCGGCGCTCAAGGAACTGGGGCTGCCTGACGAATGGAGCACCGACTCGGGGTTCGATGAATACGACCATAAGAGTCTGCTGCGGGTGCATTGGCCGGAATCCGGCGACCGTGCCGCCCTGGCCAGTTGGATGGAGCAGCAGGAGCACCCCCGCCGTGCCTTTCAGGCCCGCTTCGAGGAAGCCCTGCGCCGCTGGCAGCGCAACGAAGACCCCTACAACGAAACCTGGCCGGCGTTCCGCGAGCGCGTGCTGGCCGCGCTGTACAGCCTGGCCAATGGGCTCGGCCGGGGCGACAGCGCCCTGGTTTTCAGCTCCGGCGGCGCCATCAGCGTGGCCATCCAGCACCTGCTGGAACTGGATGAGGAAGCGCTGATTACCTTCAACCGGGGGCTGGTCAACACCAGCGTCACGCGGTTGCTGGTCAACGCCGGCAACCTGCGCCTGGCAACGCTGAATGAGCATCTGCATCTGAGCGGTGAGCTGCTGACCTACCGCTAGGGCCGAACAGGCCATTCCCGGCCCGGCGTCTGGCCGGCGGCCCGGATTCCGGTCACCATGCGCCGACTCCTCTACCCGCCGCGCAAGGACCCACCGATGACGACCCGATCCACGATCCTGATTACCGGCGCCAGCTCCGGCCTGGGCGAAGGCATGGCGCGCCTGTTCGCGGCCCAGGGCCGCAACCTGGCGTTGTGCGCCCGGCGGCTGGAAAACCTGGAAGCGCTGCGCACCGAACTGCTCGCCGCGCACCCGCGCATCCAGGTGGAGGTGCGCGCTCTGGATGTGAACGATTACGACCGGGTGTTCCAGGTGTTCGAGGAACTGGACCAGGCGCTCGGCGGCCTGGATCGCATTATCGTCAACGCCGGCATTGGCAAGGGGCAACCGCTGGGCACCGGCGCGTTCCACGCCAACCGCCAGACCGCCGAAACCAACTTCGTGGCCGCCCTGGCGCAATGCGAAGCGGCGATGCAGATCTTTCGTCGCCACGGCCGTGGCCATCTGGTGGTGATCTCATCCATGAGCGCCCTGCGCGGCATGCGCAAAAACATCACCACTTACGCCGCCAGCAAAGCCGGCGTGGCCGCCCTCGCCGAAGGGCTGCGCTCGGAAATGCTCGGCACACCGATCAAGATCAGCACCCTCTATCCCGGATACATCCGCTCGGCGATCAACGAAAAAGTCAAAAACGCGCCGTTCATCGTCGACACCGAAACCGGCTGCAAAGCGCTGGTCAAAGCGATCAACAAAGAACCCGCCAAAGCCTGCGTCCCCGCCTGGCCCTGGGCGCCCCTGGGCTTCGCCATGCGGGTATTGCCGTTGGCGATTGTTCGCAAAATGACGTGAAAAGTTAAAAGTTAAAAGTTAAAAGGCGAGGCGGGTGTGCCACTCGTTATGTCGCGCCCTCCAGGTCTCACTGATCCGCGACGCCTCGCCGCGCTTCAACCTTTAACTTGCAACTTTTAACTGCCCCGATTGCTGCCTATTGCCACCCCAACACCGGCGCCCATTCTTTCCAGTCGTCTTCGGCTTCGTTGTGCAGAGTGAAGCGGGTGCCGGGGGCGGCGAGGCCGCCGGCCTGGTCGGGGGTGGCGAAGCTGATGCCGCCGCGCAGCAGGTTTTCCACCGAGCTGGCCTGGATGTCGGCGCCGCTGAACAGACCGAAATCCACATCCAGGCCGGAGCTGTTCCAGAATTCCGAGTTGCCGCGCACCAGCTTGGCGTAGCGGGGCTCGATCACCACGCTGATTTCCACGTGCCGGGCGTCGCGGGCGAGCTGGCTGTCGCCGATGGTGCCCACCGGCAGGTCCCGGTAGAACACCTGCCGGCCGGGTTTCAGTGAGCCCAGGGCGTCCGCCACCAGGGTAATGCGCAGGCCCGATTCCGGCTGCTGCTCCGGCGGCGAATCGAGCCCTTTGAACTCGCTGGCGGGGTCGCCGTCGCCCGCTTCCACGGCGATGTATTTGCCCGACACCAGGGTGTCCAGGTTGCGGGCGCCGGCCACGCCGATTTCCGGCTCGACGATCCAGAAGCGGCTGTTTTCTCGGGCCAGTTTTTCCGCGTCCCGATTGAGGCTGGCGTGCACCTCCACCCGGCTGAGGTCGTCGGTGAGCCGGATTTCATCAATGCTGCCCACCGGCACGCCGCGGAATTTCACCGGCACACCGGTCTTCAGGCCGCTGCCATTGTCGAAGGTGATCACAATGCCCTGGCTGGACGCCAGAAACTGCTGATAGAGCAGCCAGCCGGCCAGCACCACGCTGAGCAGCGGCACCAGCCAGATCGGCGAGGGCCAGCGGGTGTTACGGGTTTGCACGGATTGCATCGTCGTCCTTCCAGAGTTGTTTCGGTGAAAAGGCGTGGGCGGAAAGCATGGTCAGCACCACCGCCAGCCCAAAGGCGGTGATGCCCGGCTCCGGGTTGACCCGGGCGATCTCTCCAAAGCGCATCAGGCCGGCCAGCAACGCCACCACGAACACGTCCAGCATCGACCAGCGGCCGATCCAGTACACCCAGCGGTAGGCGCGGGCAGCGGTTGCCGGCGCCGGGTGTTCCGGCGTATGCCAGTAGATCACCGCCAGCACCAGCACCTTGAGGAACGGCACCAACAGGCTGGCGGTGAACACCACCAGGGCCAGGCCGGGCATGCCGGAATCGAACAACCCCTTGATGCCATCGGCGATGGTGCCTGAGCTCTGCCCGCCAATGCCATTGAGCGTCATGATCGGCAGCGTGTTGGCGGGCACCAGCCAGATCATGGCGGCGATCAGCAAGGCCCAGGCCAGTTGCCGTTCAGCGCGCCGGGTCATGACGACGCTCCATCACCCGATCCAACGCCGCCGGATTGGCGAGCGCCTCGGCGATCAACCGCAACACCACCATCGCCAGCAGGCAGATCAGCCCGGCCTGCAAATGCAGGGTGGCGTTCTCGCCGAGCTTGGTGGTGGCGATCAGCGCGCCGAGCAAAAAAATTTCCGGCATCGCCCATTCGCGGCCCTGCCGGTACCACCACACCCAGCGGCCCAGGCTGACGCCGCCGCGCAGCCGCGCCATGGTGACCAGCAACGCCAGCAATTGCGCCAGTGGCATCACCAACAGGGTCACCGCCACCAGCGCCGCCACCAGCGGGTAACCGTTGCTGAACAAGGCGGTCACACAGGAGAACACGCTGACGGCGTTGTACAGGCCGAACTGGTCCATGCTCAACAGCGGCAGAAACATGGCCGGCGCCCACAGCACCAGCGCCGCCAGCGCCAGCGCGGCGACCGCCTCAACGCGAATGCGGTGGGAGGAACCGAGCCGGGCCCGGCAACGGGGACAAAACCATTCCCCGCGGCGCTGTTGCGCCGGGGCACTCAGGGCAAGCCCACAATCGTGGCAGACAATCGAATCGGACATGGCGGGGTTCGCGCCGGCAAAAAAACCACTTTAAAGGCACGTTCGTACCGTCACCATGCGCGTCGGCGTGAAGACCGGTAAAAAAGGGAAAAAGGTGGGCTGGACGCTGGACGCCCGGATCAAAATCAACCCGTTCGCGGTCAAGGAGCGCTGGCGCCTTAAAATCGAATCCGTCGCTGGCTGGGCCTGCTCCTACACAAAACACTCTTCTACGCAGCCGCCGTAGGAGCAGGCCCTGCCAGCGACGGGGTTGCTGCCGCCTTTTAGGGCGTCGCCGTGGAAGCAGACACCGGCCGGCGCCCGAGGTCAGTCCAGCGGGCCGGGGTTGGTTTTTCGTTTCGGCTTGGCGAATCCGCCCTGCAAATCACTGGCGGGCTTGCTGGCGGCGCCCTTGCGGGCCGGCCGAGCCGCTTTCTTCGCCACTTTTTTAGCTGGCTTACCGGTTTTGGCCAGCGCCCGCTTCTTGAGCTTTTTGTTTTTGCTGCCCACCGCCTTACCGGAACGCTTGACCAGCTTAGGCCCCTGGTAGCGCCCTCGCAGCGGCTCGACCACCCGGAATTCGAACTGCTGGCGCAGATAGCGCTGGATGCTCGCCATCAGATTCCATTCGTGGCTTTCCACCAGGGAAATCGCCAGGCCGGCGCCATCGCCGCGACCGGTGCGGCCGATGCGGTGCAGATAATCGTCGCCGCTGCGCGGCATATCGAAATTGATCACCAGTTCCAGGCCGTCCACGTCCAGGCCGCGGGCGGCCACGTCGGTGGCCACCAGCACGGTGACGGCACCGCTGTTGAGCCGTTCCACCGCCAGTTTGCGGTCCTTGGTGTCCTTGTCGCCGTGCAGCACGAATACCTTGTGCGCGGTGGCGCGCAATACGCCTCCGAGGCGGTCGGCGGCGGCCTTGGTATTGGTGAACACAATCGCTTTTTTATGCGGCTCGTGAGCCAGCAACCACTGCACCAGACGTTCTTTATGGGAGCGGTCGTCGGCGGTGATGATCTGCTGGCCGACCTGCTCATTGAGCTCGCGCACGCTGTCCAGTAACAGCGCTTCAGGCTCACGCAGCACGCGCGCCACCATCGCCGCCATCACCTCGCCGCCCGGGGTGGCCGAGAACAGCAGGGTTTGCCGGGCCGGATTGCAGGCTTCGGCGAGGCGCATCACGTCGTCGCTGAAGCCCATGTCGAGCATGCGGTCGGACTCATCCAGCACCAGCACCTTCACTTCGCCAAATGCCAGATTGCCGGCTTCCAGGTGCTCGATCATGCGGCCCGGCGTGGCCACCAGAATCTCCGGATTACGGCGAATCCGTGACGCCTGCACCTTGAAATCCTCACCGCCGGTGATCGCTTCGGCTTTTATGAAGGTGAACCGGGCCATCGCCTCCACCTGCTTAAGGGTCTGCCGGGCCAGCTCCCGGGTGGGCGCCAGAATCAGCGCCCGGGTGCCGATGCCGGCGTCCTTCTCTTGCAACAGGCGCTGCAGCATGGGCAGCACGAAGGCGGCGGTCTTGCCGGTGCCGGTGCGCGCCACCACGCGCAGATCGCGGCCCGCCAGGGCCGCCGGGATGGCTTGTTTCTGCACCTCGGTGGGCTCGCTCAGGTTGAGTTCTTCGAGCGCGCGGAGCAAACGTTCGTGCAGGTTCAGTTCAGCAAACACACAGGGCCTATCGGGTGGCGGTGGCAATTGCCGCTAGTGTAACCCGGGGAGCGCCCGGAAAGGGACGGGGGATTGGGGGGCAGGCGGTTTTCAGGGTTCAGTTTTCAGGGTTCAGCCGGTAACGCACTTCCTGGTATCGCGTGCCGCGCGCCATAAAAAAGGGCGCCCGAAGGCGCCCAGCAATGTTCCAAGGAAGGAAACAGAATCAGCTTTTCACGAATTCCGGGTAGGCTTCCATACCGCAGTCCACGATATCCATGCCTTCGTACTCTTCCTCTTCGGTGACACGGATGCCGACGATCGCTTTGAGCAAGCCCCAGACGATCAGGCTGCACACGAACACCCAGGCGAAGATGGTGACGGCACCGATGATCTGGCCGCTGAAGGTGGAGGCGTCGTTGGTGATCGGAACCACCAGCAGGCCGAGGATACCGCACACACCGTGCACCGAGATGGCGCCGACCGGATCGTCGATTTTCAGCTTGTCGATGGTGACGATGCTGAACACCACCAGCACACCACCGATGGCACCGAACAGGCTGGCCATCAGGGGAGTCGGGGTGGACGGCTCGGCGGTGATCACCACCAGACCGGCCAGGGCGCCGTTAAGAAGCATGGTCAGGTCGGCTTTGCCGAACAGGAACTTGGCGATCACCATGGCGGCGATGGAGCCGGTGGCGGCGGCGGCGTTGGTGTTCAGGAACACCATGGCCACGGAGTGCGCGTTGGCGGCGTCGGACAGCTTCAGCACGGACCCGCCGTTGAAGCCGAACCAGCCCAGCCACAGGATCAGGGTACCGAGCGCGGCGAGCGGCAGGTTGGAGCCGGGGATCGCGTGGATTTCACCGTTGGGGCCGTATTTGCCTTTACGAGCGCCAAGCAGCAGCACACCGGCCAGGGCGGCGGTGGCGCCGGCCAGGTGAACGATGCCGGAACCGGCGAAGTCGGAGAAGCCCAGGTCACCCAGGTTGAACATGCCGAAGACGTCGTTGCCGCCCCAGGTCCAGCTGCCTTCCATCGGGTAGATAAAGCCGGTCATGACCACCGCGAAGGCGAGGAAGGCCCACAGCTTCATGCGCTCCGCCACGGCGCCGGACACCACCGACATAGCGGTGGCGACGAACACCACCTGGAAGAAGAAGTCGGACGCGGCGGAGTAAACGGAGTCGCCGTCGAAGCCGTTTTCCGCGGAAGCGCTGAGCACTTCGGTGAGGCTGAAGGCCTCGATACCGTGCAGGAAGAAACCACCGTCGTACATGATCGCGTAACCGCAGACCAGGTACATAACGCTGGCGGTGGAGAACAAAGCGATGTTCTTGGTGAGAATTTCAGTGGTGTTCTTGGCGCGCACCAGGCCGGATTCGAGCATGGCGAAGCCCGCCGCCATCCACATTACCAGGGCGCCACACACCAGAAAATAAAAGGTGTCGATGGCGTATTGTAGTTCAAAAATTTGGTTTTCCACGTTGCAACCCTCCGAGAATAGGAAGCGTGATCAAGACCTTGGCATGGGTCGTCTTTTCACACGTTTTGGAACTTAAATCGCGTCCTCGCCGGTCTCGCCGGTGCGGATACGGATGGCCTGCTCCAG
>TARA_R110001606_G_scaffold33307_2_pt1 | contig 23160 bp, 18 predicted proteins | sample TARA_R110001606 | Tara Oceans TARA_R110001606 (sample SAMEA4398315) | marine metagenome | biome: Polar Biome; feature: [SRF] surface water layer (ENVO:00010504); material: water (ENVO:00002006), including particulate matter (ENVO:01000060) such as... | depth 5 m
AACCATAGATACCGTATCAACGATTTTTACTTTTCTATTTTTAATTTCAGATAATCTCTTAACCTTATTTATCAGATGGTTAAGTTTCTTATCTATGTCATTGTAAGTAAGTTTCTTTATATTCATCTAATAAATATTTTTCTTTATATACCCGGCTGAAATCCACCTCTCCTCATCTGTGGTAACTGAACACTGATGGATTGCTACTTGTAATTCTAATTCTCTAATCATATATGCTAATTCTGACTCGTGAACTGTATTTGGTCCAGTTGCGTTATATAATGGGAACCATGTCTGACCATCCCCACAGCTAGACGAACAATTTGCTACAGTTAACGGTCCAGACACTGTATATTCGTACGGTCCTGTAGTCAATTGGGTAGAGATTAATTTTTCACAACACATTACTATTGGTGTGTAGAATGCCTCCCCTTCAATTATAACACCATTTACAGATTGGCCTGGTTCACACTTCATAAAACCAGCACAACCACTATTTAAACAACCCTCTAATGAACTATAACTCCCTGGTGTGTTAGAGTCTTGTGGTATACATGCTTTTTGTCTTTCACCAACAGTACTGTTTGTTGCGTCTGCACATCTGTAATATTGCACAGTGTCAGTTACTGTTGTTCCGTAAGTATCCTCCACAGTAACACCATCAACTACAGTTTTTTCTTTTTCTTTTTTCTTATCATCTTTTACTATTGACTGTTTAATTTGTATAACAGTTTCAACATTAGTAGCGTACGCTGGGATACATTTACATATAGCTTCATCCCATATATTTCCCTCAGCACATGGATATGGTCGTTGACACACACATCTATTAAGTTCATAACTAAACATTTGTCCTATTTTACATTTTGATTGTGGGTCGAAATCTAATGCAGATGTAATAGGTGAGGGTGGTTGTATAATACCACATGGAACTTCATAGTGCCCCGCTGGACAGTCACAGGGATACAACCATGATGGTAATTGGTATACGTTTTGAGTGATGTTGTGTTTACAACATTTGACACAAGGTACCGCACCACAACAATTTTGTACACAAGACCAATTGTCGGGGTAAGTTCCGGTGGTAGCTCCTATAACTGCGTCACAATGACATGGACTACCGTAACATATACACGGTTCTGAATTTATTACGATTGGAACAACATAACCAAAATGATTGTTAATGGCATTCCTTACTGTTACTAGGTTCATAGACATATTAACTGGTATACCGTGAATACCAACACAATTATTTATAAATTGTTGCCAGTAGTAAAAAGGAGTTGACCAGAGTTGTGCACAGAATATAGTTTTTAGTCTCCAGGTTTGGTTTCCGTTATTTTGACACCCATTTGGTACTGGTGAAGAATTTTCATAAGTACAGGCATCAAATGGGTTAGTATTTATTCCAAATGTTGGGTCTACAAAATAATATAAAGCAATCATAGAATTATTAACAAGAGGAAATGGTAGTTGGATTGTCACACCCGCACAATTACCCATTCCGGTACCTGGGTCACAATTATATGAGAATACACAGGCAGCTTGACAGTTGGCGTACCCGTTTGGTCCAGTAAATTGACCAGTACCATCACCAGGGTCTTGACACATCATTGCAGTTAAACTACAATTAAAAGTTTTTGGTATTTTAATAGCTGTGGTCGCACAAGTGTTCTCTCCCCATAAATCATATTCTATGTTTGTTGCTCCCCTTATTTCACCATCATTTGGTCGTGGTATGAATGCGGTTGGTAGTGGAGCGAATTGGAATGTTGGTGATTGTTGTAAATGGTATACCCGTGCATCAGTAGTTATACCATATATTTCATCATCCACATTATTAACAAATAATGAATCAAATGATGTAGTTCCAGTAAGTATTGTCGATGGTATTACATAATCTTGTATAAGAGTTCCTGATTGGGTAAATTTCGCTACCTTATGTGTGAATAAACCCCCGGTTGGCATACCACTCATTAATATTACAAGAGTTGGGTTAATTGTCCCACCCCATAAAATATCACCGGTACATTTCATATTATTAGGTAGTTGGAACCAGTTGGTTGGTACACCACTAGTATTATTTACTACTTTTACCCAATCTGTAGCGGTTAGGTGGTTATTCTGATTATAGAAACACAACCCTTTTCCCATCACATTACCTGCTGCTAAAATACTACCACTTGGAGCTTGTGTAAATGGGTTTGTAGTGATAGTGTGGTTATTTATTATATTCCCACCACCTGTTGTGTTCTTAATTGTCCATATATCAGTTACTGTTGCAGATATATCGATGCTCTCCGCTCCAGTGTCGTCAAATAAATGTACTGAAGTGTTAGTTGTTAGGTCGTAGTAAAGAATCCCATCTCCCGGGCCTATAATTAATACATCACATCTTTTGATGTTATAACCATTACAACAAATTAATTCACATAGTGTTTGGTTTGTGTAATGATAAGTTCCAGTATGCCCGGTACCTGGTATCGGAATACATGAACATGGGTCACACCCTTGTGGGTATGGGTTAAATGGTACAGGTGGTAATCCTGTTAAACATTGAGTTTGGGAGGAATAAATCCCTTGTGGGTCCGTATAACAACTACTTCCGTTACACTCCCAACATACTGGGTATCCACAAGCCGTTGTAACATAAGTACAACATGCACTCCATCCTGCTGCGAATGTTCCTATTGGGGTTCCGTCACAATTAACTGTAGCTAAACTATTATAATTTAAAGCTGGTGTAAAATTATCGGTACATCCTGGAATTGGTTGGTCACACTTACCCGCTAAATTACTCCACGTCATAGACACATCGTTAGGGGAATACTTTACACAACACCCTGTAGAGTTAGTAAGTGATGCACCAGGAATGTTCCATATTGCTAATACACCTGTAAGATTGGTTAAATCGGTATACCATGGACGTGCTGCTGCATAAGTAAAAATAGTATTAGGCATTCCATTGGCCCATAACCAACTTAATACTGTGGACCAAGAACCAGAAACTAAAGTGTTACCCACCACAGAACCACCTAAAGCATACCTTTCCGTTAATATGAATGGTTGACCAATCCATGAAGTTTTAATCGGAGTGTTTTGGCCTGGACAACATGAATAAGAACACCCACAGGGTCCGGACCCGTTAAAATCTTGAAATACATTATTACCACAACAAGCTGGTGGTGCTGGTGTGTATCCGGACATTGGCAGCACCATAACGTTAGTTAAAAAAGTAGCAAGTGGTATAGTATTTCCAACGCCCGGTCCTTTATTATATGATGGGTGATTTATAGACATCCAATCAAACCATACATGTAAGTCAATATAATTTGACGGTGTAACTATAGATGTGGAACCTGAATATGCACAAGAACCACAGCTTGAGCCATGTGCGTTAAATCCTCTCCAACCACAATCTGTTAGCCCTACTACTGAAGTTGGTACGCCTATAACAGATGTTGGCGTGTAGAAGGCTCCATTATACGAAACAGACCCAGACATACCCGCGTCTATTAAAACCAATTCATCACAATCATCACAATCACTGCCAGCAGCATTTGAGGTTACTGGTAGAGAATGACAATCAACACAATTACTATCTATTCTAATATCATTTGTATATCCATTATATTCAAGAGCTAAATTCGTGTTTATGTAATGATACGCTAGTGGTCCAACACCACTTGTGAATGTACCAAAACTGTAGGAACACCCTGGTGGGTCAGGGCAGAATGTGGAGTTAACGTCACACGCATTACACCACCCATTTAAATATTCTGCTTCTGATATTACCGCTACAACCTTAAGACATGTTCTACTGTTGATTGCAGTTGGGTTTGAACCGGCACCAGCTACAAATCCCAGAGATATATAATCACCTACAACTGGATAAGTTGGTAAAAGGGTAAATAGACCCCCAGTTAAAGGGTTGGTGGTGTTATACGCGGGGTTTACCGTGTTGGTACCTTGGCCATTAAATCCAGTTCCTAACAAGTAACATCCGGAATGTAAATTTGCTTCACATCCATTCCCATCAAAACTATTTCCAAATGGGGGTGGGGGATTGATTAGATGTACTACATAGGCTCGTTCTCCAACCCCCGGTATATTTACTTTAATATTTGTCCAATTCAACATATTTTTATATCGTTTTTAATTTTATAATTTTAACACAAACACGGTTCTCCATACAACCAAAGTTCACCATTTAATAATTGCATTGGTGGGCCTCCAGTTCCATACGCAGTAGTATTTGTTGTAATAAGTTTATTATTCACATCCCAAGGTTCTAAAAGTAATGAGCCTTCTAAACAGTATCCCATTGGAAAATTATGGTCTTGACACCAATTAGTATTATTTACCAACCAATATATTAAATCATAATAAGTTGTCCAAGGCCCTACATAAGTAACTGGCATAGTTGGGGACAACGGGTTTCTAGTTGTTCTATTTAAAATACCTATTCGTGATGGTCTCCATCTTTTTCCATGTAAAGAATCACACCAATTACTTGTTGACATTCCTGTTAATGCTGATGGCCACCCTAATGTAGAGTCCAAAGTATAATGTGATAATGCTTGTTCTTGTAAATTAAACATCCCAGTCACACTATTTAAAATATTATGTGGAGACGGTAACGTATTTGGGTTTCCAAATAAGTCTATTATAAGATTACCTCTTGTTCCTCCTTGTACCCAAGTAGGGGTTAACCAAGGTGGGTTATAATCATAACCATAATCATACCTTACCGGACCATATACGGGGTGTAAGTCTATAAGATTGTTACAATTTTTTGATATGTGTGTTCCTGGGTCACATTCCCATTCCCAACATACTGCCTGACAATCAATTAAAGCGTTAATACCACTAAAAGTACCACTACCGTCTAATGGGTTAATACAACCATTTATTTCACAATTATATGTTATTGGGGTTGTTGGACAACAAGGTATTATACATTGAGTATAACTTGAGAACGCACATACATTCGGGTTGTAACATGGATAACAATTACATGGTATATTAGTTTCTATACAATTTACTTTCCTAGGAGCAAAACTATAGAAGGTATAACATGGTTGACTACCTGTACCATTTAATGCTGTCATCATCGCGTGTTCTACCTGTGAATAAGACATTTGTAAATTAAACGTACCTCCTGGAGCTATAACGTTTTGTAATTGTTCTATCACTTCTGCCCATGTGCTAGGCATACCCATTGGGTTACTTGTTTGGTGGTATGGTGCAGTATTTTGTAAAGTGGTGTATGGTCCATTTGTTGGCCAACAGCTCCATCTTATAACTATACTATCCATACCAAATATAGCTCCACATGTTCCACATGCACAAAGTGATGTCGGTGGTGGTGCTGGAATTGTTTTTAGACATGTGGTATAACCGGAAAATTGTTGGTATTGTCTACTAGGGACCGCTTGCCAATCCGCTAAATATATAAAGAAGTCTTGCCATACATTACTACAGTCACTTGTATTACTATAATAATCTGGGTATAGTCCAGCTCCTGGAATTTGTTGTTGGTTAGACGTTCCACCTACTTGTGCTACACTACCCCCTGGGAAACAATACCATGTAGTTCCGGTACATGCACTAATACATTGATTGTAGGTTGGGTATACGTTAGGCCCTATTGGGCTGGTAGTTGCATTACAGGCTCCTTGTGACTGTCCTGGTTGTGGTGGTGTACATTCATAATTACTAGCTGGTGGACAACACACTGTTAGACAATCTGGTTCATTAGTATATGTACCTCCTGTAGTAAATAATTCGTAACAATAACAACCAGATTGACGACAACAGGAGTCCAGTAATATAGTACATGGTATTGGTGTGTTACCACTGTTTAACTGTGCGTTAATCTTTGTACACACATCGTATGCTGTGTCGTTTACTGATAAACTTACTCCTGCTGTGACCACCGCTGCTCTCCAACTATTCCAAGTGTGATAACCAAAGCCACCGTTAACTAATGTATGTCTTATTTCATTAATATATTTATACGGTTTAAAATAAGTTGCTGGAAATGGTGAACCTGGTGGCATTGGATATGCTACATAAGTCTCATGATAACAATCTTCTACTAGAACATTTACCCCAACATTAGACATTGCTTCTGGGAATGTGAGGTGGTTACCTCCGGCACCAATACTAATTGGTTGATTGACGACTAACCTATCTAATCCAAATATTGAACTAGGGGCGTTAACTCTATAATAATCTAATGCTGAATAATCATTATTAAATTCCCCAACAAATGTTTTTCCTGTACATATTGGTTGAAACGGTACATTTGAATTAATACAATTCCATGAAGTTCCCGAGGTACAACAACTTAATTGACAATGTGTTTGTGATGTATATGGCCCACTTGTGTTTTGTAATTCAACACAACCACATGCTGTCTCGGTACAAGTACAACCAGTTGATTTGTAAGAAAAGTGTCCGTCACAATAAACATCTAATGTGTTGAGTTCCAGGGTATATATGTCTTGTCCCGATACTATATTCGTGACAGCTGGTGATAACTGAGTACTTGCGTGACTAATAAAATTATTCCAATTACTAAACCCTGTTACTGAAGAGTTTAAGTCGGTTTGGAAAGTCATCTCTGTTAAATTTATAAGTTGTCCACCATTAGGTCCTGCACACTGAGTACTCGTTACTGGTGGTGTTATTAATTCACAGGTATACCCTGAAAACCAACCACCAGGGAAATTGGTGGTTAACCAATTATAACAATCATATACTGTTGTTAAAGGTATCGGTATTAGTGTTAGTCCATCACAGGAATTTTCGTCGGTTCCAGTCTTACAACTCCATGAAGTAGTAGGTACTGTAATACCTGTACAGCAAACTCCCGATGCTGCTGAATATGTAACATACGGCCCATTAAAGATTGTTGCTCCAACTGGTGGTGTAGGGTTACTAGGTGTGTAAACTACTGGCCATGTATTACTACAGTCTATGGTACAAGGTACACCGCTTGAGTTACAAACACAATTTGTTGATTCCGACATATAGGTTGATGCGTTCAGCAGACCTAAAACACTACTAGGTGTGTGTGACAATGTAATTGATGCGTTAAGTCCTTGTGCTGCCGTTATAAAATCATTCCATGTGCTATAGAATGCTCCTGACAGTTGTTGTACGGTTATAGCCTTTGCTATACGAAGCGACCCTCCATATGGTGAATCACAATTCATCGCCCCTACTGCGTTATTTAGTAGTTGACTAAACCTCCAAGTGCCTATTTGTTTGTCTACCCAATTTGCAACACCAAATCCGTTATTTGTGTGCAGTAATTCTAATGCAGCATTAATATCATTAACAGCTGGTACAATATCTACAGCTGTTGCACATGAGAAATTAGCCATATTGGATGGGAAAGGACCAAAAGGACCATTTTGTGGTGTTACATTATATATCCCACTACCACTATAACAGAACCAATTTCGTATACATGAGTCAGTACATGCGGTACTAGAGGTATATGTACTTCCAGTGTTAGGATATTCTGTACATCCTGATGGTTTGTATTGTGCGTATATATTTTGTAGGTCACACGGATTATTACAATCCCATGACACACAAGTTCCAGTACAAGCACTTAATGATGGGAATGTGTTTGTCAATCCAGTTCCAACTACTCCCTTACACCCTTCATCATCATATGACATATATGCTGGGTCCCAATTACACACAAAAGAACTACACATTTGATAACATCTCTGTAGTGCGTTAGGACCGTAAGCGGTGACGAATGTTCCTCCAGTACCATAATAACTTTGTCCCGGTATCGGTGGTGTAGGTGGTTGATTGTAAAGTTGACATCCCTGAGTACCACAACTATAAGATGAACATCCATTGAAGTCATATCCATTTAAGACGATATTACCATATAGACACTCTGATAATGTCATATTTCCTGCAGGGTCTTGTTTACACCCTGTAGCTGTACAAATATATAACCATTCTGAACTACCACATTGTCCGGTACACCAAGTTTCAGATGAATAAGGATATTGTGTTGATGTTGTATAAAGTGTTTCTGCTGAAACGCATGTTCCCGTAATAATAGCGGTAGAAACAGATTTTAAGAAAGGGTTTAACGCATTATTAAATCTTTGGTCTGTCCAGGTGTCATATGAAATGTCTATACCCCATTTTTTTTCATATAATCTACCATAACTAGTTCCTGCTGGTTGATTCCAATAAGGGTTATTTGTTTCCAGTGCTGTTAATACAGCTCCGAATTCGATTGGGTTATTTCCCGTACCGCATATTTCTGGTACTCCTCCGGATGTTCCTCCAGCTGTTCCCATACGAGGTGCGGTACCTAATATATATTTACCATCTGCTACCGTATTATTACCACGTGTTATCGCGGCCAATGAATGTAAGGCATAAGTAACTTGGTCGTCACCTATATTTAGGTAAGCGTTAGGGACATTACTTACAGGTGGTGTAAACATAAAACTTTTACAGGTTCCTGAATTTCCGGTTACCGCACTATAATTTACTGTAAACCCTGTATAATCTTTTTTCCATGTAGGTGTTGGTTGGTAGGTTGCTAGTACTGAGCCTCCAGAAAACTGTGGCACTCTATCAGGGTATAGTCCTGCAGCTGGTACTCCTTGTCCGTTATGATAAGCTCCACTACCGTACCAATAACCATACTGTGCACCTGCTGCTGGTGGTATTGAGTATCCACAATCTCCTGCTACAGCTGGTGGTGTCCACGGATTTCCAATAGATTCTCTATTAAAAACTATTACTAGTGTGTTCCCAGAAGTGTGAGCTGTAGGGGGTAATCCTTTTGCTGTAACAGATGATGCAATTCCAGGAATAGTATAATTTGCTGGTACAATATCGTCATACCAATATGCTGAATTAACTTGTTGTGAACCATAATGAATCATCCTCATGGTATCTTCATAAACAGATGCCCAAGTAACTGTAGGTGGGGTTAAACTATTGTTTACACCACATGGAGGAACGGCTGTACTTAAAGAATTATTATAAGTTCTTAATCCTTCTGGTAAACTTCCGGTATATACAGAATTTGCCCAAGATAACCATCTACCACTACTAACTGCTGTGTGATAAACTTTACCAGTAAAACCAGCAATTCCCGCTACATAATTCATCACACTTGTATGAGCAGAGGCAAGCCAATCTCTATATAATGTTGAATTGCCATACCCCAGACCAGGCAGACCGTAATAAACATAAAAGTTTGTATTTGATGGTATTGTGTCTGCTGAACATCCCCACCCAACACAATGTTCGATACAAGATGCGGAGCTTGGGTAGAAATTTGCTCCTGAAGGAGGTGTTCCTGTGTGAAGTATACATCCTGATATTGTACATTCCCAACCACCCCCACAAGCAGGACTAGCCTCACAGAGTCCGGACGTACTATAGGTAAAGCCCGTATTAGGATATTGTGTACATTGACTAGAGGTGAACATACAATCCCATGATGTACATGTTGCTGTACATGCGGAAAGTGCCCAGGATATATTACTTACGTTAAAATACGTACCTCCAGTACCTACTTGTTGTATACACCCATCAATATATTGGTTGTTCTGTCCGACATCTTCACAATTCCAAGATATACATCCGGCCTCACAATTAACTAAATTTAAAAATGTACCTCCAGTACCATAACTAGGTGGGTTCCAAAGTTCACAACCTGATGTAGAACAACTATAAGATTGACAACCACCTGTACACGCAGACATACTATCATAGGTCCCACCTGTACTATTTAAAATACAACCAGTAGACAAACATTCATATTTAGGAACACAAAAATCTAAACACTCCACCTGACCACTATAGGGATATACAGCGTTTGGTGATGTTGTTGCTGACTGACACCCAGAAGCACCAATAACAACCGGACTTTCTATAAAAGTTTCTAAGTCCGTTTGCATCTGTTGCCACGTTAGTTGTGGGAAACTTGCGTTATAACCCCACCCAAATTTGTCTAAACCACCCCATGTAGGAGTTAGTCCGTTCCAATATACATTTGATGTTTCTAATTGGGTTAGGTCACAGATAGTACATAAAGGAGGCATTGCGAGGGTAGCACAAGTACTATTGGTGCAGGACACAACACCACCTTGACCAGCTCTTCTTGGGGCGGTACCACCACTCCACGTACCATCTTGTGGGACATTATTTCCACTATCAATCGCAGCAACTATAGTTAACGCTTGGTATTTAAATACACTAACAGTCCCGGACCCCCAATAATTATAATTAACTGGTTTAGTTGGGTATACGAAACTTGCTACGGTTCCACCAGCGGATTGGATGGTATTCCACACACTCATGTATCGCGTATAGTCATCTTTAAATGGTTCACTTGGTTCTAAAGCTGGATTCTGAGACCAGGGTGGTGCTGTTGTAGAGGTTCTATTAACGTCATAATAAATGCCTGAAGTACCAGCAGGACCTGCACCAGGTGGAGAATCCGATTCGTCTGTAAATAAAACATTTAGTATGTGTTTATTTGGGTTTGCGAGTGGTGGCCAACCGACAAATGAATGTGTTGTTCCATTAACTACAAATGATGGGTTACAACCAGGGCCAAAACCATCATACCATCTACTCGCACTAGATTGCGATTGTGACCATGCTCTTAATTCTTGTGGTCTTCTAATTGGTGTTGCTGGTAAACCACACTTTAATCCCCTTGGTGTTGGTTGTTGGTACGGAATTGTCGCCCAACTTACCCATCTTTCATCCCCCATATTAATGTGGCGTACAGTACCTAAATAACCAGGTATTTGTGCGGCCCATTGTTCTATTGAGTTGTGTGCAACTTGTGCATTTGCAAGGCTCATTGAGGTTGTATCGTAATAGACATATATGTCTGTATCTACAGGGATATATGATTGTCCACACGCCCACGCCACACATGGAATTGTACTAGCGGTACATGCTGTAAGTGCCGATAATGGACTTCTTACATCAAAATATGTTCCACCGGAACCGTACCAAGGTTCGTTCCATGGTTTACAAGTTCCGTCTTGACATGCGTATGAGAAACAAGTCCCAGTACAGGCTGTTATTGTTGTCCAAGTACCTCCTGTACCATCTTGACGTATGCAACCATTATCTTCACAACCAAACGATTCACAAGCTGGTTGTCCGAAACCTCCTTCAAAACAGTGGGTAAAAGAACTATATGGAGCTGTAGTGTCTGTCGTACCACTACACCCAATTGGTGTACATATGTGATACTGAGGACCACAATTATTATCACAATCTTCTTGTGCTAACCATGTTCCTGTTTGTCCTGTCCCAGCAATTGGTGGGCAGTCATACGTTACTGGGCTACAACAACTTGTACACGAATAAGATATACACGACGCTGAACATGCAGCAAAAGATGTAAATTGTGGTGTTACTTCTCCTAACCCCCACGAACTAATACAACCATGAATACTACATTCGTAGTGACCTTCTAAAGTAGTGTTTTCTACGGTGTTACCCGCAGAGTTCAGTCCTACATTAAGGACAGAACCTATACTTGTATAAACACATGATGGACATTGACCCACACCCCAAAATTGTAACGAACTAGCTGCTTTAGCTCCATCTAAATTAGCAAATGGAAATGACATAGATGGACCAGTTCCGGCAGGAAGATAGACATTACCAGGACCAGGCCAAGCTCTAAAATTAATTACACCTGCACCAAAAGAGTTGGTTGGTGGACTATCGTAATTTTCATGATAAGGTGATTGAAATACCGTACCATTTATATCATTGCTAGAGTTAATAGCGGATACGTATCGTGTTATTTCTGAATTCGATGGCGTTTGGTCCGGATTAATATTATTTCCTATTAAAAACCAATCATTTAATTCGAAATCGACAGAAGTACCGTTTTGTGGAATTGACCACGTGGCTAAGTACCCGGTAGCTCCAGACATTGTAGTAGGTAAAATCGCTCCAGGGCATGAATTTATCAGGGTTGCGTTTTGCCCCACACCACCTATAGGTGATGAGTTAACATAATCAACAGCATTAGTTCCGTTATAAACCCAACCTACATTCTGCATTGCAGGGTCTGTTAACGGTAAAAGAATTTCATAACTAGTAGTAGCTCTATTATTACTTTGTGTACCGTCAGCATATTGTACGCTTAATGTTACTTGAGGTCTCCTTGTTGTTGGTGGTGTACATGTGGAAGGTGGTGAACCAGGATGTTCAGCGTTTATAAATGTTATAGCTCCTGTAGGTATAACAGGGAATGAAGGTGTCGCTCCGTTAAAGTCCATTGGTAGCCCCGAACCTTGGTCTCCCATTGCTTCACTAATTATAGATAGGTCTGCCACTAATACCGCTATAAGTGTTTCAACCTTGTATCCTGTTTCGTATGAACACGCGTACCACGCATCTTCAAATGTTCTCCCCATATTACCCCAAGTGTTTGCCCCTATACCAGGACTATAAGAATGGGCTGATAAGTCATTAATACCTGTTGAATGATTTACATATAGTCTTCCGTCATTTCCGGGTGTTGCTGGTGTTGCAGTAACCGCGTTATTTTTAGTTCTATGTTTAATACTAGAACCAGCATACTTCCACTTTGTATTAGTATACCAAACACCATTTATGGTAGTAACTAAGAATTCATTATCTGAAATATAAGTGATACCATCGCCTAGACAGTTATTACCACCATTAAAGATAGAACCACAACCTATCTGGTTCCCACTAGGGTGTCTTGGTTGTGTCCCCGCAGGAAAATTATCAGCTGTTGGTGCACCTAATAGATAACCATCCTTATCAACTATTCTGTATGTTGTAAGTGGTGTCTTAGTGAATCCTGTTGCTGCATGTTCATTATTGGTGTTATGTGTGATTGGTATGGAACCATTACCAATATCATATCGATAAGTATTAATTGAAACATTTGTAAAATCTGGTTGTTGCGTACATTTGTAACCGTCATATGGGTTTGATGAATAAAAACTATCATCATATGCTTGGTGCCCTCCACTCGGTATAATATTTTGTAATGAACCTGGGTTAGGTAAAACTCCTGATGAAACACCAAAATACCCACCACATCCAGTTCTTAAACCATTACCAGCCTGATTAAGGTATTGTGAATTTCCGTAAAATGGTAAGTTTGTTCTAACTGTATACCTACCATTTGTCCCCAATGCATTAGTTCCCCAATAACCACCCGGGTCCCAAAGATGTCCTATATTATATGAACACCCAACACTAAATGTACCAGCTCCAACACCAATACCTCGACCACGATGTGTGAATGTACCTGCATTCCACGCAACATTATCTCCCGCATCGTATACCCATAATCTGGATTGTACTTCGTCTATTAAAGACATTAAAGTGTCTTGAGTCATAGCGGACTCAGCTATTAAAGGTATTTCTTGTGTACGTGCTGCACTATTAAAGAAAGTTGGTCCTACTAAAGGACTTGACCCAGCAAGTGCATTAGACATGTATGGGGGTTGACCGTTATCTGTTAGGAAGCCCCAACAATTAGAGTATGGCATAGTTTAACGTTTTTTTTATTATGGGGGTGACGCCCATTTATTTTCTGTTATAAATAAATATCCCAAACATTAGGTTTGGGATATCTCTTTACGTTAAACTTTATTTCTTATTTATATTTCCTCTATCAATAATGATAAGTAGCTATCCCATGCGATGCCTGGTTGAGCTACATGAGGGAATGGTAGGTTTCCGTTATTGGTGATTTCTAGTCTGATGGTACCGTCATTATATTCTATAACGTCCATTACTACTGACCATTCAATAGTTTGACCATTACACCATATAACTCTTAAATCCATACTTAGTTTATTGGATTCGTAACTATAACCGTCTATGTAATAGGTTAACCATTTTGGTTCCATGTCTACAGCGTGGGTTGGAGCTAATTGTGTTCCGATATTTCTTAGGTATACATTTACAGTCATAATGTCTTCTCCTAAATTATAAGGGTCGTCGTTAAAACTAATTGTACTGGTAGAATTAAGGCTATATGGGTTTGTTATAAATGAATATGACGTATCTTGAACATGATTTGTTAATTCACTACAATTCATTATAAACTGAGATTCTATGATTTTCCACGTCTTGCCTTCACAAATAAAATTATCGTTTGATGATGTGGTGGTGTTAGTTAATGTCTCATAACCATATTGTAATTCTTCTACAATATTTGTATTGTAAGTTACAGTGTCATTAACAATCGTATCTGTTATGGTTACTTGTGTTGTGGGTTGGGTAGGAATTGGTAGTATTAGGTCGTCTTCTTTTTGGCACGCAGAGAAAGCAACTAAAATTACTAGTAAGTTTAAAATATATTTTTTCATAGGATGTATTAGTTTAGGGGTTATTACTTTTTTAATTTGTAATACAAAGATAATAAAAAAAATTTAAATAAAGAAGTGTTTTAGTCTTTTTTTTTAAATTGTTTGAGCTATTGGAGCTGTATCGAAAATCATATATTCTTTACCTTTATAAAGTTCTGGTTGTTCACCATTATTTTTAAAAATCATAACACCATCCTTTCCAGATGTATTAAAAATATAATAATTTACTGTTTTAGTACTGTATGGGTATAACCCTTTAGATTGTATCTCCCACCGATTGTCATCTAACATTCTTGCACCTACTAGTGGTTTAGCCTGATAACCGTGTTCTTTACCACTACTTTTATTTATCATAATAATATCCACACCAGTTAACGCGTCACTAAACATTCCTGGTTCACCATCCCATTCTGCTCCCCAACCATCACCATATAGTGTGGTTAGATATTCAACTGCCTCACCCTCATTTTTACCCCCTCTATTCCAAGTATTATGATTTAATGCAGCTAACTTTTTTACCATTGGGGTGTTCATACCAAATAAGGTATGTCTTTCATCAAATATCCAAGTAAGAAAATCTTGAATTTTAAATTCACAATTTTTAGCTAAATTATTATTAGGTGTGATTTTAGCGTATTCCTCTATAAGAGCTTCCCTCACATTTCTATGAGCATTAAAGAAATTAAGGATTGACCACCCAAATGTACTTCCTTTTGCGATTTCATAACCTACAACACCACCACTATACATATGTTTTTTTGTTGGCCTTTCCCACATATCAGAATATACATCTTTAAGAGCCCTATTTATGGTTTTTATCATTCCTTTTCTCCAACCACTAGTTTTGCCCCAATATTTAAGATTTTTGGCCCAATCAAATGAACACTGAGTTTGTTCTCTTAATATATTTTTAATCATATTCTTCATTTACTATAAATATAAGCATTTATAAACAAAAAAGACCCTGTCGGGTCCCTTTTAGTTTTATATTGTAGATTTGTTATTGTTTTTACTTTTTAGATTTTATAATAGAATTTTCTTTATGTAGTTTTCTAATTCTTTCTTCATCCAACTTTTCAGATAAATTTAACATGTCCATTAATTCATCAACATCTAAAGTTAATTCTTCTGAATCATCTACAATATTGTCGTCACCATAAGTTTCGTCTGCACATGGGGATGGTATCTCTTCTGACCATGCCATAGGTTGTGAATAAGAACCACTGTTGGATGCTGTGGTAGATTCATATAATTTTCTTATACGTATTTTTTCTGAGTTTAGTAAAACTGATGGGTTGGATGCTGAATTCTTCATATTATCGTTATTTAATCAAAGTCCCAATGACACGGGTCTCCTTCGTTAATTAATGCTGCTGCTTTTTCCCAAGCAGCAACCATTTTCTGTTGTCTTTGGAAGTTACCTTTAAAGTCACTAAATAATCCTGTAGCCCCATGGATATTTTGGTCATTAAATGCTTTTTTATTCTTATTTTCCCATGATTTAACTACCGCCCCATAATCATCCAGAAAGTCATTTACATAAACTTTTACATTACCTCCTAATTTTTTACCGTAATTTTTGATTCTATTTTCTAATACTTCTAAGTAAGTTAGTCCCTTCTCAATATTATATTTTGTTAAATCTTCGTCTACCTGTCGGTCCTTACACTTCTTAGAACTTTGCATAAAGAAATGAAGTGCCATAATTGACCCATACATGGAATATAATTTAGACATAATTAATTCATTCATCATCTTAGAGTAATCTGGTACTTCAGTTTTTATATAACCATCCTCATCAGGCATTACACCGTTTTTATCTTTCATTAACATTAAAAATTCAGCATTCTCAGTTTTAGGGTTTAACCCTTTTGCTAACCTAGCATCATCTACCGTTGCATCAGTGAAAAAATGTTTTTGTGCGATTAATGTATTCATTAATGTGTTAATTGAGCCAGATTTAATTTCTTTTTCTATCTTTTTTACTTTTCTTTTAGATAAGTCTCCCCCTATCTCTTCTGGACATGGTAAACAGTCGCCATCAGAGTCTTTTTGTGGTACACTACCATCATTACAAGTGTCACATGGTTTATTCGCGTCTATTATACCTTGTGTTTTCTCTCTACGTTTTTTGCCTTTAGATTTCCACCATTGTTCTTGGTATTCTCCTTTTTGTGAGTCTTCAGCTATAATTTTTTGGATTAGTTTTACTAAATCACCTTCTGTTAATGTTATTTTTTGTCCCATTTTTAATTTTTTATATAAATATCGTGTTATTTCTAATTCTTCGGTGTTTTTACCACTGAACCACCAATTTCCATAGCTTTTTTTATTTTTTCCTTATCACTCATCTTAAGTTTTGATAGATTCTTTAAAATTTTCATGTCGGTATCACTAATAAAGTACTCTGTAGTCTTGTTTTCTCTAATTTTAGATTTTTTTACCACCTTTTCTATTATTTGGCTCAATTGTGTCTCTGTTATCTTAATTTTTGTCCCCATAGTATCTAATTTCTCCAATATCTTCACGTAAATTGTTCATTTTATCTATAAATTTCTGTGGTGAGTGTGTTATATTAGTACTTGGATTTAAGGTAACTGTATCTTTACGTTGTATAACACCTCCTCCAGCTTCTAATAGTTCGTTGGTTTTCTTAATATGTGCTATTTTAAGTCTCCTTACTCTACTCATAGTTGTCTATTTTATATATAAATAGTTATTTTAAGTAAAAAGGGTCCCTGTAAGGACCCTTTTAATAATTATTGGTCAATTTACTTCACTAAATCCATATTTGGATTAAGTATTTTGTCTAATTTATGGATTTCACCCCATACATTATCCAATCTTTTGTCTAGATTTCGGTTATGATTATCACTATCTCTACTTATTTCCCTATGAATATGCTCAATGTCATCTTCTAGTTCTTTTCTAAGTCGAATAATGTCGTCATCAATGTCCATTCTATCAACTTCCAAGTCATTGACCCTTCCGTTCAACCTTATCACACCCACAACCGCACCTATTAAAGACACGACCCCAAGAGTAATTAAAACTGTTAAAATTATTTCCATGATATTTTATTTTTTATATCGTTTATGCCTCAAAGGACATTCTAAATATAAAAAAATTAACACATAAAGAAATGGTTTCTTATTTTTAAACCTATTCTAATTCTAGGTTGTTCCAGAAGTCTGAATCTTCAACTTCCTTTGTCTTGTCCGTCTCCAACTGCTTTTTATATGTTTCAGTACGATATTGTTCCGGCACTAATGAGAGTCCTTCCCAGTCCTTATTTTCTATTATAAATAATAATAATAAATTATTATCTTTATCACTTCCGTCCGACATAAACGCGGTGGTGATTGTTTCATTATCCAAAACTTCATTTACAAATTCCTTATATTCTGTAGTACGATATTTTTTAGGTACTACTATTAGGTCTCCTTGTTCTGGTAGCATCAATGGATTCCACCCAGCTTTTATTGCTTGTACCATTTTTTCACCATCTACAGAACTACTATCTGAACGAAACAATGCTTTTATGACCTCCCATTTGGTGGAGGGCATATCGGACACGTCAAGTCCAGCCAATTGTAGAAAGAATTTACTAATTGTAAGTTCACTTTTAGCGTCAAGGTCTACACCCCATCGTCTTTCTATTAACTTTTTAGGGCCCATAGCACCACTTTTTGCTATTTTATTATATATTACAGTGTAAGCAACACCTGCCGCTACAAATGGGGCAGCTTGTTTAGCAAATTTTATAAGAAATTTTTGTTGTGGTTTGGTGTACTTTAGAATATTCTTAACCATGTCTTCGGTTAGTTCTACACCCACATCTTTAGCTCCTTGTTTAAGTGCTTGTTCCGCCAACTGGTCTGTCATCTCTTTTTTAATAAATTTTTCAGCTGATTCTGTCGTTAAAGCTTTTAACTGATATTTTTGTAACAGAGTAATGTTTTCACCAGCTATAATTTTTCCTGCTATTTTTTTTGCTCCCGTCTGTCCCCACGATTTAACAAAAGGAAATTTTTTCACGATGCCAGGAACCCCTGGTAATATAGTAAGGAAAGCAACCAATCCAGCTGTTTGGTCATCACCTTCATTATAATAAAGTAGAGCGTCGGTTAAACCTACAGCCATCGAGAGACCTAACGCCACACCCCACCCTATAAAAGGAATAAATAAGACACCAATTTCTATAATAGGTAAAACACAGTGCCACCACTTATCACAGAATCCTGGTTCACCATCTTCTAGGTGTTGTATTTTCCAGTCAACCCCCCTACTGTTTGCGACATGATATTTCCAATTTTTACCAGAGGCGGAAAAATCCTTAATTCCTAGGTGATATTTATTGTAAAATTGTTCGTCACTGCAAGATGAGAAGTCAACACCAATACTACTACCACAACTACTCTTTCCTATAGTCCACGTTTCCCACTTCCCGTTAACAATCTTTCTTGCGATGGAATCTCTTTTAGCTTTCCAACTCTTAATATAACTCATTTCTTCAGAGTTACGAGCGGAACCAATATTTTTCTGAGTCTTTGCATAATCATTTAGTTGGCTTACCGACATACCGTCGTAGTAACCACCTTTTATAGTTTGCTCTTTCATATCATTAATAGTAGATTCTATTAACTCAATTAACTCGGATTCTTTTAAGATTATTGTTTTTTTCATTATTGTAGTTTACTTAAATCAAATAGGTCAGGATTTCCATCTATATTATAAACACCCCTATTTGGTGTATACAACTGATTCATTGTACTTTCTGGTACTCCCTGTGTCACATCAATTGGTTTACTATACTCATATCGGTAGTGAAGTGTTCCATTAACACTTTTATCACCATAAATTTTACCTGTTTTTTTATAATCCCCCAACCCTCTCATAATATCACCTACCAAATCATCTACCATACCTGATTGCATAACATTAGGGTTTATATATATTGTGGATATTTTACCTGTTTGTTTTGTGGCTGCTGTTGGGTTTTTACCGAGATATTTACTTACCATAGTTTCATTACCTACCTTTGCATGTAACCCCCACTTTTGTAGTACAGGCTCTAGTCTTCCCATTATAATAGCTGCGTCTTCAAGAGTTTCCCCAAAAACATGAAATTTCCAACCACTGAACATACTTGGTGTTGATGCTCCATAGTTTACCCACTTCTCTACTTTCCCTAATAACTTAGTGGGGATGTTTGTGGTACTTATGGTTTTTATGATTTTTTCCGTCCCACCTATTATAGTAGTGGTTATATCATTCATTTTTTCAGTCAAAAGATTTTTTACATCATTTAACTTTACACCAGACCCTTTTTTATATGTAATATTTACAGAATAATAACCAGGTCTATTTAGAACACTGTGTTGTGGATTTACTAAAGTGTATACCACATCTCCATTCTGGAGAGTATACTCCTCAAAAAACATATTCTCTTTATTAGCCGCTGTACCCCTAATGTCTTTATTGTTTTTTACTTTCCCAACAATAGTCTTATAACCACTACCTTCAAAAGTTCCAGAAACACTTAACTCCCCTTCATTTATCTTTGGATTAGGAGAGTTTAATTTCTCTAATTCTGTAGATTTACTTTGTATTTTTGATGTGTTCATTCTATGGGTGTATTTGTCACCCTTTACATTACCCTTTGTTCTACCCCATATCCCTCCTTTGGCACCATACTGGGACTCACCATCTGCTAATATTTTTTTAGTTACGATTACTTTTTCTGATGAGACCCCAACCTTTTTAGTTGCTTTATACAGTGCCTCCATTTCTTGTTTCATTATGGCTCTATACGGTGAACCGTCTGCTGTAAAACGAGGCAAATACTTTACCCACTCATCTGGGTTTTTTATTCCTTGAGTTGTTAAATCAATCAAAGAACTAATGCTTTTCAGATTAACTTTATTCCCATTGGAGGAAATTAAATAATCAACACCATTTATATTTTTTGTGTTTTTAATAGTAACATTAACAATATTATCTAATGTCTTTGTGGTTGTGTTGGTGAGTAACTTACTTATTCTTTTTGATGCGAGTTCAGAAGCTTCCTTACTTAGGTATTTGGTAAGCCACCTAGCTAGTGGTCCTGCTTGCTCAACAATTAGGCCCATTAATTGTTTATTTCTATTTAATTCTTCTTGTAGGGTTTTCATATATTTTATGAGTGTGGATTTATATATAAATACTTAGTATTATTATAATGATGACAAACATAACTATCATAATAGTATATTCTATAATAGCTGCATTAATGTCTTATAAAATTAATGAATCTACTAGAAAAAAATAAGTTAGTGAAAAACTTTTTAAAATTCTCTTTAATATGGTATAGTCAACAATTTGCTATACCTTTTTGGGTTGTCGGTCATGTACATCTTCACTTAACAACCCACCAAGACTGGGTGGAGTTATTATGTTCTATATTACTACACTTATCTGTCCTTTCTGGTTTCTTACTAGATTGGGTTAACTTTAATAAAAATCAAAACTGATAGATGGGTATAATAGATTGACTGACCAGTAGTTGGGGTTGGTTGTTATGTGGGTATTTGCTAATTTGTCTGATATTTGCTTATAGGGATTTAACTAAAAACCGTTAAGGTTATGGGAAAAGCTGACGAACTAATAAATGAAATATCGGAGTGTCAACGTGAATTAAAAAAAATTCAAGATACTTGTATTCACCTACAAAAAGAGGTTAAATTTGTTAATTCTAAAGAAGGTGTTAGGTGGGTTTGTAAAGAGTGTAAATCTTTACTTGGTTGGCCTGGTCAGGTCCATATAGATAAATGGTCTCATAGGTAAATTATATTGAGTGGTCTGGGAACCATTCGTCATCACCCCACTCATCTGGTTCTATTCCCATTTTCTATTGTATTTGTTTCTTTGGTCTACTTGTACATATTCAACCACATCTTTTTTTCCACAGTGAGGACAATGTAAAAACTCTAATTTGTCCGCTTCGTTAACTTTCCACTCTTCCTTACACTTTTTATCAGAACATTTATAAATGTAGGTGTGACGAATGAAAACTTTATGACTCATTGGGTTTGTGGTATTAGATTTACCCCCATATTCCTGGTTCGGTATTTTTTGGTTTATATTGTTCTGGGATACATCCCCATACAGCTTTTTGATTTTCTTCACTACTGATTACATCCCATATATCACCAGCACCAGCAAGAGCACATTTAGCAATTGTCATATAGTTGGGTGACATCAAAGCTAGTATACAAGAACTAGGGACATCTATATCCAACTTTTCACTAATACAAGTTATGATTTTCTCAATTTCTTGGGTGGTTGGTAGGTCTTGTTCTTTAATTAACGCTTTTTTTTTGCAGAAACAGATTCGAACTGAGTACCTTCTTCACCTCTATCTTCACGGTCTTCATCATAAGACATATCTTTTCTAAGTGCGTCCAAGTGTTTTTCTATTGCGTCGAGTCTATCGTTAGGTGCCATATCTTCTTCACGTTCTAACCCTTCTTCTTCTTTTCGGTCCTCACCTTCATCTTCACCATAGTTAAAAGTTTCTTCACCTTCACTATCCTCGTGAGTATCTTTTTTCATCTCTCCCAAATCCTTATCGTATGAGTATAAAGCACTTTCTGATTCTGGAGCTTCTACACCCATAACACCTGATTGTGGTACTGTTTCATTAATTATAGAGTAGTTTTTGTGTAAACCTCTAATTCTGTTTTTTTCTTCTTCTGATATAATCATAATTTTATTGTTTTGTTATATGTATCTTATTTTTTTTTAGTGTTTATTATAAATACACCCTAATCTTTAAAGTAACCTAATTCACCAAGTAATAAACTAATTCTTTTTATAGCCATCTCAGGTGACTCATCTACTATAAGTCCTTTTATCTGTAAAAGGTTCTTTATCATTTCTTCTTTAGACATTTCTGAATCTTGTTCTTTAGCAAACTTTCTAAGTTTATCTAATGAATCGTCACCATAGAAACCTTTAGGATTTTCACCTGGTGATAAATCCGACTGTCTTTTTTCATAATCCCTATCATACCCTCGTTTTGATGTGAAGTCTTCCTCTTTAAACTCATGATAATTTAACTCTTCTATATCCTGAGTCTCATTTTGCCTGCTTTTAAATTTATTTAATGTATCTGAACTTCCTTGTTTCTTAGAAAAACCAGAACCCATATTACTTGCCATGTTTTGTTCATTAATATTGTGTAAGCCTCTAATTCTATTCTTTTCTTCTTCGTTAATGTTAAATCTATTTCTCATAATCTAATTTATGATTTAATAAGCTTGTTATTTCTGTATTTATATTTTCTTGGATACTAGACAAGTCCTCTTTAGCTCCTTTATTAATCACTTGTTCCTCCATCTCTTTTTTAATAAATTTCGTTAGTCTCTCGGATTCAACTAGTAATCTTTCCAACATAGCACCCTTCTCTGGGTCAAACACAAATTGTTCCTTAATAATAGAGTGGTTTTTATGTAACCCTCTAATTATGTTTTTTTCTTCTTCTGTAATGTTAAATCTATTTTTCATATTAGTATTTTTATATTGTTTTATCCCCTAAATCAATAGTGACTATTTCTTCTTCCTGGTGGTGTTCGTGGTCTTTATGTTCGTCATAATCAAATGAGTTAGACACACTATCTATACTGTCCGCCATTTGTGCAATTTTAGATTCCATCCAATCCTCTAAAGTTTCTCCACTATCTAATCTATCGTGGACACTTTGAGCTTTTTTAGCTATATTGTA
>TARA_R110001606_G_scaffold177624_1_pt1 | contig 23125 bp, 18 predicted proteins | sample TARA_R110001606 | Tara Oceans TARA_R110001606 (sample SAMEA4398315) | marine metagenome | biome: Polar Biome; feature: [SRF] surface water layer (ENVO:00010504); material: water (ENVO:00002006), including particulate matter (ENVO:01000060) such as... | depth 5 m
ACGCCCCAATGGGGTTTCACGGTGCAGCCGTCCTCCAACACACAATCATGATTGCCGTCGATGGTGCAACTGGTGATCGCCAGCGGGCCTTCGACCGCCTCGACAATATCGGCAAGACTGATCGCGGAAGGGGGCCGGGCCAGCCGGATACCGCCGCCAATACCGCGCGTCGATTCGAACAGCCCGGCGGCCGTCAAGCGGCTAACCAGTTTCTTCGCCGTTGGCAGCGGAACGCCAGTCTCCTGCGAGAGCTTGGTCGCGTTGAGCTTCCCTTCCGCGAGCAGCGCAGCACCGCAATGGCGCGCGGCGGCGGACATCAGGACTACGGCATAGTCGGCAAGGTTGGAAAGGCGCATTTTTCTCGAATCATTGGGGGTTAAAATCTAAACAAGACTGATTTAGTCTCATTTATCCAACATTGCAAGCGTAGCGCGGCGTCAAGCGGTTCGAAAAAAGCAGAAAACATGCTTCCAATTCTTCCAATCACGTATCGGAAGTCAGCGGTGCAATCTGGCCCTTCAGGTTACCGCGCTGGTCGATCAGCCGGGCGGTTTCGCCTTCGCCCACCCGCAGCTGGGTCGGGGTCACACCAGCGAAGAATTTCACTTCGCGGATCATGTGCGACTGGTCGTAAAAGGCATCGACCAGTTCCAGCAATTCCTCTTCATTATGCTCGGCATAGGCTCGCGCCGCGCGCAAGGCGCGATATTTTCGCGCGAGATATTTGGGCGGCATGCCATAGAGCTTGTTCACCGTGCGCAGGACCTGCCGGGAGCTTTGCGACGACTGTTCCATCAGCCGGCTGACCGGCGGCGAGGGTTCCGACGACAGCCATTCGTCGATCATCTTGGTGAACGCAGCCGTTTCCGGCTTCAGGCGCGGTTTCAGTGCCCGGTAAATCTTGTCCGCCCAGGCCACCATCTCTTCCGGGGTCTGACATCCCCGCAAATATTCAAGATTCTTGTCAATTTCCTGACTGAACACCTCGGCCGCGTTAACCGCCCGATCGGTATAATCTGCTGCCGATTTTCTAGTGGAAATGGCCCAGCCGCCTGGCAATATGCCCACTCCGAACATCCGGAACGGACCGGTCACGTCAAAATGCATCGCTCCCGTTGAAGGCCCCTGCAACATTGTGTCTTTGGCCGGAAAACGGCTGCCGTCTGCGAAACTGATGACTGCACTGCCTTCCAGCAGAAAGCGCAATTGTGCGATGGCTGCTCGCTCGTTATCGGCAAAACGCGCCTGATCCACCTCGAACAAATAATAGACCGAGACCAGATCCCGGACATCCTCTGCAGGCGCAAAATATCTCAAACTAACCAAGCTACGACCCCTTGATCTGTCCCTCCCCAGGTTCAGATAACATATGAATGCGCCTTTATAGCTGGAAAACAAAGACAAAAAAAAGGCCTGACTAAATTAATAGTCAGGCCAATAAGGAAAAGAACCCACATGCCATCACCTGAGCGATGGCGAGAGCCCTTCGGGTCGCAAGCCATCTATGCACCTCTAATCACATTGATTAATTGGATAAAAACGACAGATTCATTCAGAACGTTTGACTATTCAGGCCACGGTGCCTGAATGCTGCCCCAACTCAGCTGCTCGAGTCTATCCACGCGTTCACCCGTTCTTCCATAATATCGAGCGGCACCGGACCACTGTTCAGGATCACATCGTGGAATTCGCCCATGGTGAACTTGTCACCCAGCGCTTCCTGTGCCCGGCCACGAAGCTCGAGGATTTTGAGCTTGCCGATCATATAGGCCGTCGCCTGACCCGGGTAGACGACATAGCGCTCGATCGCCTTGCGGATATCACCTTCGGGATTGGGCGTATTGTCCGTCAGATATTGAATGGCTTCCTCGCGGCTCCAGCGCTTGTGATGGATGCCGGTGTCGACAACCAGCCGGCAGGCCCGCCACAATTCCATCCCGAGGCGGCCGAAATCGCTATATGGGTCCTCGTAAAAGCCCATATCCTTGCCGAGTTCCTCCGAATAGAGACCCCAGCCTTCGGTATAGGCAGTCCATCCGCCAAATCTCCGGAAGGGCGGCAAATCGCCAAGTTCTGTCTGGATCGATCTTTGCAGATGATGACCCGGCAAACCCTCGTGAAACGCTAGCGCTTCCAGCTCGGTCTTGGACATGCTGCGCAGATTATAGAGGTTGACGTAATAGGTCCCGGGGCGTGAGCCATCGGGTGCCGGACCGTTGTAAAACGCCTTGCCCGCTGATTTCTCGCGAAAAGCCTCGACCGGTTTGATGACCAGCGGCGCTTTGGGCAACGTGTTGAAAAACTCCGGCAGCCTGGCTTCCATCGCCGCCAGCTTGTCATCAACATCCGCCAGATAGGCTTCGCGCGTGCCATAATAAAATTCGTCCCCGGCTCGCAAATGCTGGAAGAAATCCTGCAGGTCGCCGTCAAAACCGACATCGGCCATGATTTTGCGCATCAGTCCGTGAATCCGCTCAACATTTTCGAGTCCAATTTGATGGATTTCGTCTGCCGTCAGATCGGTGGTCGTATAATTGTTCAACCGCTCGGCATAATAGGCAGCGCCGTCTTTGAACCGCCAGATACCGTCGCCTTCGACACCCATTGCCTGCTGGCGTTCCATTTCGACAATCAATTTCTCGTAGGCCGGCTTGAGGCTATCGTTCAATGCCGCCGTGCCGCGCGCAACCAGCGCGGATTTTTCCGCATCAGGGATATCGAGCGCCATCACCTTCTTTTTGAGATCGGCAAAAATGGGAGAATCATCACCTTCGCCGAACGGCGCACCGCTGATCACATTTTTTGCGTCGGCGATTACATAGGGAAATACCCAGTCAGGAACGATGATACCATCGTCCGCCCGTTCGGCCGACTGTGCTACCAGAGACTCGATCAACGGGCCTGCCGCACCAAGGCGGCTGACATAGGCTTCCGCGTCCGCTTTGCTCGACACCCGATGAATATTGATCATGAACGCCGGTATCTGGCTTTGCACGCCATTCATCTGGTCAAAAATATAGGCGTTGTGACGGAAGGGAAAGGCGTTGCTCGAACGCTCGGCCCGCGCCTGAAACAGACGATAGCTCAGCTGGCTGGCTTCGCTCAATTGATCTTGGGAAAATTCCGCTTCCATCTGCGCGCGCGCCATCTGGCCACGTTCATATTGCGCCACTTCGGCAGCATCGCTCGGGTCGTCCCATTTGCCATAATCGGCATCCCTTATACCACGATAGGCTTTGGAAACGGGGGAATGCGTCAGTTCCTGATCATCATAATCCTTGAAAAATTCTGATAGCTGGCTGTTGATATCCTCTTTTGCCTCGGTTGCGGTTTCAACGGTTTGCGCATGGGCTGCGGGCGCAGTGGCGACGGCAGACAAAGCCAGGGCAGACGCGGCAGTCAGCAAAAAAGATCTCATCCAAAACATTCCTTATTTGATTCAAATTTCTCCGATCCTATCATTCCGTTTCGATTTGCACAAACCTTCCGGATCGCAGGCGTATCGCCGCAGAGAAAACGTCATTCAAACCAATTGCCGGTTGCTGCCAGGATCGCCCAACGGTAGGTTTCGAACCACCATGAATTCATATTCACCGGACGCATTGATCATCGGCGGGGGCCATAACGGCCTGGTCTGCGCTTATTATCTCGCACGCGCCGGAATGAAGGTCCGGATATTGGAAGCGCGCGATGTGATCGGTGGCGCGGCGGTGACCGAAGAATTCCATCCGGGCTTTCGCAACAGCACTGCCAGCTACACGGTCTCGCTGCTCCAGCCGAAAATCATTGCCGACATGGGTCTGGTGGAACGCGGCTATCGGGTTATCGAGCGACCGAAAAGCAACTTCCTGCCGCTGGGCGAGGGTGAATATTTGCTCCTCGGCGGCTCGCTTGAAGCCACGCAAAAGGAGATTGCGCGATTTTCCACGTCCGACGCGGCGCGCTTGCCGCAATATTACGAGATGCTGGAATCGGCGGCTGCCATATTACGCGATCTGGCGCTGGAAATTCCCCCCAATGTCGGAGGCGGTGGCCATGCCATGTTGGCGGGGATCAAGGCGGCCCGCCGGTTCACCCGACTATCGTTGCAGGAACAGCATGCAATCATCAAATTGTTCACGCTGAGCGCACGCGAACTGCTGGACCAATGGTTTGAAAGCGCGCCGATCAAGGCGGCCTTCGGTTTTGATGCGATTGTCGGCAATTATGCCAGCCCCGATACGCCGGGCAGCGCCTATGTTCTGCTCCACCACGTCTTCGGCGAGGTCAATGGCAAGCAGGGGCAATGGGGCCATGTGATCGGTGGCATGGGGCGGATTACCGAGCTCATGGCCGATGCCTGTATAGAAGCCGGGGTCGAAATCAGTCTCGCAACGCCGGTGGCAAAACTGCTTGTCGAGAATGGGATCGCGATCGGTATTTGTACGGTCGGCGGCGAGCAAATCCATGCGCGAAAGATCATCGCCAATGTCGGCCCGAAACTGCTCTATGACCGCCTGATCGATCCCGTCGACCTGCCCGCCGATTTTCGCAATATGATGGCCGGCTATCAATGTGGCTCCGGTAGTTTCCGGATGAATCTGGCGCTCGACGGCTTACCCGAGTTTATCGACCTTCCCGGCACCGGGGATCATCTGAAATCCGGGATCATCATGGCACCCTCGCTCGACTATATGGACCGGGCCTATCAGGACGCGCGTCGATACGGCTGGTCGCGCCAGCCGGTTGTCGAGATGTTGATACCCAGTCTTGTCGATGACAGTCTTGCCCCTGCCGGCCAGCATGTCGCAAGTCTGTTTTGCCAACAATTTGCCCCTGAATTGCCCGTGGGCCGCAACTGGGACGATGAACGCCGCGCAGCAGTAGATGCGATACTGGACGTTGTCGAAGCTCATGCACCGGGCTTTCGCAAGCTGATCCTGGGACAAATGGCGCTGTCCCCGCTCGATCTCGAACGCAAATTCGGTCTGGTCGGCGGTGATATATTTCATGGTCGCATGTCTCTCGACCAGCTTTGGACAGCACGGCCGGTAATCGGATCTGCCAATTACAAGGGCCCGTTAAAGAGTCTTTATATGTGCGGTTCGGGGACCCACCCGGGCGGCGGTGTAACCGGCGCACCGGGCCACAATGCCGCCAAAGCCATCTTGCGGGACCGCGGTTTTCTGGGTCGATGGTTCGGTTGACGCTACGTCAGACTAGCCAAACCAACTGCCTATTGCACCTGCTCCCCGAGCGGGATAGCTTCGGGTCATTGGGATGGGAGACTCACTATGCGCAAATCACTAATGGTGGCAGCATGCACGGCTGCTCTGGCTTTATCGGGCTGTTCGAAAATCAACGATGGTGACGAGGGCAGCGTAGAGGTTGCGAACACCGAATATCCCGAACAGGTTTTCTGGGGCGACACCCATCTCCACACCGACAACAGCATCGACGCATTCGGGTTTGGCGATCGACTGGACGCCGAGAACGCCCTCAGATTTGCGCGCGGAGAGGAAGTCACTGCGACTAAAGGCGCCAAGGCCAAATTATCGCGGCCACTCGATTTTCTGGTGATCGCCGATCATAGCGACGCGATGGGCGCGACCAAGGCGATCATGGAAGCCCCGCGTATTGCCTTGCTCACCAATAAATTCCTGCTCCGCTGGCACGATATGATGAACGAGAGCGACGAGGGTTCGTTGCGGGTGACAGCGGAACTCATCGATGGTGCGGCCAAGGGCACATTGCCAGCCTCACTCACCGATCCGGAAGAATCCAAAGAACGCACAGCCGATCTATGGGAAAAACACGGCGAAACCGTCGACCAGTATAATGAGCCCGGGAAATTCACGGCGTTCATGGGATTTGAATTTACCTCAATGCCGGATGGCGACAATCTCCACCGGGTTGTCATGTTCCGTGACGGACCGAAAAAGATGGGCGATACCCTTCCTTATGGCGCACTGGGTTCACAGGACCCGGAAAAGCTCTGGGCCTATATGGACGCCTATGAAAAGAATACCGGTGGCAAGGTGCTTGCCATTCCACACAACAGTAATGTCTCGAACGGCCGCATGTTCGCCATGAACAAATTTGACGGCAGCCCGATTGACGCCGCCTATATCAAAACCCGGGCGTTGCGCGAACCTATCGTCGAGGTCACACAAATCAAGGGAGATAGCGAAACCCATCCGTTTCTGTCACCCAATGACGAGTTCGCCGATTTCGGCGTTGCTGGCTGGGACAAATGCAACCTGAGCTGTACGAGGGATATGCCCCCTGAAAGCTATGGTGGCAGCTATGTTCGCGAAGCACTGAAGCGGGGTCTGGAACTGACTTTGGCGGTTGGAGCCAATCCCTTCAAATTCGGAATGATCGGTTCGACCGACAGCCATACCTCGCTGGCAACTGCCGACGAGAATAATTTCTTTGGCAAACACACCGGAAACGAAGCAAACAACAAGGGTCGCGCGCTCGAACCTCAGAATCTCGGTACCCGGGAAGGCCGTTTCGGCTGGAATTATCTGTCCAGCGGCTATGCGGCCGTCTGGGCGACCAGCAACACGCGCGAAGCCATATTCGATGCGATGATGCGCCGCGAAGTCTATGCAACCACCGGTCCGCGGATGCAGGTCCGCTTTTTCGGCGGCTTTGATTTTACCGCCGACGATATCGGTGATCTGGTCAAAACCGGCTATGCCAAGGGCGTTCCGATGGGCGGCGATCTGAGCGGCGGTGACGGCGAAGCACCGAAATTCCTGATCAGCGCGCTGATGGATCCGGAAAGCGCCAGTCTGGATCGCGTACAAGTGATCAAGGGCTGGGTCGATGCGACGGGCAAGAGCCAGGAAAAAATCTATAATGTCAGCTGGAGCGATTCCGATACCCGCAAACTCGGGGCCAATGGCAAGCTGAGCCCTGTTCCCAATACGGTCGATCTGACCAAGGGCACCTGGGACAATGCGACCGGCGCGCCTGAGCTGGTCACCTTCTGGCAAGACCCCGATTTTGACGCGGCGCAGAATGCATTTTATTATGTGCGGGTACTGGAAATCCCGACGCCGACATGGCCGGTCTATGACGCGCTCAAATTCAGCCTGACCTTGCCTGATGAAGTCATCAAGATTCAGCAGGAACGGGCCTATAGCTCGCCGATCTGGTATACACCGGCCGCATAGGCCAGTTCCACCTTATCTCACGGTGCCCGTCATCATACGGGCTCGTGATCCATCGACTGGCTGCGGCTGAACATAATGGGTTACACGATATATGTTGCGTAAATTTATCCGAGAGCCGCTGGTGCATTTTCTTGGCGGCGCGGTGCTGGTTTTTGCATTTTTCTGGGCCACCGGCAGCAGCCGTGATCCGGCGGATTATACGATCAACATCGATGAAACGGATATCGCCCGGCTCAAGACGGACTGGGTGCAAAGTTTCCGCCGTGCGCCGACCCGGCAGGAACTGGACGGCCTGATCGATCAGGAGATTGCCGAAGAAATTTACTATCGCGAAGCCTTGCGGCTGGGACTCGACAAAAATGATCCGATGATCCGGCGTCGGCTCTTTACCAAGATGCGCTTCGTCGATGGCCAGGACGCCGATAATGTCGCTCCTACCGACGCCATTCTCCAGCAATGGATGGACAAGAATCCTGCCAAATATGCTTTGTCGCCACTCTATGATTTCGAGCAAATCTATCTCGGCCAGATTAGCGCGGCGCAAGCGGGGGAGCGGATCGATCAACTGAACGCCGGCACCGGGTCCGCGGCCTTTGCACAATCCATTTCCCTGCCAGAAACTCTAAGGCAGGCCAGCGTCGAAGACATCGGGCGCCAGTTTGGCGATAAATTTGCCGGACAATTGGCCGGGCTGAAAACCGGTGTCTGGAGCGGCCCTGTCACATCGGGTTTTGGAGTCCATGCGGTCAAGATTACTGCGAAAACACCGGCAAAAGAGGCGACTCTGGACGATGTCCGGCAGCGGGTAACCAACGAATGGCACGCGGCGCAACAGACCGGGCAAAAACAACAAGCTCTGGAGCGTTACCGGACGCAATATGAAATTACCGTAGTCGGTCGACCATGAATCGCTGGTGGGCTGTCCTGTGGGCATGTCTGGTGCTCGTCCTTTGTCCGACCAGCGCCCATGCCGATGAACTGCGTCCAGCCTATATCGAGATGACCGAAGACTCGCCGAGTCAATGGTTGCTCCTGTGGAAGGCGTCGGCCAATTCGCGTCTCGGCCATAGCGGCGAGGTGACAATACCCGACAACTGCAAAATCGAAGGCGAGCGCCAGCGCGAATTTTCCGGCAGCAATATTCTCACCCGGTTTTCGTTGCGCTGCGACGGATCGGTGCAGGGGAAGACTATCGGCCTGAAGGGCCTGGAACTGTCGACCACCGATGCGCTGGTACGCATTGCGCCAATCGACTCTGCTATGCAGACCGTGCGCCTGACGCCGGACCAGCCGACCGCCACCCTGGCCAAGCCCTCGATAATCTCCAATGTCGCGGCGACCTATACGATCCTCGGCATCGAACATATCCTGCTCGGCTTCGATCACCTGTTTTTCGTGCTGGCACTGGTGCTGCTGCTCAAGGGCGGGTGGCTCGTCGCGAAGACCGTCACCGCCTTCACCATCGCGCATAGCCTGACATTGGTCGGAACGACGCTGGGTCTGCTGTCGCTGCCGTCCCAGCCGGTTGAAGCGGTGATTGCGCTGTCGATCGTCTTTCTCGCCGTCGAGGTCGTGAAATCCAGGCCTGACGATCTCCGGCTCTCGGAACGTTTTCCCTGGATCGTGGCCTTTCTGTTTGGCCTGCTCCACGGCTTCGGCTTCGCCGGCGCGCTTGCCGAAATAGGATTGCCGCAAGATGATGTTCCGCTGGCGCTGCTGACCTTTAACCTTGGTGTGGAAATCGGACAGCTGGCGATCGTAGCCTTAGCTCTGGCGGCTCTATACGGAATTCGAAAACTGCGGGGGCAATGGTTGCAGCCAACCAAAACCGCCATGGCCTATGGCATCGGCATCATCGCCACTTACTGGTTCGTCGAACGGATGGTGGCCTGAAACGTCAACCATTTCGACCGGCGAACATAAAAATTGGCCTTTGCTCCGTGGCTCGGAACAAAGGCCAGAATTTCGTCTGATTTGTACGTCGGGGGGCGAATGTTATCCCGCGGGCGGTCTGTGCGCGTCTTCTGACCAGTCTTGCCGCGCGGCCCATTGTTCGAGTGTCTCGAATTCGACTTCCGGCAAACGCTGCTGCATGAAATCGGTGTCCACTTCAAAGGGTCTCGTTACATTATTGTTGTTATATTCGTAGAAGGCAGTGATCCCGGCAGCCATGGATTCACGATTTTCCGGTGGCACGTCATCGCCAAAGGCCTTGACCAGATAGTCTCCAAATTCCTTTGGCGTGCAAGGGTCATATTTGATTTCGTGGCCGAATACGCGTGACAAGATCTCGGCTACTTCCGGGGGCTTGATACGCTGTGGTCCTCCAATATTCATCCACGAGCCTTCAAAGTCGGGGCGATCCATCGCAGCGACCATACATTTGCCAACATCGTCCAGACTGATCCAGTTGGCCTCCAGAGTCGCATTATGCGGATAGACATAGCGTTTTTCATCGATAATGAACGGCCGCGCCCAATTGGTCAGCAGATTGTCCATGAACAATACCGAACCGAATACCGTTGCCGGCATGCCGGACCGGAAAATCTCGTTCACCGCGATGGTGTTGTTGCCATAGGTGAACGGATCGCCCGGGCGCTCGGGAATCCAGCTCGACGTATTCCAGACAAAACGCTCGGTGCCTGCTTCCTTGGCAGCTGCTGCCACCTTGCCAACCATGGTCGCGCGATCTTCTCGGGCCTGCAGCGGGTGGGTATAGAAAACGGCATCCGAACCCTCAAAGGCCGGGATCCAGGTTGATTCATCGCTAAGGTCTATCTGCCTGCATTCATCGGCAACGTTGGAACCGCCCAGATCAGGATTTTCACTCCGCGACAAGGCGCGAACCTTGTGGCCGGCCGCTGCCAATTGCCGTATTTGTGCGAGGCCCTGCCGACCGGTTGCACCCACGACTGATACTAATGCCATGATATTCTCTCCTGTTGCATTTGCAGGCGACGCTAGAGCCGAAAAAGCCGAGCCCCAATGCTCCTTTTTGTCAGGACTTTTTTGTTAGGGGCAGAATCTCTCAACACTCTGTCAGGAAGTCTGTTCGGTCAGCATCGCCTGCCAGCGCTGCATACCGGAAATCCAGCGTTCGGGGTCGGCACCCTTCTGCTTGATATAGTCACCGACAACAGGATGGGGCAATATCAGGAACCGCTCGTCGCCGATCGCCTCGACGCAAATATCGGCGACATGTTCCGGTGTCACGATTCCGTCCTTGGCAACCGTGGAAGTGTCGACACCCGCAATCATCGGCGTATCGACGCCTTGTGGGCAGAGAACCGAGACTTTCAGTCCTTCGGCGCCGTGGGTAATCGCCAGCCACTCGGCGAAGCTGACAGCTGCATGCTTGGTCACCGAATATGGCGCGGACCCGATTTGCGCCAGAAGTCCGGCCGCCGAGGCAGTATTGAGCAAATAGCCACCACCACGCGCCAGCATCTTGGGCACCAATATCCGTGCGACCCGGATATGCGCCAGGACATTGATGTCCCAGATATTCTGCCAGTCCGCATCATCCACTTCTACGCCGCCACCGGTGATGATACCGGCATTGGAAACAAACAGATCGATCGGACCGATATCGGATTCGACGGTTTCAATCAGATGGCTGATATCCGCTGCCAGCGACACATCGGTCTTGATCGCCACGCCGCCGATTTCGTCGGCCACCGCCTGCGCACCGGCAAGATCACGGTCAGCACAGACAATCTTCTTTGCTCCTTCCGCTGCGAACCGGCGAGCCATTGCCGCCCCGATACCGCTGGCGCCGCCGGTGATGACAATGGTTTTGTCTCTGATTTCCATGTTCGCTTACACTCCTGCTTGAATAAATTAATCACTCGCTTAAAGATGCGAACCGGCTAGAACAAGAGCAAGATTGCCTTCGGGCCGAGGCTCACCCGAAAGTCTGACCCGGAACAAAGTGACACGGGCCACAAAACGGGTGGCAATGTTGAAAGCGCAAGAATTTGGTGCGGTTTACCGAGAATGAAACAAAGGAGAGTATAATGTACAGTCACATGATGGTCGGATCGAACGATATCGACCGCTCAAAAAAATTCTATGACGCCTTGTTTAAAAGCGTTGGCGGCACCGAGGCCATGGTCGACCCAAAAGGTCGGCTGATGTATATCCACAATGACAATATTTTCATGGTCACTTCCCCGATCGACGGCAAGGAAGCCACCTGTGGCAACGGCATGACCGTCGGATTTGCCATGGAAAATCCCGACCAGGCCGACGCATGGCACAAGGCTGGCCTCGAAGCTGGCGGCACCGCGATTGAAGATCCTCCAGGTGTTCGCGACAATCCGGGCATGAAACTCTATCTCGCCTATTTACGCGATCCGGACGGCAACAAGCTCTGCGCCCTGCACCGGATGGGCTAAGATATATGGCGGACAAGACTATCCGCATTGGCGGCGCGAGTGGCTTCTGGGGCGAAAGCGCCATGGCCACTCCGCAGCTGCTCGGCGCGGGCGTGGATTATCTGGTTTATGATTATCTCGCCGAGATAACCATGTCGATCATGGCGCGAGCCCATGCCAGGGATCCTGCTGCGGGCTATGCCGGCGATTTCATCAGCGCGGTCCTGAAGCCGCATGCCAAAGCCATTGCCGCGCAAGGGGTGAAGGTGATTGCCAACGCGGGCGGGGTCAACCCTGCTGCTTGCGGCGAGGCGGCCCGCGCTCTGATCAAGGAGCAAGGACTCGATCTCAAAGTTGCTGTGATCACCGGCGACAATTTGCTGGCCGATCTGGACGCTATCGCAGCCGATGCGCCAACCGAAATGTTCACCGGAGCGGCCTTTCCGGACAAGGACAAGATCGCCAGCATCAACGCTTATCTGGGCGCTTTCCCGATCGCCCGGGCGCTGGCAGAGGGTGCCGACATCGTCATCACCGGCCGCTGCGTCGACAGCGCGGTGACGCTCGGCGCCTGCATCCACGAATTTGGCTGGTCGGCAAGCGACCATGATCTGCTTGCCAGCGGCAGCCTGGCAGGCCACCTGCTCGAATGCGGACCGCAAGCCACCGGTGGCAATTATACCGACTGGGAAGACGCCGGCGACATCGCCAATATCGGCTATCCGATTGGCACCGTTTCGGCCGCCGGATCGTTCACGGTCACCAAGCCTGAGGGCACTGCAGGCTGCGTGACCGTCGGCACGGTTTCTGAGCAAATGCTCTACGAAATCGGTGATCCTCAGGCCTATATGCTGCCTGACGTGGTCTGTGATTTTTCGAAGGTCGAGATTGTCCAGACTGGTCCGAACATGGTCCAAGTCTCTCCCGCACAGGGTTATCCCGCACCGGATCATTACAAGACCTGCCTGACCTATGCCGAAGGTTTTCGCGGCGGGACCTCGGTCAGCTTTTACGGCTTTGACGCCGCCAGAAAAGCACAGAAATTCTGTGACAATGTCTTGGTCCGCGCCAACAATATCCTGCGCGGTCACAATCTCGGTGACTATAGCGAGACCAGCGTCGAGATCATCGGCGCGGGCAGCCAGTTTGGTGATTTTGCGCCAAGTCATGAACCCCGCGAAGTGGTTGCCAAGATCGCCGCCAAACATAGCGAAGCGGCAGCGATTGGCATATTGCTCCGCGAACTCACCGGCCTAGGCCTTGCAACCCCGCCGGGGCTCAGCGGCTTTTCCGGTGCGCGCGCTAAACCGTCCCCGGTCGTGCGGCTGTTCTCTTATCTCACACCGAAAGGCGCGCTGCCCGTCGAGATCGATGTCGATGGCAAGACAATCGCGTTTCAGGACGCCGACGGTGCGGCTTTTGATCCCGCAGCCATCCAGCGACCGCAGCCTCCTCAAGCGCCAGACGGACAAGATGCCGTTACCAATGTACCGCTGATCCGGTTGGCCTGGGCCCGCTCCGGCGACAAAGGCAATAAGGCCAATATCGGCGTGATCGCGCGCGACCCGGCCTATCTTCCCTATATCTGGGCAGCTCTGACCACGGACTCCGTGGCCGAACGCTTTGGTCATTTTATCGCAGGCGGTGCCGATGCTGCCAAGGTGGAGAAATATAGCCTGCCGGGCTCCCACGCGATCAATTTCCTGATCGACACGATACTCGGCGGCGGCGGTATGGCGAGCATAAGAAACGATGCCCAGGGCAAAGGCTATAGCCAGATATTGCTCGCCCATCCTGTTGCCATACCGGCTGCGCTGGCCGATAAGCTGGACGATCAATAAGGAATATCTCGATGATGCAGGAAGCTCAGGATTTCAAAGACGAGAGCGATACGCTCGCCGCCGTGCTCGCCGATGCCGGGGATGATCTCTTTGCCACAGTCACCCAGTTCAAGAACTGGACCATCGAGGATGTCATCGGCCATCTGCATATCTGGAACGCAGCCGCCCTGATGACCCTGCAGGATCCGGATGCCTTCAAACAGTTTCTCCGCGATATCATGGGCGCTTTCCAGACCGGCAAGGGCCATGTCGATGTGCAATATGAATGGCTCGACGCAAATGCCGGCGGGATCCGCGGCAAGGCTCTGTTCGATGCCTATTGCGATTATTATCCAAAGCTCGCGGCCGCTTATGGCGAAGCCGATCCCGAACATCGCGTTGCATGGGCCGGACCTGATATGACCACGAAGTCGAAAATCATCGCCCGCCAGATGGAGACTTGGTCCCACGGGCAGGAGATATTCGACATATTGGGCAAGGAGCGCCCAGACGGCGACGGGATCCGCAATATCGCCCATCTGGGCATCACCACTTATGGCTGGACCTTCCGCAACCGCCGTCAGGAACCGCCCGCACCAAAACCCTTCGTCCAGTTAACCGCACCGTCGGGTGCCGTCTGGGAATGGAATGACCCGCAAGAAGACAATGTCGTGCGCGGCAGCGCGGTCGAATTCTCGCAGGTCGTGACCCATACCCGCAATATCGACGACACATCCCTCGAGACGGTCGGCACTACTGCCCGCCAATGGATGGAGATCGCCCAATGCTTTGCGGGCGCTCCGGAAACGCCGCCTGCCAAGGGAACGCGGACTATCGCGACCGGCTGACATGGAGGAGATGATGACAGCCAGCGACCGCATAGCCGCCCTCGCCTCGTTTTTTTCCTGCTCGCAGGAAGAAGCGGCGAAGGTCGATGCTGCTACTAGGCTTGTGCATTACGGTCACAAGGATATTCTCGCCCATCAGGGCGATCTCGGAGCCAAGCTGTGGATCGTGCTCGAGGGGCGCGCCCAGTTGCAGATCATTGGCATCGATGGCCAGACCAAATTGCTCGCGTCCCACGGCCCTGGAGAATTATTCGGCGCTTTCCCGCACGAGCGGATCGTGATCTCCGATGTCGTGGCGCAGAACCGTCTGGCGGTCCTCGAAATATCCACCGCCAATATGACTGCCCTGCTGCAAGCGGAAGCGCGGCTCGGAAGCGGTCTGTCGAAAATATTGGGCCGGCAATATAATGCGGTGCTCGACCGGATGGCGGCGCGTATCACCCTGACTGCCAATGGTCGCGTATATGCCGAATTGCTGCACGAAGCCGGGGAGGAAGGCGAGATAGCCCCGCCACCAGTGATCGCCGCTCTCGCTCTATTCGCCCAGACCACGCGCGAAACCGGTTCGCGGGCGATCAATGCGCTGGAACGGCGCGGAATCATCCGGCGCGACGAAGAACGGCTGGAAATCCTGTCGCGCGGGCTGCTCGAGGAACTGGTGGTCTGAACTGCACCGCTCAGGTGAGGGACCATAGAGACAGCGGGCCGTGCGCGGTCTGCAATTCGCCGATCTCCTCGACCGCATGCCTGCCCGGTTCAAGCGTCAGGACCATCGCGGATTTATAATCGGTCAGAATCGCCCCACCGCCCGAAGCGCGCGCCATGTCACCGGCCTGTTCCAGCAACGAAGCCGCAGGCCTTTGCGGATCCATGATATCGATCAGCAGGCTGATCCGGCTGTCGCTATTGTGCTGCAACAGCGACCGGCCGGTCGCCAGCAGTTCCGCAATATTGGTTGAAACCCTGTACTGGCCATCGCCGGCAGGCTGAAACGCGCGGTCAGCTTCGGGAAACTGTGACAGCACGTCCCGGTCAAGATCCTCCACCCGGAGAATCGCGGCAACCTCTCTGGTCTCCTCGTCGGAGAGCCCGGTGATCGACTGGTGATCCGCCTTGCGGGCAACGGATATGGCAAATTGATCGTGACCGGTCTCGGCCCAGACCAGATGCTGGTGGCGCGGTGCATCGCCGATGCCGGTAATCGTGAGCGCCTTCGGGCGGCTCTGCAGTACCCCGGCGTTGCGGACGCACTGGCCCATGGCAACCAGATCGGCCAGTTCCACAGCAACCCCGATCGACCGTTCTTCCTCGTCGGGCAATTCAGTTAGCACGTCCAACCGGGCCGCCACCTCGATCAGCGCATCAAAACGGGCGAGCCAGTGGTCACCAAAAGGCGCCACCGACAATTTGCGGAAGCGGTCGACCGGATAAGGCAATATGATGTGAAGCTCCGCACCCGATTTGTGCAGCGCCTCGGCGATCAATATATCCGCCCCTGCCGCCAGTGCGCCAAAACCGAAACCGGGTTTTTCTCGAGCGACGATCACGTCGATATCCTGCTGGATAGCCGCATCCTTGTCGTCGAGGCCGATGATACCGCTGAAATAGAGACTTGGCGGCGGCCGGTGCCGGTCGAGCCACGCCGCATCCCGGCCCTGTTCGGCGAGGATTAGTTCAAACTGGCCGATGGTCGCGGCATGATCCTCCCACGCCCGAGGCAGTTTCGATATTCCGTCGGCCAACGCCGCGCGGGCAGCGGTGTCATCACCGAGCAGCAGCAATGCCTCCGCCCTCGTCGCTTCGCGCCAATAGGCATTTTCGCCTTGGCCGGGATCACTCTCAAGGAGCGCCAAGGTTTCTTGGGCCAGCGAGCGAGCTCGCTCCGGCTGACCGCCCAGCAACGCAAGCGCAGCAGCATTGATCAGCGGATAACTATCCCGCTCCAGCTCCGCAGCAGCCGCATAAGCCTCAGCCGCTTCGCCATAAAGCCGGGCGCGATCAGCCCCCTCGGAAGCCTTCGCCTGATCCTTGAGCAAGCGGCCCTTTAGGGTGAGCGCTTTTGGGTCATCGAGGCGCGCGTCCCAGCCAGAAGACTGAAACAAAGCCCAAGCCCGCGCGGGGTTACCCGCGCGGGCGATGGAGAGGATTTGGTGGAGGGGGGTCATATTAAGCGATGCTTTATTCAGGGGCTATTTCCTTCTGGATGTCCAATATCAGGATCGATGATTATGGAAATATAGTTACCTTTTTTGCGATCTTTGATTTCGATGTGTATGTTGTATCTGAACACATAATCGTTATTCGATTTTTGCCGTGCTTCTTCAACGTCAAATAGAAAACAAGCCCAATCTGTTGAAGCGTAGGGATCAATACCCAACGGCCTTTCAAACTCATCCGGTTGTTCTCTAATCGCATGATTTTGATCAAAACGTATAAATGCTGCGTCGGAAAAGATGTCTTTCAAATCCTTGATGTTTCCATCTCCGCTGAAAGGAGCATATCGTGTCGAGAACCGCCAGTCAGTTTTGGCTAGTCCTTGGCCTGATGCTAAGCGAATGACAAACAGACATTGATTTGACAGCTCCAGACTTCCGTTACCGCCTTGAACGGGGCCCCGAAATGAAAGGCCCGTGCGGGGCCATCGACCATTCGGGGAACCTTCTGGATGGTAGGTTCCGCCAGATGGATTGGGAAATGGATTTTTGTTGTTACCTCCGCTTGCTTTTTGCATCGCTTTTGTGAGCTCAGAATCAGCTTCAGCCCAATCATTGACACTACACCAGCCGGTTCGTTTCACGGCAAGGCTGATGCCAGAACCGCTTGTGTCAAATCCGATTTCAAAGAACCTAACCTGATCCGGCTTTTTGCCAGATATATGTCTGATCGATTCAGGATTAGGGCTTACTGGTATTAGTTTCGGTGGCTCCCGACTGATTTTCTTAGCCATTTTATTCATTGAAGTTCTCCTTCAGTTTCCTCAATTCGATGAGCTAGTTGAATGCGAAGTAGCCATTCTTGCCACTTTTTGTTGTCGGGATCGCTAGACACCATTGACTGCGCGATTAACTCAGCTTCCTTGTTGTATCTTCGAGACATGGTTATGCCGCCTTGTTTTCGCAGTACCTCGGAAAGCGTCATCTTGGCCCGCATGAGACGGTCTGTTACATCCATATTGACCGAACTTTTTCTATGAAGGTTCACCAACAAGTGATGCTGTTTGCGATACGTCAAAAGACCTGCTTCGTGATCTCCGACGCGAATTTGAGCATCGCCAAGCCACCCGAGCCTATTGGCAAGATCTGCGATTGGCTTAGTTTCGTTAGAGCTCCTCTGGGCAACTTTATTAGCATAGTTTTTTGCGGCGTTGCAGCTCGGAAGCGGGTCATATTTTCGGTCAGTCCTGCTTAGCGCAAGAGAACACAAATTTCCCTCGGCATATCCAGCTTCCCTCAGCCACCCCAGGTTGTTTTGATCTTTAGCCAGTAGTTCCAGTGCGAGGCGCTTATAGGCCTGGAAACGACTTTCAGCCTGGTCCCAAATTTTGCGTCGATAGGCAACATACCCCACCCAATATTCACTCTGTGCATGCCCGAAAATCCGGTCCGGATTATCCGGATCCCTCGCCAGCAAGGCCTCCGTCACCCGGTGCGCCTCGGTGAACTTCGCGAGCGCCTTGTCCAGATCTCCACGCTTTTCATCATCCTCGCCCATCGCATGCAATATCCGCGCGCGCCGCTCCAGACTTTCGGCGGGCATGTTGGACAAGTCGCCCTGATCCTCGTAATAATCCATCGCCCGTTCGTTGACCTTGGTCATCACGTCGAGCCGGCCGACACCCTTCAATTCGCTGCGCAAATCGGTCAGCATATATTCGACCAGCCCCTCGGCTTCGGCCTGCTGGTGCTGCGCTTCGTTGCGCGACTGGATTGCGAATATTGTCATCCCGATCATTGCTAGCAGGGCGACCAGCGCGCCGCCCGTGACCGCCATCACGCGGCGGACGCGACGGGTGGCATCGCGCTGGACCAGCGCGTCGAGGGGGACACCGGCAATGCCCGCAACAATCTTCAAAAAGCCCAGCCGCCAGCCATCACCCTCCTTGCGCAGGTCCGCCGCCAGCGGTTCGGTGCCATCCCGTAACGCTGCGGGAAAAGCCTCTTCCGGCTCGCCGCGAACCAGCGCCGCCAGCACCGGCCGACCGGGATGCAACGCCCGGAACAGTTCGATTTCGCGGGCCACCCATATTGATGCCTGTGCGTCAGGAGAGCAGATTACCACCAGCACCTCCGATCCCGCCAGCGCTTCCTTCACTGATTCCGAAAGATCCTCGGCCGCCGGCAGGTCTTCGCGATCGCGGAATATCCGCCCGAGCCGGCCGTTGTCCGGATCATCGGTCTCACGATCCCGCAAATGTTGCGGCAGCCGGTATGTCTCTATTTTCCTGTGGAGTTTTTGCGCGATCGCGGCATCGGCATGGCTGTAACTGACAAAGGCGCGAAAACGCACCGCTTGCGGATCAGATTTCCCTGCGTCTCCCAATTTTGCCCCGCGATCGAATGTTCAGACGACATTTGCCCGATAGCTACATGTAAAATTCTATAACTTTTCGCTATCGCTGTCACGGTCAAAAGTTTCCAGCCGCATTATACCGATCATCACGCGTCATGTTATCGCGCGACTAGGTTCATGCTGTCGAAATCCGCGTACTAGCCCGAAGGCGTCAGCCGATCAGTTCTTGGGCGGTGTTTGGAAACGGAAAACGTCTAGCTGGCCAGCCGAAGGCCGGTAGCGGCCTGCACATTGTCGGGCTGATCCGGCCAAATGCCGCGCGTGTCATAAACGACTTTCCCGGCGCGTTCATCGAGCGGAATGGATTTGAATATATCATGGTCCGTTAGCGTGATCATGACCGGACAAGTTTCGAGAGCCGCGTCAATATCGATTAGCTCCGCCTCTGTTCCGTCAAAGGCTGCCGGCAATTCGTTGGCGTAGGGTTCGACAATCTTGATCCGTCCACCATATTGCTGCGCTAGTTTAGCGGCAATTTTCAGCGCCGGACTTTCGCGGAAATCATCAATATTGGCTTTGAACGCCAGACCGAAGCAGGCAACAGACACTCCGGGCAGTTCGTCGATCATGCGCGCTGCTTGTTCCAGTACATGATCGATTTTTGAGTCGTTCACTTCTCGGGCGATACGGATAAGCGGGGTCTGATTGGGTGCGCCGTGGATGATAAACCATGGATCGACTGCGATGCAATGCCCGCCGACACCAGGACCAGGCTTCAATATATTGACCCGGGGATGACGATTGGCAAGCCGGATAACCTCCCACACATCCAGCTCCATTTCATCCGCCACGATCGAAAGTTCATTGGCGAAGGCAATGTTGACGTCGCGATAGCTATTCTCGACCAGCTTGGTCATCTCTGCCGCGCGTGCGGTTGTCGTAACGCATTCACCTCGGACAAAACGCCGATAGAAACCCAATGCTTTGCGGGCGCAGCGCGGCGTTATGCCGCCGATACATCGATCATTATTGGTGAGCTCTTCCAGAATTCTTCCCGGCAACACCCGTTCAGGACAATAGGCAATGGCGACGTCCGGAATATCATTGGTAAGTCCGGGTATCTTGAGGTCCGGGCGCAATTTCGCAATCAGATCCCGCATTTTTTCGGTCGTCCCGACAGGAGATGTCGATTCCAGTATAATTGTATCACCGGCTTTCAAGGCAGCGGCAACATTGGTGGCCGCTTCCATTACGTAGCTGGTGTTCGGTACATGATTGTCACCAAAAGGAGTCGGCACCGCAATGACGAACACATCGGCGGGTTCAATATGCAGAGTTGCCCGTAATGTTCCGCGCGCGACAACGCCCTGGACGAGGCCTTCCAGGTCGACTTCTTCAATATGAATCTTGCCGCTATTAACGGTGTCGACGACGTGGGCGGTCACATCAACGCCGAGCACGGCACATCCGGAACGCGCGATGACTGCCGCTGTTGGCAATCCAATATAGCCGAGGCCCAAAACGCAAACGGAAGGTTTCTCGTCGGAAAGCATATTAAAAAATCTCCTGAATGCGCCCTATCGGGCGTAAATCTCAGGATCTGCGATAGTAGAACATCGTAAATATTTCGGTAATGGGGGGCAATCCGAAAAGTTTTTCCAATATGCGTTTTAGGATATCAGACTTTGCTCGATAATGGCGGCAATCCGCTGACTTGCGAGCCCATCCCCAAAGGGATTATGGGCTTTTGCCATTGAATCGTAATATCTTTTATCGTCGAGCAGCTTGCTGGTCTCTTTGATGATCACATCTGGGTCGGTCCCCACCAATTTGGCTGTGCCTGCCTCTATGCCTTCCGGCCGTTCGGTAGTGTCGCGCATAACCAATACCGGCTTTCCTAGCGCCGGCGCTTCCTCCTGCACGCCGCCGCTATCGGTGAGCATCAGGGTGCAGCTATCCAGCAGGGCAACAAAATTGGGATAATCCAGCGGTTCGATCATCGCAACATTGTCGAGACCTCCCAGAGCATCGTTCATGATCGCGCGCACATTGGGATTAAGATGCACCGGAAAAATCAGTGCAACGTCATTGCGGCGGGCGATCTCGCGAAGGGCAGATGCGATATTTGTCAAACCGTCACCAAAATTCTCGCGCCTATGACTGGTAACTCCGATAATTTTCCTGTCGGAGAATTTGTCGAACAAATTCTGCAGATCTCTATTTACGGGTTGGCCGGTCCGGTTCTTTTCTGTCGTTATCAACAATGCATCAATGACGGTGTTGCCGGTGACGCTGATCTGTTCATCGGCGACGTTTTCTTTACGCAATGCACCAGCGGAGGTCTCCGTCGGCGCAAAATGCTGATCAGCGATCGTTCCGATAATTTTCCGGTTCACCTCTTCTGGCCATGGATGATAAATATTGTAACTACGAAGACCAGCTTCAACATGGCTGACCGGAATCTGCCGATAATAAGCGGCCAGCGCCCCGCACATCGCAGTGGCAGTGTCACCCTGCACCACCACCCTTTGAGGTTTGATATCGTCAAGGATTTGGCCGATGCCAGTCAGGAGACGGCCGGTCAGTTCGTCGAGGCTCTGGTTGGCGCGCATAAGGTCAAGATCATAGTCCGGTTGAATATCAGCGATTTCCAACACCTGATCCAGCATTTCCCTATGCTGAGCTGTCACACAGCTGATGGTTTGCAATTTATCGCGTTCGGATAGCGCCCGGATTACCGGGAATAGCTTGATGGCCTCTGGCCTTGTACCAAAAATCGTGACAACCTTCGGTTTGGATATTGGACTATTTTTCATGGCTTACCCGCTAACCGATTAAGGCTAATATTTGCTAAACTATCTATGCTAGAATGTCTCTATCGGCCGTTCATGATGACTGTGGATGGAGGCGACAACAATGACGGCAAGCCAAGGTCGGCTTTGACGATCTTGCCACGCGGCCCCGATCCCTTGAGATCGCTGAGCGAAAGCCCCTTGAAACTGGCGATGCGCCGAGCGAGCGGGGTTGCATTAGCGGCCCGATTATCGCCGTGCCCAGCAATAGCTGGTCCCCGTAGCGGATCTGCAACGGGAGCTGGAGCTGGTTCTGGAGTGGTTGGAGGTGGCCGTCTCTGCTCTTCCACCGGAGCTTCAGCATCAACCGGAGACTTGGCCGCCGTCACGACCGGCACCGCAGCGACTGCTTCGCCGTCTTCGGCCATGGTTGCGATAATCGTGCCGACAGGAACATCGTCAGTGCCTTCCGCGATCAGAAGCGAGGCGATACGTCCCTCATCAACCGCTTCAAATTCCATCGTCGCCTTGTCGGTTTCAATCTCCGCAATCACATCGCCTGATTTGACCGCATCGCCTATTGCGACGAGCCATTTTGCCAGCGTGCCTTTCTCCATGGTCGATGACAATGCAGGCATTTCAAGTTCAATCGCCATCTCAATTCTCCAGAAACAGTTCAGCGGCCGCATCAACGATAGCCTCTGCATCGAGCCGGTATTCGCGGTAAAGGTCGAGCAGATCCCCGGTCTGGCCAAAGCGGTCGGTGCCGAGCGGACTAACCCGCATGCCCTTGACTCCGCCCAGCCAGGACAAGGCGCCCGGCGAGCCGTCCAATATTGTGACCAGACCGGCACCGGGAGCCAGTGCCGACAGCAGATGTTCGGCATGGGAAGGCGCAATGTCCGTTTGCGCACCATTCCAGCGACAAGCACAGCGCGCGGACCATCCGCGGTGCAGCAAGTCGGGCGAGGTTACATTGAGAAGCCCCAGTCCCGGCATGTCTTCCGACAGGCTTTCCCATGCTTCCAACGCTTCGGGAGCAATGGCACCGGTGAAGACAATGGCGGCCTCAGCCTCCGGGCCGGGTTGACGCAGCCAGTAGCCGCCCTTTAAAGCATCGGCCTCCCAGGCATCGCTGTTGCGTTTAATCTGCGGGACGGATCGTGTACTCAGCCGCAGATAGACAGAACTGCCATCCGGCCTCTGCATATGGTCGAAAGCATGACGCATCATCAGCGCCACCTCGTCCGCCCACGCCGGTTCGAAATAGTCGAGATTGGGCTGTCCCATGCCGATAAGCGGCGTGTTGATAGACTGGTGCGCGCCGCCTTCGCCGGCCAGCGTCAGACCAGACGGCGTTCCGACCAGCAGGAAACGTGCATCCTGATAACAGCCATAGTTGAGCGCATCGAGACCGCGGGCGATAAATGGATCATAGACCGTCCCGACCGGCAGCAACCGTGTGCCGAAATGCGGCGCGGAAAGCCCCAGCGATGTCAGCATGAGAAAGAAGTTATTCTCCGCGATACCCAGCTCGATATGCTGGCCAGCCGCATGGGCGGCCCATTTCTGCGCAGAGGGGATTTTTGCCTGCCGGAACACATCGGCCACTTCCTG
>TARA_R110001606_G_scaffold2775_1_pt1 | contig 23115 bp, 27 predicted proteins | sample TARA_R110001606 | Tara Oceans TARA_R110001606 (sample SAMEA4398315) | marine metagenome | biome: Polar Biome; feature: [SRF] surface water layer (ENVO:00010504); material: water (ENVO:00002006), including particulate matter (ENVO:01000060) such as... | depth 5 m
TTCAATGGCACAACGCGCAAGGCGGCCTACAGCTCTCGCTTACGTTCGATATTTGGGTGTCGACATAGAAGATGCTCTCACTCTGGCTGAAAAAACAGAGATATGACTATGCTCGGACACCAGTCACTTACGGACTGGTGTCCGCTTTCGGGGAGATTGCCGTCCGGCTGCTTTTATTTTCCGTCAAATCACTTCGAACGGCAACAACTAGGTGGCAAGCGGTCATTGAGATACGCCGTCGGGAATGACCGCTTTTGGGCCGGTATCGGACTGTCCGCTATTCGATGCTGGGCGGTGGAAAGTGGACCTTCGGCCAACGCCCCAATAGCGGTCGTTTAGCGCGCATCTTCTATTACCTGAAACCTGCCGATAAATCGGACAGAATATGCAGGCTCGCCGTTCCGCTTACAGAGACCTGGGTGGGCATAACGAACATTCGCCACCACAATTTTGGAATGGCTACCGAAAAACCGATCGCAAATCTCTCGCCTGCCTCAAACTTATCTTTTAACGAGCTCGCCTCCGTCTTGGCGGTCTGGGCCAGTGCGTGGATCGAGAGCCATTGCGATGGGCGTTACGTCGGGAAGCGGCACGTATTTTTCCCTCTGATCCGCAGCCACGCCTGGACGCCGCACGACTCGGACAAGCACAAACAGCGCATAGAAAATCGCCACAGTAGATTCGAACAGGAAGAAGCTGCCTGGACCATAAATTGACATGAGCGTGGCGGCGAGCAACGGGCCGATCGTGGCCCCGATGGAATAGACCATCAATAACCGCCCCGAAGCCGCGATATAATATTTGTTCTCCAGTCGGTCGAAGGTCTGGGCAACGCAGAGCGGATAAACACTGCTCATAGCTCCTCCGAACAGCGGCGCTACAATCACCAAGGCAACAAACGGCAATCCCGAGGCGAGCAAGCCCGCCAGTGCGCCCCATGCGACACCTATTGCCAGCAACGCGCCGGACATGACGACGCGCCGGTCAAACCGATCCGCCAATGCGCCCATCGGAACTTGGAATGCCAGCCCTCCCAATACGACGGTGCTCATGAACAAAGCGGCTTCTGATACGCTCAGACCGATCTGGCGTGCAAAAACGACCCCCAGAGCATAGAATGAACCAACCAGCAAACCGGCAACGCCGGCACCGACCACGCCTACCTTGGAAGCGGCATATAATTCTCTGACGTTAAGCACGCGGCTGTTGCTGAGATTGGGCTCTCCCAAGCTTGTCAGTGCGACGGGGATCAGTGAAAGCCCGACCAACGATGCTGCCAACATGAACAAATCGGGAGCAGCGACGTCGGCGACGTTGACCAAAGTCTGGCCCGCCGCAATCGCAAGATAGAACGTCAACATGTAAAAACCGAGGACGCGACCGCGGGTTTGATTACTGCTTCTGGTGTTCAGCCAGCTTTCAATTGCGGCTGTCATGCCTGCAATACAGAAGCCGTTGACAATCCTGAGGATCATCCATGCGGTCGGATGGAAAAATGCTTCATAAGCCAATATTGTTGCCGCGGTCAGCGCCGCAAAAGCAGCAAAGGCACGAATATGCCCGATCCGGAATATTACATGTTTACCGCGCAATCCGCCGAGCGCCAAACCTAGGTAATAGGCCGCCATGATCGCTCCGGTCAGCAAAATAGGATAGCCTGCGGCTTCCATACGAAGCGGAAGGATCACGCCGAGAAGGCTATTGCCGAGCGTAAAGCCAGCGGTGCCACCTAGAAGGGATTTGACGGAGGTGAGAATCTCGCGGACACTTTGACTCATCGGCTGCACGATATATTTTTCTGATCGAGTTTCGATCTTAGGTGCCTCTATTCGCATGCCAGCGGGAAAGAGCGTCCGCGTAAGCGCGTGCGATGAATTCCGGGACGGGACCGATGGTATTCTCGAGATCCTCTTCGCTGAGCCCAGCTTGAGCGGCCTCCTTTCGGAACAGCGCAATGGGACCATCATAAATCGAAAGATCATCCGTCGAAAATGGTCCTACCATTATATTGCTTGCAACCCAACCATTTGAAAATGTTAAAACTTTACGGTGTTGAGACTTTATAATTGGCATGGTGGAACGCCTCGCTTCTTGATGTGATTGATTGTGACTGACATGGTAAACTCAATAATCCGACAGAAAGGCAGCAACGTCCTTCGCCGGTCGCGCTGAATAATCGCGATAGATTTCTTCCGAGATCAGCTTGCGCAGGGCCGGGCTATAATGCTTGCGCGCGATGCCAAGCGCGTCCGGCGGCGCCAATATGATCACCTGCTTGTGCTCCGCAGTCACCAAGGGGTCCAGCCGGCTCACGCATTGCATGATGAACCGCTCTTCTTCTTGGCTATGCAAGTCAGTCGTTTCGTAACCACTTCGACGGCTACCCACTCTTTCGAATGACCGTCCAGGCCTGTCACGGCCGAGTTCGGCGGTCTCGGGAACATGCCGCCGCTTTTTTTCGACCAGTTCCAGTTCGACATGAAGTGCCCTACCAAGATTGCGGTAGAGCGCCATGTTCGCGCCGTTAAGCGCCAGAATATAACTACCATTTTCTATAAGCATCTATGCCTCCTTGGCTGTTTGACGAGTAGAACCTTGCGCGCCGTGGCTAATGGTTCTTGCGTGTGGTTTTGTCCGATCGCTTCGGCGGTGCTTTTGACGTGCGCCGCCAGTTTTGGGCCGCTTTTATAGTCGGCAATACCGCACCACCTTCGTTTTCCCAGTTGGCGATTGCCGCATGAACACATATTGTTTGCGCCGGGATCGCCGTCTTATAATCGTATCCGATTTGTGCCATCATGGCCGTATTCCTTCTGAATATTTACATAGGGCAGCGGAGCCACTCGACGTGGCTCCGACTTTTTCCTTTTAGAAAGCAGGTCCCGCCGGTTTGGCAGACACCGCTTCGATGCGAGCGATCTGATCCTTTATTGATAGCTTCAATTTCTTGAGCTCGCTCATTTTTGCGGGATCATGACTCGCCGTTTTTTGCTTTTTCGCAATTTTGCGATCAATTACGTCGTGCTTTTTTCTCAGCCGACGTAGGAATGACTTGGACATATTGTCCTCCGTGAAAGTTTGATGAAAAAACAATGCTGATCCGTCGAGCACGGGCTGCCAAATGAGGGAGGAGGCTGGCAACCCGTGCCCTGTGGAACAATTGCATTAGGCCGGTTTTGGTTGACCCGACATTTGTCTGCTCAGCGCACCTGAAACGCTATTATCCGAATTGGTTTTCACCTTTTGTTGTTTCGGTTTTCTCGGTTCCCGGTTTCCGGTTCTATTCTTTTTTGCCATTTTATAATCCTGTTGATTAAGTTCATATCAAAGAGCCTTGGGCTCACGCGGATATGCGCCTGACCCGGATGGCGATGCCATTTTCCGGATCAGGCAGAACCAATCGGTTCGGGCGGATAGGGCCGTGTTTTTCTGTAGTTCATTGTTAGCAACTCCAGCTTCGGATCGGAGGCTTTTGATAAATCGGAGATCGCTCTCCGGATTTCAGCTTCCCGCCTCGGCGATTGTTTCACTTGTTGATGGCGAACTGGATCATGGCCATAATAGAGAGGGTCAGCGAAACTGCAAATATGCCAAGAATGGCGCGATATTCGCCTTCTCCAAGTGAGGGAGTCCGCGAAGAAATCTGCGCAGCGTGAATCCTGTGAGCTGCTATATCCTGTATCATTTTCTAGTCCTTTTAGCGCGCGACCAACCGCTACCAGCTTGCACCAGTCCGCGTTTGTCAGCGCAATACGCCAGAGAAAAGCCCTGCAAAAAATTGCAGCCATTGCTTTTCACATTTTGTTATTGAGAGTGCAGCCGACCCATCGAAAGTCTTGGGCTGCGCTGTGCGTCAGCGACGCCGGTCCCCGTTTGCGGAAGACGATTGTCTTCCGATCGGGGCGGGCTAGAGTGTTAGCAGTTTTTCCATGCTACCAAGCCAAAGAGATGATAAAATCATAGCCATGCCTTTAAGATAGGGCCGCCAATTTTTTAGTCAAGCCGGAGACCGGAATATGTCTTCGCAGCATACAAAGCGAGAGATTACACCAATGCATCCAGATGACCAGTTCCACTGGCGGCCCATGGTTGCCGACGATCTCAAAGCCGTTTCCAAACTTGCATCCGATATCCATGCAGACTTTCTCGAATCGGACAGCGTCTTGCTGGAAAAGCAGAAGCTGTTTCCGGAGGGTTGCTATATACTCGCAGTGGGAGACATTATCTCAGGCTATTTGTTGAGCCACCCGTGGAAACGGCATGATCCCCCGGCGCTGGACAATCTTCTCGGATGCTTACCATCTCGCTACGACACTTATTATATCCACGATCTGGCGCTGGCGGGATCCGTGAGGGGACATGGTATGGCTGGACCGATCATTGAGGAAATCGCAAAACTTGCACGATCTCTGCAACTAACATCTGTCTCTCTCGTAGCTGCCGGAGGCTCAGAAGGTTTTTGGAAACATCAGAAGTTCAGAATTATCAGCACGGCGGATTTGGATAAAAAGCTCGAAACCTATGGTGTGCAAGCACATTATATGGAACGCTCGGTCTGTTAGCAAATAAAGCTGACAGCTGAACAAATGCAGTCTAGAATCGGCACATGTATAAACTCCTATCCAGAAAACAGAAACCCGATATCGCCATTGACCTGGGCACGGCAAACACGCGCATCATGACGGCGGCAGAGGGGATTGTTTTTGACGAACCGACCTTATGCTGTTTTTCTGGTGATACCGGCAGAAAAAAGATGGTCGCAGCCGGACTGAACGCGGTCAGAATGCGCGGTCACGACACAAATGGCCTGCGCGTTGTCCGCCCGCTGAGCTACGGTGTCCTGAATGATATAGACGCGACGCGGATGTTTCTGGATTATGCTATTTTCGCGAGTATCGGGAAGCACCGGCCAGGGCGCTTGATAGCCACGATCGGCGTCCCCACTGATGCCACGAGCGCTGAGCGCAATGCCCTGATGACAGCTGCAAAAGATGCAGGAATTTATTCAGTAACCATGGTGGATGAAACCATCGCAGCCGCACAAGGTGCTGGGATAGATATCGACGCTCCGACGGGTGCAATGATCATCGAATGCGGTGCAGGCCTTACCGAGGCCGTTATCATTTCTCTTGGCGGGCTCTGCGGCCGCGCCGCCATTCGGAAGGGAGGAGACAGTCTGGACCAGTCGATCATCGATTATCTCCATTTCAAGCACAAGTTTCAGATCGGACAGAATATGGCGGAACAAACAAAATTGGAACTGGTCGAGCAGATGATAGTGGATGCTGGTGCAACCGGATCGATCCATGTCAAAGGACAGAATATGGTTACGGGCCTTCCGGAGACCAGGTCCATTCTGGTTCAGGAGCTTGCGGTTCTGGTTGGCAAGCATATCGATGCCATCGCCGATATGTCGGCTAATCTTTTGGGCGACACGGCCCCCGACCTGTGTGATGATATTTATTCCAATGGCATTATATTGACCGGCGGCAGCGCAGCAATCAATCTAATCGGACAGACGTTGAAGGACAGGATGGACGTCCCGATTACGGTAGCGGAACAATCCAAATCCTGCGTCGCTTACGGCCTGCACAGCGCATTGGTTCATTAGCGCTCTCTAGCGACCAGTCCAGTGGATTGACATCAACGTCTTGCTCCACCATATCAATTTTATGGCTATGACCATTCCTCTCGGGCGATATCGCCACCTTTCGGGACAGCTCGCCGCAGGAAGCTGACCCGGATCTGCGCTATTCGCCTCGCCAGAACGAGGTGACAATACGGGGTCCGGGATTTTCACAATCTATATCGAGATAAAAAGCATCACTGTTTGTGTTGCTTTCCATACAGTTTTGAAAAGAGCCTTTAGCATGGAACATAAGAATATCAGTCAGGACGCGATGCGTCCGGTGATCCATATGATCGATCACGAGAGCGACACGATTGAGGCTTTCGCAATGGCGCTGGAAGCCCGCAATCCAAAAGTAGCAGAGCTGCTTTATGAAGAGCTTGGCCGCGCAGAGCTCCATAACGCAGAAGATATGCCGCCCAATGTCGTAACGATGAACTGCACGGTCGAATTTATCGACGAGAACAGCGGCATGCGGCGGATGCTGAAGCTCGTATATCCCAAAGATGCGGATATCGGGTATGACCGCCTTTCCATTCTGACTCCTATGGGAGCAGGCTTGATCGGGATGGTATCGGGCGAGACTATTGCATGGCCCGACCGAAGCGGTGTTGAACGGATCTTGCGTATCGTTAGCGTCAGACCGCCCGAACAGACGGAAACCGGTCAGGACTGAGGCTGTGGAGAGAGAATTTGGCCGCCATCGGTGCGTCACCGAAGACGGTGACTATGTCGAAGTGATCGAATATCAGCATGTCAAAATAGTCGATACCGACATGGGCGTCCGGCGCTATCCGGGTGCCCGGAGGATTGTGACTGCGGACGGCGCGTCTGTGCGCTACATTGACAAAATGACGTTTGAAATCATCGATACAGGCAAATTGGTGAAGCGGCCGGATTGAATCAGATTATGAGATCTGTTGGTTTGTTGGCAAATATTCAAACGAAATAGTTGGAGTGAGAAATGATACGATTCGTGGTTCCAATAATATTGGTTGCGGCGACAATCCTGTTAGGCCTTCTGCTTCCGGTGAACCCATGGCTTGTCTGGTTTTTGGCTCCCGTTGTTGTCCTTCTCGGGGTAGGACTTTGGGATTCAGTGCAGACAAAGCACTCGCTGCGCCGCAACTATCCGGTGATCGCCCATACACGATGGTTTTTTGAAGGTCTTCGTCCCTATTTGCGCTCCTATATCGTCGAAAGCGATCTCGATGGCAGGCCGTTTAATCACAATGATCGTGCGCTGGTTTATGCCCGCGCCAAGGGGGATATTTCTTCGCACCCGTTCGGCACGGAATTGAACGTTTATTCCGAAGAATATGACTGGCTCAGCCATTCGATGATGCCGAACGAACGCGCGGTAAAGGAATTCCGGGTTGATGTAGGTGGCCCTCAATGCAAGAAGCCCTATTCGGCGGCGATCCTGAATATTTCAGCGATGAGCTTCGGTTCGCTCGGCGCAAAGGCGATAGAAACGCTGAATCTGGGGGCGCAAAAAGGTGGCTTTTATCATGACACCGGTGAAGGTGGCTTCAGCTCATATCATTCAAAACACGGCGGCGATATTGTCTGGGAGATCGGAAGCGGCTATTTCGGATGCCGCACCAACGATGGTAGTTTCGATCCCGATAAATATGCAAAGACGGCGGTTCTCGATCAGATAAAAATGATTGAAATCAAACTGAGTCAGGGTGCTAAGCCCGGTCAGGGCGGAATGCTTCCCGGTGCAAAGGTCACTGCAGAAATCGCGGAAACGCGTGATGTTCCTGTGGGCGAGGACTGCATTTCACCCGCCGCTCATACAGCATTCACAACCCCGCTTGAATTACTCGATTTCGTCCAGCAGCTACGCGCCCTTTCTGGCGGCAAACCGATCGGTATAAAGTTATGCGTCGGCCAGCCGCATGAGATTTTTGCGGTGATGAAAGCGATGCTGCAAACCGGCATCAAATTGGATTTCATCGTTGTTGACGGCGGCGAAGGCGGGACCGGTGCTGCACCGGTCGAGTTGTCGGACCGGGTTGGCATGCCTCTCCGGGAAGGCCTTATTCTCGTCAATAACGCGCTCATTGGATCCGGATTGCGCGGTGATATCCGGCTCGCAGCATCGGGCAAGGTTATCAGCGGGGCGAGCCTAGCGATGAACGCGGCGCTTGGCGCGGATTGGTCGAATTCCGCGCGAGGCTTCATGTTTTCTCTGGGCTGCGTCCAGTCGTTGCAATGCCATACAGGTAATTGCCCGACCGGCATTGCGACCCAAAGCGCATCACGGCAGCGCGGCCTGGTCGTCGAAGACAAGGCCGAGCGCGTTTACCGGTTCCAGAAGGAAACTGCGGCGGCTTTGCGCGACATCGTCGTTTCCATGGGTCTGGAAAACCCCTCGCAAATCCGTCCGCACCATCTGCATGAGCGACTGAATGCGGTCAAGTCCAGCTCGATCGACGGTATATATCCGTTTCTGAAAGCCAATGTGCTGATTGATACACCGGAAGCCACTCCCTATTCCCGTTTCTGGGCAGCCGCACAGACAGAGAGTTTCCGGGCCCTGCCCGACATTCGCCAGACGAGTTATAACTAGAGAGAACCATTGGCCGTCGGCTAACGCAATTGGCTATACTTGCTCCCGTGCCGGTTGATGCCCACATTGGTCCGGTCCGCATCGCGAGCCGACTGGCAGACCACACATATTCGGGTTGCGGGCAAAACGCGGCGCCGCGCTTCGGGGATTTCATCGCCGCATTCAGCGCAATATTTTGCGGCTTCGCCCGACGGCATGTCGACCCGCGCGCGCTTCACTGCGTCGGCGATCGTATCCTCTAAAAGCCGACGCAAGACGACTTCGCCTCTTATGTCAGGAAATGGACCGGTTTCTGCCATTTTCTTTCGGAACTTTGACTTCAGAACCGGACGTTCCATCAGCACTTCGTTCCGGATATGCGCGGCAAGCTATATTCTTGACCTTTGAGCTTTACCCGGAATCGAACGGAAATAGATGCATCATCCGACGGACCGCTGACAACGCTCAGTCCTCATGGCTCCGGGCTTTGTAGCGAGGGAGCGCCCACCCCCACCAAAGCGCTCCCGCTCTCAACCCAAACCCGCAGGCCAGCGCCAACCCGATTGCAATTTCACGCTGAAGGCCCAGCAAATGCAGGATGATATAGGTTGAGGCTGCCAGAACCGCTGCAGTCACGTAAATCTCGTGAGAAAAGATTATGGAGTCTTCTTTTCCGAGAACGTCCCGGATGATCCCCCCAAAGCACGCTGTAATGACGCCCATAGTGATCGAGACTAGTGGGTCCTCTCCTAACGCATTGGCTTTTTCCGCTCCTGCGGTCGCGAAGAGCGCGAGCCCCAATGCATCGAACCACAATATCCATTGATGCCGGGAGGCAGCGAGATGGGCTATGAAGAAAACCGACACAGAGACCATTATGCAGACCCCAAGATACTCCGGACGATCCATCCAGAACACCGGTTGACTGTCCAGCAAGAGATCACGGATGGTTCCGCCGCCGATCCCGGTGACCGTGCCCAGCAGGATGAAGCCGATGACGTCCATCTGATTGCGTGAAGCAACCAGAGCGCCGCTTATGGTGAAAACCACGATGCCAAGCCAGTCGAGGACGGCTATGCTGCTTTCGAATATCACTTTGATGCTCTTCCCTAAATCGTCATTGCTTCCGCACCACAGTCGAAGTCATTTTGAGAAAATTCTTTGCCCCGCTCCGGGAATGCCGTGTCCTCCCGTAGCCCATTGGAAAACGCGAACAAATCCGTATATCAAGTGATAGCCCTCGGTCGCATGAGTGGCGGCTGCAAGCTCTTTCTCCAAAGGGGACATTTGATAAGGGGGCGCGACGCTGCCTGCCCCCCTTGAGAATTGATCACGCGAACAGTTTTTCGGCGGTTTTGGCCACGCGCGATCCGAGATACCGGGCACCGGCAAGCTCATCTTCATCGGGTTGGCGGCTGCCATCCCCACCGGCAATGGTAGTAGCACCATAAGGCGCACCACCACGAACCTTGTCATGTCCCGATTGGCCTTCAAACCCATAATCGAGGCCAACGATAGTCATCCCGAAATGCAGCATGTTCGTGATCAGAGAAAACAAGGTGGTTTCTTGTCCTCCGTGCTGCGTCGCGCTGGCAGTGAAGGCTGCGCCAACCTTCCCGTTCAATGCACCGCGCGCCCAGAGACCACCGGCCTGGTCGAGAAACGCCGCCATCTGCGACGATACCCGTCCGAACCTTGTGCCGGTGCCAATGACGATTGCGTCGTAGCCTTCCAGTTCGTCGATCGAAGCGATCGATGCATCCTGGTCCAGTTTGAAATGATTGGCACGAGCGATCTCTTCCGGGACCGTCTCCGGCACTCGCTTCACATCTACAGTCGCGCCTGCTTCTCTGGCACCTTCCGCGACTGCTTTGGCCATCGTCTCGATGTGACCGTAGGTCGAATAATATAACACGAGAACTTTGCTCATGATGTCACTCCTTCATTTGTGATTTGATCGTCATTCTGGCCGAATGCATAGGCATCCATCCGTAAGACACCGTATGTGTTGCTGGTATGAAGCCTTGCGGCAGCCGCCTTTGGTCCTGCTGCCCCTAATGCAACGAACAGGGGTAGTAGATGCTCTTCGGTCGGGTGATTGCGCTGGGCATTCGGAGCGAGGCGCCGGTAAGCAAGAAGATCGCAGGTTCGGTCTTCCACAAGAGCCGCATCGAACCAATCCGCAAAATCGGTGACCCATTCGGGCTCTTCCATAGCTTGCTGTCCGCGCCAGCTGGAGAGGTCATGCGTGTAGCTGCCGCTGGCGATAATCAGAACGCCTTCATGAGTAAGGGGCGCAATGGCCCGTCCGACTTCGAGATGATGTCCCGGCCCCAACTGGCTTTGCACCGAAAGCTGCACGACGGGAACGTTTGCCTCTGGCCAAGCCAGCATCAAGGGAACCCAAGCCCCGTGGTCGAGGCCGCGGGATTTATCGGTGGCTGCAGACAGGCCGGCATCGCCCAGAAGGTCGACTACGCGTTCCGCCAATTCCGTGGAACCGGGTGCAGGATAGGAGAGGCGGTAGAGCGCATCGGGAAAGCCGGAAAAATCATGGATCGTCTCGTTCTTCTCGACAGCATTGACGGATGAAATGCGCGTCTCCCAATGCGCCGACACCACCAGTATCGCGCGCGGACGGGGCATGGTGGACGCCAACCCCTCGAGGAAGTAGCGGGCTGCTACGTCCTCGAGTGGAAGCGTCGGAGCCCCATGCGAAAGGAAAAGGGGGCGAAGCATGGCTTCAGGCCTTCTCTGCGAACGGATTACCGATCGCGTAGGCACCGTCGCCGAGCATTGACTGCGCTAGCAAGGTCACTGCCCAGAACACCGGATATTCCCAGCCACCTCCCGGATTCGAGAAACTAAAGCCGCTGGAAAGATGCGGTATAATTGCTCCGATCATTATGACCAGCGCGCCAAGTGCGGCCCAGCGGGTCATGAAACCCACGATCAGCGCAAGGCCCAGCCCAATCTCGCCCGCCATGACGGGATAAGCGAGGATGCCGGGAAACCCGATGCTTTCGAAGAAGCCGGCCGTTCCGGCAGGGGTGAATACGAGAAGCTTGGTCAGTCCGTGAGTCAGCAGGAGCGTGCCACTGGTAACTCGCAACAGGGCAATGGCTCGTGAAATTGTATAAGTGTCGGTCATAAAGTCCTCCAGATCGGTTGCCCACTAGATAGACTGATACGGATACGCATTAAATTGTCCAAGATTGACTACCAGCTATGCGTTTTCGTATAATAGGGCATGGACTGGGACGACTTGCGGACATTTCTTGCGATTGCGCGACAGGGGACGCTTTCGGCAGCGGCGCGCTCACTGGGCGTCACCCAGCCTACGATGGGACGCCGTCTTGCAGCTATGGAGGCCCGAATTGGGGCTCGATTGCTGCAACGCACCCCAAGCGGATATGCGCTTACGCCGACTGGAGAAGCGGTGCTTGGCAATGCCGAACGCGCCGAGGCTGAAGTTCTGGCTGCGGAGCGCGCCATCACCGGAAGGGACGTCGCTCTCGAAGGGGTTGTAAGGCTGACAACAGTTGACACGCTGGCCGCCCGGATTGTCGCTCCGGCACTTGCTGCCCTTCAAAAAAGGCACCCGGGCATCGTGGTAGAACTGGTGCCGGATACGCGATCACTCAGCCTGTCGAAGCGTGAAGCCGACATAGCACTTCGTATGACACGATTCGAAGGGCATGAAGTTGCGACCAGACGCGTCGGTGCCGTCTCAATGGGACTATATGCCACCGCTGAGTGGATCGAACCCGCCGAACACGGTGACGTGCGACTCATCACGGTTTTGGACGACCAGTCCCACCTTCCAGAAGCCAAGTGGCTGCGAGAAGCGTTTCCAGGCGCCTCGATTGGCTTCAGATCGAACAGTCGCGAAGTGCAATTGCATGCTACGCTCGCAGGCGCAGGGGTCGCAGCCCTTGCTTGCTACAGAGCGGATTTAGAACCCAGCCTCGTCCGGCTCAGAAACTCCAAATCGGAACTGGTCCGTGACATCTGGTTGGGGGTGCATGTCGACATGCGACACATGCCAAGGGTGCGCGCAGTTTCGGACACAGTGGTTGAAGCACTGAAGGAGAACTCCAGCATTCTAAATCCGAAAACCCAAGTGAGTAAGGCCGCTCAAAAATCCTAACAACGTCCTGACTGTGTGTCCGCTTCCAGGCATATAAAGCTGCAGACTGGATGACCGAAATTGGGGTGCGAAGCAGACATTGGATATGACTGCTGCGAATGACCGCTTCTGGGGCGGTAGCCGAAGGTCGGCTTTCTACCACCCAGCATCAAATAGCGGATAGTCCGCAAACGGCCCAAAACCTGCCGTTTCAATCGGATCAATCAAATGGCGGCAACCCCACCCAATTTCAGACGTGCGATTCTATGAGTAAAAGTGTTCGCTTCGTGTCGGATAGCGACATAGCAGAGACCATTCGGAATATGTCGAATCCGGCGTTGCGAGATGTCTGCTATCGTGCTTTTGTTGGTAAATGACCAGCCGACCCCCATCTCCTTGCAAAGATATTTGCGCGCTGGACGATAGTGCCAGCGTCTGCACAGGCTGCGGTCGCACCGTCGCCGAGATCGCCGAATGGGGGAGCGCGACCGCCAGCCGCCAGCACGAAGTCGTGCGGCGATCTTCGGCTCGTATGAGAAGCCCCGCTTCACAGGCGCACTCAAAAACGTAACCCCCAAGCCCATCCAAAGCGGCCTTCATCTTTGATGAAGATAGCCGCTTTGGATGCGCTTTTCTTAGGGGGATTTAGGGTATTTGTCTTAATTGCAGGATATGCCTAGCGGCGCGTGTTGTATTACAATGCCCGTGTTCCACGAGGCAATTACATGGCGACAAATACCGATCTGAAACCTGCGATGCTGAGCATAAGGCTAGATGCTGAAACGCTTTCTGCGCTTGATAACTTCGCGGTAGGGCGGGGCGGTAGAAGCGCAATCTTGCGGCAAATGATTGAACAGTTGTTGGAGAAGAAGAGTGGCCGCCCCTTGTTGGATCGCCCCGAAGGAATAGCGCATAATCGTGTCTCGCTACGCTTCACCGATGCCGAGATTGCCGTGATCGAATATCGTGCGATACAGCGTTCGACCAATCGGTCAGGCTGGATCAAGGCATTGGTGCGCCGTCACATTGCTTTGAAATCTCGCGTCGATGATGGTCTGCTTAACGAGCTCGCGCCAATCAGGATGCAATTGCTCCGTATTGGCCGCAACCTCAATCAGGCGATGAAGGCTGCCAATCTGCGAATGATGGATGACGGCGATAAGAAAATCGAAAACGACCTTCGACGGATCGCTGATATGCGGATGGAAATTTCCGAACAGATAGCAGCCGTCGGTGATGCCATGCATGGCGATGTGAGCTACTGGAAGGTTGCTGACTAATGGGTTTGGAATCGGCTTTATGGGAAGCGACGCGGCCCGCATATCGGGTGCGTTATATTCATGATCCTAACGGATCAGTGCATATCCCGCTTTATGGAAGTTACGGTGCTGCCACTGGCAAGACGGCCAGAGCAAAGCTGGCACGGATTGTTCGCGGTTCGCCAGAAGTGTTGGTTAAGGTCACTGGCCGTCAACGCGGCGGCAATCATGTCAAAGCCCATCTCGATTATATCGGGCGCAAAGGAATCGTGGATATTGAAAGCCGCGATGGAGAGATACTGACTTCAAAGGACGATATTGCCGAGCGCGCAGAAGAATGGAGCGACACGCTAAAATGGCGGTCGCGGCCAACGGTATCATCGGTTTCATTGGTGTTCTCGATGCCAGCGGGCACCGACCCAGAAAAGGTGTTGGGAGCTGTCCGTGCGCTCGCCCACAGCGAGCTAAGCGACAATCATGATTATGTCTTGGCTTTGCACACCGATACGCCGCGTCCGCATGTTCATTTGACTGTGCAGGCCGAAGGGCTGGATCGGATCAGGTTTAATCCGCGTCCTGCTCAGCTTAGCCGATTTCGTGAGCGATTTGCCCATGAACTGCGAGCGCGCGGTGTTGCCGCCGAAGCAACGCCAAGACGGGCGCGGGGTCGCGGAATTGCCGGGTCGAGTATAGCGCTCGTCAAATTGCGCGCCCGATTGGCAAGCGGGGCGAGCCCGGCAATGACAGATGCAGACCGGCGCACTAACGAACAGGCGGTTGCTGTTGCACGCGGCCAATCAGATCTTCCACCGTTTATCGCCAAAGGGAAAACGCGCTGGCAGAAGATACGCGATGCTTATGGGCAAGCTGCTGCGGCGCTCGGAGCAACCGGACAATCCGAGGATCAGGCTTTAGCAGACGATGTTCGTAAATTCCTTGATAAGCATCCCGATATGAATGCAACGCCGGAAATCTTTGCTGCACATCATGCTCGAAATCTGGGTATTGAGCGTAAGAAACCAGAACAGTCGCGTGAGGCTTCACCCAGACGATTTTAACGCGTCCTGCCGTCCTTTTTCATTGCCTGATCTTGAGTGATTTCGCGCACGCGCTGTGCTTGTTGAGCTCGCACTTGAATGGCTGCGATACTATCTCCGCTGGCGATGCGCTGGGCAACATCCTGACGTTTCGCTTCAACTTCCTTCGATGCTTTGACCGGATCATCGGGATATTTCGCGCGCGTAATCGAAATGCTTTGGGCTACAATGCTCTGGGCGCGTCGCAGTTCGGGGTCGCGCGCGTTTTCTTCATGCGTCTGTTTTAGAAAGCGATCAGAAAGGGTTTTGAATGTTATTGTCTCTTCCGCCGTACCCGATACTTTGCTGACCGGCTTTTTGCCTTCACGCCGCTTCTCGCGTTCCGCAATCCGTGCTTGCAGACGCTCAGCTTCGGCACGGACGATTTTGGACGGTTTGTAATTTTCTACTGTCAAACCTTGCGCGGCAGCGGCAAGGAATGCTGCTTTCTTGAATTTATCACCGCCGTTGATCCTTACTGCTGTCCACCCGTTCGCTTTCGCAATCCGCAATATGTCAGGTAGAGCATCAATGTTGCTGGTCTTGAGGCGGTCTGGTTCCAAGCGGACTATCGGTTTTTTATCATCCGAAGTTCTGTATACCTTATTGCCTACACGCAGGAATCTGCCAGTCAGATCATCGGTAATCGTGGGTTTTTCGGATTTACGCTTTGGCTTTTTCGGCGTGGTTTGGTCAGGCGTTAATTTTGATCGCCGAGCTTTTGATTTCGAAGCACTGCCTCGTTCGGACGAAGAGTCACCTTCGAGTTTATCGGCCATTTTCGTCTCCTTCTTCCACTGTTCCGGTTACATTTCCATTGTGATCCACCGTCCTCGTATCGACGTATAAGCTTGGACAATCTTCGGTCAGGATATCTTCTTGGTTCATTGCCCTTGTGTCGTGTCCGGCCAATTCATCGTCGGTCATGTCCCGGAACGGTGCTTGAGGATCGCTGATTTGCTTCCGTTTGGCGACGAGCGGCACTTCAGGAGGCGGGAAGGCGCGGCGCTTGAAGAAGCGGCTGCTGAAATAAGTAATTTTTGTGCCGATAATCGGCGGGATGCCGCCGCGAAGCAAAATCAGCTTATCGGCTGAAAATTGCATCAGTTCCTGCGGTAGCATCAGTGCGCGGCGCTGTTCTGAAATAGACTTCGAGCGGTTGGCCAGTAATCCGTTTATGGTGAGCGACTTGGTAACGCTGTCCTGTCCCACATAGCCAATGCGCTCTGATAGATCGTTGGCGACGCGCAGTTCCTTGGGAGTGAAGGCGACTTCAACGCCGCAATTGGCGACGATTTCGTCAGCGACATGCTCGCCATAAACGCCGCGCAATTGCGAGCGGGATTGGATGACGGGAAGGAGCCTGATCCCGTAACCCGCAACATAGGAAAAGGCACTGGCAATTACCGAAGCGCGGCCAAGCCGGGCAAATTCATCAAGGATGACCAGCACTGGTATCGGCGTGGTCTCACCCGGTAGTTCTCGCACGTTGAGGTCAATAAGCTGCTGGAACAAGAGATTGTAGAGCGGGGCTATGCGGTCCAGTTCATCGGGCGATACACCAAGGTAGATCGAGATAGGACGTTTGCGAAGCTGGCGAAGATCAAAGTCGCTTGCGGCGGTTGCGGCATCAACCAAGGGGTTGAGCCAAAGACCGAGGACGTTTGTGATCGTTTTCTTGACGTCAGCAAAGCTATTGTCGGAACCACCAGCAAAATCGGCCAGCGCCGTGCGGCATCCGATGGACAGCTTTAGACTGGGATTGTTCAGTTCCTTTTGGAAAAAGCCCCGCGCATCGCCTTGGTTCAGGTGGCGATAGATCGCGCCCATTGTTAGCGGCTCGTCGCTGGTTTCTGCAATCCATGCACCGACGCCTGCAAATCCGGTTCGCGCGCCGTTAGACCAAAAGGCTTCGCCGTGATCCGGCGCTACAAACAACATTGTTGCGATCTTTTGCAATTCGATGATGACATCATCCGGGTTATTACGGTCGATATAGGCCAGTGGATTGTAACGAGCAGTGCGGCCTTCGCGGTCGGTCGGGTTGAACAAATAAACGGCTTGGCCGTAATGAGCGCGGAACCCAGCGCTCGCATCGTAATTTTCGCGTTTTACATCAAGGACGACAACAGAGCCTTGCCATGTCAGCAGGTTGGGAATGACAATACCGATGCCTTTACCCGAGCGGGTCGGAGCTTCGACGATAACATGCTCGCTCCCGCCAAAGGTCAGGAAACGACCCCCCTTGCGGCCGAGAATGATTCCCGCACTGCTACGAAAGCCCTGGCGTTTTATCTCGCTCTCACGGGCAAAACGTGCCGCTCCGTGAAGCGGTGCACCGCGCGCCCAAAGCGCATAAATCAGGCCAATCAGAAGCAGGCCCCCGCCAATCAAGCCGCCCGCCATCGCTCGAACAACTTGCGGATCGCCGCGATAATACCACACGAATTGCGGTATTTTGAGCGGATCATAGGCGGTAACGGGCAGGCCCAGAATCAACCACCCGATCATACTGGCTATAGCGAGTGCAATGAACAGCCCGAACAGGATTCCGATGAGTAATCTCGCTGCCCCGCCGTCAGGCGGCGTGCCTGCCTTCTGGGTCATAATAGATCTCCGTTACCCGAAATTTGCCGTCTGTCTTTTTGATTTGCACGACGCAATCCACGAGCATTTTTAGCAGCGCCCGAATATCGTCTCGCGCAAGATCAGAGCCGCCTTCGCTTTCCTTGACTAGCAAAGTCAGCTGCTCGAATGCCAGTTCGGCGGAATCTGCATGGATGGTGGTGATCGATCCTGGGTGACCTGAATTGACGTTGCGCAGGTAAAAGAAGGCTGTTCCATCGCGTAATTCCTGAAGCAAAATGCGGTCAGGTCGCATCCGGAGCGCGCTTTCCAGCAAATGCTTGGCCGTGACATTGGCGGTGCCTTGCCCGTCCTTCGCATAGAGCATGTGCACGACATTCTTCTGGGGAACGACCAATTCGCGTGTGTCTTCGATAGTTAGGAGCCGTTCTTCGGAAGGGATGAGTTGAATCAATCCCTTGGAAAATGTGGTTTTTCCAGAGCCGGTTGCACCCGAGATGAGAATGTTCAGCTTTGCTTTGACCGCAGCATCGAAGAATTCGACATGATGACCTGCGCGCAGCAGTGTGAGTAAGTCTAACTCATGCTGGCTGACCTTTTTTTCAGCAATCCGAGTGTCCTTGAACAAGCCCGCTGCCTCGAAATCGTCCAGTGTCATTGATACGGATGATGGCTTGCGAATGGTGATTGAGACCGTTTCGTCAGGGACAACTGGCGGGACAATGATTTGCACCCGCTCACCGCTTGGAAAGATGGTTGAAACTATCGGATTTTCGCGGGTGATGTCCTGCGCGGTATAGGCGGCTGCAGCAGTTGCCAGCGCCATCAGCGTTTTGAAATCTAGCGAAGGCTCGTTTTCCCATGTCCAGCGTCCGCCCCGCTCAATGCCGACCTCACCGGGAAGGTTGATGACCAGTTCGGTGACGCTCTCATCAATTAGGTATTTAGCTAGAGGCTGGGTCACGCTGTCCAGAACAGCGGTGTTTTTGCCCGGCGCGGCCATTATTTAAGCGCAAGGCCGTAAACGGTCGAGAAGTCGAAGTCCTGTGCGACGGTTATTCCAACGTCCTCACCCTGATTTTTGCGCAGGACCGGCTTGATATCGCCATTTTGCTGCAAAACGGTGGAGGCTGCGTCAGATGGAACACGGGTTGTGTTCGATCCATTGTTACCGACCGCTTCTGCTCCAACTGTGGCCGCATCTTCAACGAGACTGAAAAGCAGAGCGGTGCCAAATCGTTTCCAGAAAAAATTCTCGACTTTACCGTCTACACCGCCGCGACCAAGCGCGTCGGTTGCCGGCGAGCCCACATCAATCGCAATGCCGCGCGGTGTCACTGCGCGTGTCCAAAGGACGAACAGGCGGTATTGTCCCCGATTGAGGCCGCCTTGATATTCGCCGAAGATTTTCGTGCCTTTTTCCAGAAGCACGACCCGGCCATTGTCGGAATAGACATTGCGCGGGACAATACAGCTCACATATCCCGGCTGACTAGAATCCATCGCGGTTTGCAGGACACATGGAATGAAGCTTCCCGCCGTAATCAGGAAATTTCGGTCGGGAAGCGGACGTGCTTGCGCCTGCCCGATAACCGACGCGCGCCGGAGCGTATCAAGATTGGTGGATTGGCGGGGCGAAGCTTCTCCGGTGCTGGCTCCGCTACTAACTGCATTATAGTTCGCTGCACTGGCTCCACCGGCGCGCTCACCGCCATAGGCAATAAGCGTTGACCGGCGCGCAGCTTCGCGCAGTGCTTCCGCTGGCGATTGCTGCCGTTGTTGCACCGGGGTCGGACCTTGGCCTTGCTGGGGTAAGGGCTGCTCGCCAATAGCCGGAACAACGGGTTCCCCCAATGGAATAGGTGCGTTGGGATCGGTTCCAGCTTCTGCAAGCGTCGGGGCAATAACCGTTGCCGGATCATAATCTGCAGCTTCGAGCGCTGGTTTGGGTTTTACGGGCGGCAATTCTGAATTGCCAGTCAGCCCGGTTCCAAGCGCCAGTACGGTAAACATCAAAGCGCCAGCGGCGGCGGCGAAGCCGATCATCTTTTTCGGGTCCATAGTTGTACCGGGGATCGACGGCATTTTGCTGCCACGTTCGCCCGCCGGGCTGCGGTCAATCTCGTCGGGACCGGGTGTTTGATCAATCGTAGGACGGTTTGAGGCCGGTTCTGGCTGAGTGGTATCGGTCATCAATTTGACTCCCCGTCATCTGTTCGCTCGACAATGCTTGAGGCCGTGCCGGTCTTGGGGTCGCGTCCATAAAAATCGGGTGCGTCATTGAAAATGCACAGCACCTTTTTACCGCGCCGCAAGCGAAGCTGCGCAAACACGCCGTGGACAACCACAAATTCATCGCGAACATCGAACGGGACAATGCTCTCCGTGCCGTCAGGATTGATTGCAAATATTGCGGGTAATTCGCGCTGGTTCGGAAAACGCAGGGCGGTAAATTGTCCGTTGTCAGTAATTTCGGAAGGCTGGATTTCCGATGATCCCTGAACGCTGTATTTGAGATTACGGGTGCCTTCGATAACGCCAAGATCAAGCGCTGAGCGGATTGCGCCTGATTGGAGCGCTACTGCCTGCGTGTAAGCCGCTTGGGTAGCAGCAGCTTGCGCCGCCGCTGCCTCTTCGCGCGGATAGCGGAAGGCTACCTTAAAGAAGGTATCAGTGGTTCGTTCGCCAATCGAGCCCCGGCGCGCGCTGAGCTCGAATGTATAGGTTCGGTTTCCTGTATTTGAACGCGTGATGACGATCAGATTGGTTGGCCCGGCTCGTTCGCGCGGCTTGATGAACAAGGAATTTTCAGCGGGAGCCACTTCCCAGGATATCGTGTCTCCGAGCGCAACATGCTCGACGCGTTCGCCCGGCGAAAATACAATCTGTGTTGCAGACCGGAAAACGCCGACAATACGGAAAACCTGATTTTCGTCAAAGATAACTTCGCGGATTCGGTTGTCTTGCGCCGTTGGCTGCGGGGTTTCACCAGCCAATATTGGCGAACCGTTAAGCAGCAGCGCCAATAGAGTGAAGTTTCTCAGATTTTTCATGGTGTGACCTCCAGATCGGCGCGGTAGGTTTGCACTTCCAGCCCCAGCGGATTTTTGAACCTTTGCTGCTCGGTAGTTGGTGTGTCCGTGGTGTCGTAAGTCACCGTTGCAATCGCCTGCGTGTCAGTGACGCGCGACCCTTGCTGGAGCGATTTGGTGAAGCGTATTTGCGCGACTTTTTCGGAAACGAACGTGACTGATTTGACCGCGATGAATATTGTATCGAGGTCGGTGAAGACATTCTGCGGTGAGCTGGCATTATCTTTGCTATAAAATGCCGTCCAGCGCGCCTGTTCTTCGCGTGATGACATCGCCAGCACGCCCTCAAAGAACTCCTTGCGAGCCTGCGGTATCCAGCCCTCGCGGTTGCGGACGTAATCGGCGAGAAAATATTTGGCGACCGCCTCATTATATGTAATCTGGTTATCGCCCGACATCTGCGCGGTGATCTCACTCGCGCCGGTCGCCTTATCGACAGTGATAACGTAGGGCGCGACGGTTTTAAGCGGCGTCAGCATTGCAACAGCGGCCACGCCGGTAATCGCAAGTCCGCTGGAAATCGCAGCAACTATCCAAGCGAGCCGTTTTGAACGCCGCGCTGCAACAAAGCGGTCGCGGTCCCAGCTTGCGCTTTCCGCAAAATAGGCTTTGAGATCATCTCTATCGGTGACGCCGCCAGTCATCGCTCAGCAACTTTGATACACGCGCTTTGGCTGCGCGCTGCTGATAGGTGGGACTATGGGCTGGGTCTTGGCGCCGGGCCTTGTTGCGGGTTTTGGGAGCATGGATGATTTGCTCGGGAATACTTCAACACCTTCACGTTTCGGTTCTTCGCCCGGTTCACTACCAGACGGCTGCCCTGCAGGCGTTGACGTGCCAGTCTCGGGATTGACGGTCGGCAATATCGAGCCATAAGGGTTGGCCGGTCTGCGCTTTTTCCCATCGCACTTGGACAGCTTGGGCGACTTTGGCGCAGCGGTAACCGGGCTGGCAGGCATAGAGATCGCCAAAGCGGCAATCACAACGATGATTTGTTTATGCATTATTTGCTCCTCAATTTGTTCCGCGACTGACCCAGCCTGATGTTCGCATTCTTGCCATCCCGCGCGAGACGCCCTGTGCGATGGCGCGGCTTGTGGCCTGCGTACCGGTCGCACCGCGTCCGATCACAAACCCACCAGCTGCTGCGATTGCCGATGCGAACTGATTTGCGAGGGCGGGGCCGCCGCCGCCAAGTGAAGCCGCCAGCATCGGGATCTGTAGGAAGAAGAAAAAGCCGAGCGCATAGAAGGCCAGAGCTTTGATTGCGGCCATGCCGATTTCGTCATTTTCTGAAATAGTGGCGATGATTGCTTCGCCGGTCTGGGTAAGAAACAGCGTCAAAACGAGCGCGAAGACGATCAGCATCAGATAGTTGATGCACGCACCCAGCCAGGCAAAGAAATAGCCGCGCGTGGACTCGAACAGAAGTGCCGCGACAAAGAGCGGGCCGACCACCGATAACAAAGCCAGTGCAAACAGTCCAAACGCGCTGATGACAAAGCCGATAGCGGCACAAAGCAGCGTGGCGACGATCACCATCACCACCAGAAAGCCTGAAAAGACAGCATAGCCAATATCGGGAAGCGTGCCTTGAGTTTCCTGATAATTCGCCGCGATCTTGCGCATAGTGTTGGCAGTTTCAAAGCCAGTGCCTGCCAGCTTGTCATAAAGGCCGCCAAGGCCGCCAACATCCGCGCCGCCAAGAGCCGTTGCGAATTGGCTCGGCAGGCCGCCAAGCGCAAACATGCCTATTTGTGTTCCGTAAAGCGATGTGACGGCAAAATAGAGAAACGCGAGCTGGCAGCCGCGATAGGCATATTCACGGAAGGGATATTGCACAGCCCCGCGCATAATGGCGTAACCCAGCAACGAAATGTAGATCACTATGCCGATCCGCAGCGCAGGCGATACAATACCGATGATAGCAGCATATTTACCAACGATCGCGCCTAAGGCAGAGTTAAGCGCCTCAAACATCGTGGTAAAAACATGATCGCTGAAATCCATATCGGCACTGAGTCCTTTTGGTTTGTTACTATCTGGTCAGCTGGAGCTGTGATTTGGCGAATGTCGCTGCGCGGCAGTTGGTCGTGACCACCGCAGGCTGCGCGCTCGCAGGGGTATTCGAGCCTGCCCATCGCCGACAAGTTTCTTGCATCGGGGCAATCTCGGCGGGGTTTGCAGCATAATATTGCCAAGTTCTGGCACGGATATTGGTGTCCGCTCCGCCAGAAGTCTCGGACGCGCCGCACCCCGCGAGCAACATCAGGATCGTCAGGGGTGCAGCCCGCATGGTCATTGCCCCCGGTAGTAACGGCTTGCTTCATCGAGCTTTTGTGCCAAGGCAGCTTGGCCCTCGGCAGCGCGAGCGCGTTCCTGTGCTTGTTGCTGCAGAGCAATCGCTTGCAAGCGCAGCTGGTCATTTTGCATGGCGGCAGATTCCAGTTGCAACCGCGCGGTCAGATCAGCAACTTCCTTGGCTGTGGATGCGGTCGCCAAACGTGTGCGCAGTTGGTCGAGCCCTTGAGCCCGCGAAGTAACGGCGGAGCCGACATTTTCTGCGAGGCCAGCATTGATGCCAATGTTGCGCGCATTGAGATCAAAGGCCGCGCGCGACTGCTCCGAGCCTGCAAGGCCAAGACGGTCCAGAAGTCCGCGATAGACTTCATCGGCCTTCGCGCGTCCTGCGCCAACAACGTTGAGATCGCCATTTCCGAACCCTTCGAGGGAACCGTTCGATGTATCGAGTTCGCGTAGCGCATCGGTTTTGAGCTGCTGGGCTAA
>TARA_R110001606_G_scaffold399123_2_pt1 | contig 23106 bp, 21 predicted proteins | sample TARA_R110001606 | Tara Oceans TARA_R110001606 (sample SAMEA4398315) | marine metagenome | biome: Polar Biome; feature: [SRF] surface water layer (ENVO:00010504); material: water (ENVO:00002006), including particulate matter (ENVO:01000060) such as... | depth 5 m
CATGTATTTTCCCTCCGCACTGCATCGCTCTCTTTCTCCGCACCCACAGGCCCAACTTACAGGCCTGATCGGCCGCTTTTTGCTGGCTACACCACACCGGTTCAAGCAGCAGGATAGTGCTGCAAACTGCGTCATTAAGAGGCATACCACTCTTTATTGTTCGTTGCTGGAGCGCTGCTGCATCGCGAGAGTGCCGAGGCGTAACAGATGAACAAGTTATCTTGTTGTATTTGTTGATAAAAAAATGATGGCATACCACTTGCTTTGTACTTTGCAGGGCCCGGTGAGTACTGGGTATTTTCCCCTTACTGTAAAGGAATCCACATGCCGACTACCTGCACTATCTCAAACGCTACCGTGGTGAAAAAAGCTGGCCTTATGCGGCCTCTCAAAGGATTTGCGCTCGCGCTGATCGCCACAATGGGCTGCACGTCCTACGCCCACGCCCTGACTCAGGAAGAGATCGAGTCCAGGGGTTATATAAGTGTTGCCACAGAGGATGATTACCGCCCCTTCGAATTCATGGAGAACGGCAAATCCACTGGTTATGACAACGAGCTGAAGGATCTGGTCGAGAAGGAAACCGGACTGGAGCTGCGTCAGGAAATTCTGCCCTGGGCTGGCATTCTCCCGGGTGTCACCAGTGGCAAGTTCGATATGGCCTTGTCTGCGGTGATGGTGACGGAAGAGCGCAAAAAGAGCTTCGACTACGCCACGCCCATGGCAGCTTCTACAACCTATTACGGCATGAAAAAAGGTTCTGATATCAAGGAGCCGAAAGACCTTATCGGCAAGACGGTAGGTGCCGAGACCGGCAGTGCTTTCCTGGCGGAACTCAAGGCCTTTGATGAAAAACTCAAGGCAGAGCATGGCGAGGGTGTGGGCAAGATCGTCGAGTATCACGGTTATCCGGAAGCCTATCAGGATCTGGCTTTTGGCCGAATTGATGCGGTGGTCAATACCGATCTGACTCTGCGCGCGCTGATCGAAGAGCGTGGCGACATGTTTGTGCTGGGCAAGGCCATCGGCGAGCCGGGATACAAGGCCTGGGCCGTCAAGAAAGGCAACTCGGCAGTACTGGAAGTGGTCAACGACGCTCTGCTGAAGATTCGTGAGAGCGGCGAGATGTACCGGCTCCAGGAAAAATGGCTGGGTGCCAGCTTTGAAGACATGCCCCTCGACGTAAACTGATGGGATTCAGATGACTGCTTACGATTACTGGAGCATTGTTCAAGGCTCGTTTGCCACCGTAGGAGTTTCCCTCACCGGGATTCTCCTCGGGGTACCGCTTGGTCTGGGCTTGGCGCTGCTGCGCTGGGCGCGGATCCCGGTCGTCAGACAGGTATGTTACCTGTATGTCAGCATCATCCGGTCCTGCCCTGCGGTCACCCTGGTCCTGCTCATCTATTTTGGCTTGCCGCAGTTCGGCTTGTCGCTCAATCCGCTGGCGGCAGCACTGATCGCCCTGTCGATGACGGCAGCGGCATTCAGCTGTGAAATCTGGCGCTCCTCACTTATCGCCTTTGATCGGCAGCAGTATGACGCTGCGCTGGCCTTCGGCATGCCGGCCTGGACCAGGGTCTGGCGCATTGTATTGCCGCAGGCGTGGCAGTCCAGCTTGCCCGGTCTGGTGAACGAGATGACCATGCTGATCAAGTCCAGCCCGGCCGTTGCGGTTATCGGCATGGTGGAAATCACACGAGCCGCCCAGCGGGTAGGCGCTCGCACCTATGATCCCATGCCACCACTGATGTTCGGCTTGTGCCTGTACCTGGTGATCATCTTCGTACTGGTCAGGGCGCAGCGTCGCCTTGAGCACAATACACCCGGGCGTGAGGTGCAGGTATGAATCTCAGCGATTTCATTATTGTCTGGCAGCAGTATCCAGCTATCTGGGCTGGCTTCGTCAACACCGTGACTCTGCTGTTATTGGCAGGCGGTATTTCGCTACTACTCGGCATTGTGCTCACGCCCATGCTGATGTCGAAGAAGCCGGTGATTTACCGCAGCATAGGTTTTTATTGCGAATGCATGCGCTGCGTGCCCTTTCTGCTGCTGGTTTACCTGATCTACTTCGGTCTGCCGTCCTTCGGCATTCAGCTGTCCAACTGGGTAACCGGCTTTATCGCGCTGATTATTTATAACTCAGCCTATATGGCAATCATCCTCAGGGCATCCTGGCAGGACATACCGCACGAGACGATTGAGGCGGGCAAGGCCTTCGGTCTGCATGGCAATCGGCTGCTGAGACGTATCATCATGCCGCTGATTCTGATGCGCGCCACGCCGATGATCGGCAATCAGATGACGCAGATCCTCAAGGACAGCGCCTTTCTTGGCATTATCGCGGTGTCGGAGCTGACGGCCGTGATGAACGCCATTCAGGCGACCCACTTCATTCCGTTTGCCAGCTTCCTGTCGGCGGTACTGCTGTACTGGCTGATCTGTCTTGTAATCGAATTTTTCACCCTGATCTTTACCCGTTATGCCGAGGTGCGCAGAGCATGAAAGACACTATTGATGTTGCAGACAATACCGCCGCCAAGGTTCTTCAGGTTCAGGGCGTATCCAAGTCCTTCGGCAGCAACCAGGTGCTCAGGGATGTATCCCTGGACCTGAGCAAGGGCGAAGTGCTTTGCCTGCTGGGGCCGTCTGGTTGCGGCAAGTCGACGTTGCTGCGGTGCATCAACTGGCTGGAAACGCCCGACGCGGGCTCCATCCGGCTCAACTCCAAACGCTTCGGCATTCACAAGGGTGGTGCCAAGATGGGCGATGCGGATCTGGCGCGCATGCGGGCCAGAATCGGCATGGTATTCCAGCATTTCGCGCTGTGGCCGCACCTGAGTGTGATCGGCAATATCATCGAGAGCCCCATCCACGTGCAGAAGCGCAATAAACAGGAGGTGCGCGAGGAAGCTCTGGCTTTGCTGGCCAAGGTTGGTCTGCAGGACAAGGCCGACATGTACCCGGCGAGCCTGTCAGGTGGACAGAAACAGCGTGTGGGTATAGCCAGAGCCCTGGCGATGAAGCCGGATATTCTGCTGTTCGACGAGCCTACCAGCGCACTGGATCCCATGCTGGTAGGGGAGGTGCTTGAGGTCATGCGTGATCTGGCAGACGAGGGCGCGACCATGGTGGTCGTCACCCATGAAATGGAGTTCGCACGGCAAGTGGCAAGCCGGATCATCTTCATGGACAGTGGCGAAGTGGTCGAAACCGGCCAGCCTGCGCACTTCTTCAGCGCGCCGCAGACGCTCAAGGCGCAGCAGTTTCTGACCCGCTTTCACCAGCGCGGCTGAGGTAGCGCGCGCCTTTTACATACCTTTTACACCCCCCAGGCTGGATCTAGTTGCTCTGGTCCAGCTTGAAGGGCGCGCTGCCGATATCGTTGTTGGCCTCTACCAGCCGTATCAACTGCAGGATGAACAGCGCCCGCTCGTCCTCGGGCAGAGCCTCGACAGTGCGCTCGTGAGCCTTCTGGACTTTGGCTTCCAGCTTTTTCAGCAGGTATTGCCCCTTGCGGCTGAGCTTGACCAGTTTGACACGCCGGTCAGCGGTACTTTGCTTGCGTAGCAGCAGGCCCTTCTTCTCCAGCCGGGCGATTACCTCCGCAACGCTGGTGCGCTCCAGACCAATCTCGTTGGCCAGGGTGATCTGATCGGTTTCGCCGATCATCGACAGGGTGGTCAACAGGCTGTATTGCACCGGAGTCACATCGTGGCCCTGAGTTTCGTCCAGAAACAGGCCGCAGTGAATCTGATGCAAGCGGCGTATCAGAAAGCCAGGGCGGCCCAGCAGGGGCGAGCGCTGCAGGGCAGTGTCAAATTCGGTTTGTACTTGTTCTTGAGCAAGCTTTTTCATAAGGGTCAATTCGTCATATCTTGTCTAGTGGACTAGGCGCCTGAGTGTCATTAACCGCAGCAACGGCTGGCAAAGAAAGAGGTATACCTGTTTCCCTGCCCGCGATAAAGCATGGCTGATCTGCCAACGGTTCGCTGCCTCACTCAAGCCTGGCGATCAAGCTGGATGGTGCAAGATTGATGCCGCCTACCGCGAGCAGGTCTAGCCTGTTCCCTCAGCAGTCGATCGTGCCCAAATAAGAGGCATGCCACTTATATTGCCTCATTGTGTTGCACTGTCTGCGGTGCTGAAGCAGCTATGCCAGCGGGCCTGGGTTGGCGTTTATCCGCCGCAGAGCCCAATCACCGGGCTTCTGAAAATAAAGGTGGTCTACCACCTATATTGCTCTGGAGGTGGCATGCTAATTGCTCTTTCATACGTACAGCTCCAGATCGCGGAATCTTGCAAGCCATCACGCCAAGGCACCAGGCAGGATTTCGCCACACTGGCCATCTTCAACCTCAGAAAAGGTGTCTCTGATGAATTGCAGAGAAAGTATCAACCAAGCGGACCGTCCCCTTGAGGAGGCGTTGCTCAACGATTGGCATGTGGTTGCCACATCCGAGGAAGTGGTGCCGGGCAAGCTGGTACCGACCACGCTGTTCGGGCGTGAACTGGTAGCCTGGCGCGATTCGGCTGGGCAAGCGTATGTATGGGAAGACCTGTGTATTCACCGTGGTGCTCGGCTGTCCAAGGGCTTTATCCAGAGTGACCGCGTGGTATGCCCCTATCACGGCTGGAATTACGACGGCACCGCGCAGTGTGTGCTGATGCCGGCGTCGCCCAACGAGACGCCAATGAAGAAAGCCAAGGCCATCCCGCATCACGTCAAGGAAGCCTACGGCTTTATCTGGGCCTGCATGGGCGAGCCGGCCAACGATATTCCGGCGTTTCCCGAGTGGGATGATCCGAGCTACAAGAAGGTGGTTTGTGGGCCTTACGAGTTCAAGTCCGGTTACCGCGCGCTGGAGAACTTTATCGATCCCACGCACTTCCCGTTTGTGCACGCCGGAGTCAACGGCATCATGGATCAGCCCGATCCTATTGGGGCCTACGACGTATTCGAGAAGAACGGCGGTCTGGCCACCTCTGAAGTGCAGGTTACTCAGCCCTATGGTGATCCGCGTGAAGTGCCGGTCATGGCTTACTACGCCTATCAGTGCCTGCGTCCGCTGGTCGCGTATTTCAAGAAGCGGGTGGTGATTACCGACCCCGAGCGTGCCTCCGAAGGCAGCCCGGATGATCGCTTCTGCACCTTTTTCACCGCTCAGCAGGTGGATGAAACCCGCAGTATCGTGCGCATCTGCTGTGCGATGAACTTCTCGCCGCAGCCAACCGATGCCGATGTGCGCCGGCGCCAGGATCTGGTCTATGCCCAGGACAGCGCTATCGTCAACACCCAGCGCCCTGAGCGAATTCCGGTCGACCTGCGCATGGAACTGCACCATCGCACCGATTTGCTGGGGCAGAAATACCGCATGTGGTTGCGCAACATGGGTGTGAGCTATGGAACTGTCTGATTCGCAGCGCATGAGCCTGCGCCTGACAGCCATGCGCTATGGCGCCAGGGACATACTGCTGTATGAACTCGAGCCGCTGGACGGCAGCGTGCTGCCGCCGGTCACTGCCGGAGCGCACCTGGATCTGCATCTGCCAGACGGTCTGATTCGGCAATATTCGCTGATCAGTTCGCTGTGTGATGCCCAGCGTTATGTGGTCGGGGTCAAGCGCGATGCCGAGGGCCGCGGGGGGTCGCGCTGGCTGCACGATCAGGCCCGTGTCGGCCAGATGCTGGAGGTCAGCCTGCCGCGTAATCATTTTCCGCTGTCGGCAGCGCAGACGCCGGTATGCCTGATTGCCGGCGGCATCGGCATTACGCCGATCTATTCCATGTTCAAGGCGCTGCAGCAAAGCGCGCGTGCGGTACACCTGCATTACTGGAGCCGGTCGGCAGAGCACGCCTTGTTTCACCGCGAGCTGGAAACTGCCCCGGATGTAACCCTGCACTTTGCCAGCGCCAGCGGGCCGCAATCGGACCTGCAGGCTGTGCTAGCCGGCCTGCCGGGCGAAACGGAAGTCTACGCCTGCGGCCCGGGAACGATGCTTGATCAGCTTGAATCTAGCGGACTAGGCGAGCGCCTGCATGTGGAGCGCTTCGTCTCTGCCGGGCCGGTAATGGCTGAAGGCGCGTTCAGCGTGGTGCTGGCACGCTCCGGGCATGAATATGTTATTCCGCCGGGCGAAACCATTCTGAACGTGCTGCTGGAGGCGGGCGAGGATGTGCTCTATTCCTGCGAGCAGGGCGTGTGCGGTGCCTGCGAAGTCACGGTGCTGGAGGGCGAGCCGGTTCATGGCGATACCGTGTATTCAGCAGACGAACACACCCGCCGCCGCAGCATGATGATCTGTTGCTCCAGCAGTGCGTCACCGCGCCTGCTACTGGATATTTAACCGAGTCGACTCCCTTCGCTGGCTCACGGAGTCTACGGAGCGCGGACAGGTTTGCTTGAGCGGTATAAGAGGTATGCCACCTAGTATGCCTGGCTCTGGCGGCCTTCGACTTGAACTGATTAACGCTGAACAAGGTAGGAAACGCTGATGAAAACGACTCTTCTGCACGGTGGCCGGGTCATTGACCCTGCCAATTCGGTCGACGCGATTCAGGATGTGCTGGTGCGAGACGACCGCATTGCCGCAGTGGGGCAATTGCTGGGTACGCCCGAGGCGGCTGGCGCGGAACTGATCGATTGCACAGGTCGGCTGGTATTGCCCGGGCTGATCGACACCCACGGGCATATCTACCAATACGTCACCGGAAGGTTTGGCCTGAACGCCGATATGTGTGGGGTTTATTCCGGCGTCACCACGCTGGTGGACCAGGGTGGTGCCAGCTGCATCACGTTGCCGGGCTTTCGCAACTATGTGATCAACACTTCGCACAGCCGGGTCATCTCGTTTATTTCCGCCTATCTGGTCGGCGGCCTGGAAGGGCATTTCTATCCCGAGCTGTATCGGCCTGAATGTTCAGACGTGGACGCCACTGTGAAGTCGGCATTGGCCAACAACGATGTGGTCAAGGGCATCAAGGCGCACGCCGAGCTTGGCGGTTTCGCGCGCTGGGGCCTGGATGTGATGAAAAAAGCCGCCCGCGTCGGTGAGCAGACCGGGCTGCCGCTGTATATCCATTTCGGCCAGCTTTGGCCGGAGCCGGAGTCGGGTGGCCGCCATGTTGACCCGGACAGCATTTTCCCGGCTGTACTGGATCTGCTCAAACCCGGCGATGTGCTGGCGCATCCTTTTAGTCGGCACCCGGGCGGCTTCGTTTCCCTGGATGGCGAAATCCATCCGTTGGTTGGCGAAGCCCTGGCCCGCGGTCTGAAAGTCGATGTGGGGCATGGCTCGCATTTCAGCTACAAGATGGCTGCCAAGGTACTTGAAGCCGGCGTGCTGCCGGACACCCTGGGTGCGGACATGCACGGCTACAACACCTCGGTAAAAGCGCCGGCCGGCGTGCCGGAAGAGGATGAGCACCCGGATGAAGAACATTTGTTCAAGGGCTCGTCGCGCTTCAGCCTGGTGTCGGCGATGGTCAGCCTGATGGCGCTGGGCTTGAAACTGGAGCAGATCATTCCGATGGCCACCAGCAACGCCGCCAAGCTGTTGGGCATGTCTGACACGCTGGGATCGTTGGGAATAGGCCGGGAAGCAGACATTACTGTGCTCTCTGACCAAAGCGGCAAGTGGCTGCTGCGTGACAATGAAGGCACCGAAGTTATCGCGCCACGCATGTTGCAGCCGTTGTTTTGCCTGCGCGCCGGGAAGCGCTTTGACGCTACGGCCGAGATTCTGCCCGTGCCGCACGCGCTCTGACGCGCTTACCGTTCTGATGAGGAGCACGCTGTGACCGATACTGGCCGGCAAACTGATAACAGCAACCAGCTCGCACTGGAGCGATTGTACGCAGTGCGGCCAGCCTGGACCCGCGTGGTCACCGCTGCAGAGGCTGTAGGTCTCGAGTCGCAGTGCCTGCTGCATGCCGGCCCGCCGTTTGCCGACCCCTCTCAACCCAGCGCACCTATTCTGGCGTCCGCCGCACTCTGCTGCATACATGAGGGCTGGGCCGAGGACGTCGGCAGCGCGCGGGCCATGATTCTGGACGGTCGGGTGACGCTGCGTCCGGCTCAGGAGTATGACGTGGTCACTCCGCTGGCGGCGGTTGTGTCGCCCGGCACCTTCCTGGTCGAAGTCTCTGACCTGGATAGTGGTGCCTGTTGCTGGTCGCTGCTACCCAGCGGTGCGGGCCCGCAGATCCGTTTTGGTACTGCGGATCTGGCTATTCTTGAGCGCCTGCAATTTCGCGATCAGGCCCTGGCTGGTGCGTTGGTGCCCTGGCTGCAAGGACGCAGCATCGAGTTGATTCCACTGGCGCAGGCCGGGTTGCGCGCGGGGGATGATTTGCATGCGCAGACAGCTGGCGCTACCAACGCCTTGCTGCAGCAATTGCTTGCAGAGCATGCGCCGCAAGTCGTAACGGAAGTCATCGAGACTGCGCCGCTGTTTTTCCTGACGCTGTGGATGGCAGCCTGCCATCTGATGCTGAAGGCCACGGTGGGCACAGGTGCCACTTCCCTGGTGATCGGCCTGGCCGGGAATGGCCAGGAGGTCGGCGTGCGTTTGTCCGGCGCGCCTGAGAAGTGGCTGACCCGCGCGGCGAGAAGGCCCAACGGTCCCAGATTGAAGGAGGTTGAAGCCTTGGCGGCGCCCATGTTGGGCGACAGCGGCGTGATAGATGCCGCAGGCTTTGGTGCCCAGGCCTGGAGGCATGCACAGGGCCTGCGGGACCTGATGTCGCCCTGGTTGCCGGAGGGTTGGGCGACCGCATCAGATGCCATGCTCGGCGAGCACCCTGCCTTCAGCGAATTCTCACTGCGTATTGGGCTGGATGCCGAACTCGCGCAGCGGCAGGCGTCGGCGCCGCTGGTTGCGCTGGCGATGCTGGATAGCCAAGCCGAACACGGTCTGCTCGGCCGCGGCGTCTGTCTGACTGACCCGGCTCTGTATACCCAGCCAGGGCAGGGCGTGCCAGCAGTTAACCGCGCAAACGTACTGGCAGAGGTCAATCGTGCGGTAGACCAGTACGAGCAGGCGCTGACCGGTAACGATCTCGCAGAGCTCGACCGCCTGTTCTGGGATAGCCCGCACACCCTGCGTTATGGCGCCGGAGAACACCTGTATGGCTATGCTGCGATTGCCGCCTTCCGGCGCGCACGTGCTGACAGCGGTCAGTTGGCCCGGCATATCATCGAGCGCTCGGTCACCACCTTTGGTGACGATTTCGCTGTGGCCAATATTATCTTTCAGCGCCCTGGCAGCGCCAGGCTTGGCCGCCAGACGCAAAGCTGGGTATGTGTCGAACGGGAATGGCGGATCGTCGCCGCACATGTAAGCTGGGCTACGGCATGACGTCATATACGCAAACAGACCTGCTGCATCCTGATCATCACGGCGCCTTTATCGCCGAGGGTTTCGGGCTGGGGCCTGAGATGAATGGCCCGCCTCTGGACTCTGCATTGAACTTCGTGCGCCTGGCAGTGAAGGACGTATTTCAGGTCCGCGGCATGCGCTGCGGCGCTGGCAACCCGCGCTGGCTGGCGGAACAACACATAGCTACGCAGACCGCGCCCGCGGTGCAATGGCTACTGCAGGCTGGCGCTCAATGGATCGGCAAAACGGTCACCGACGAACTGACCTACAGCCTGGCCGGCATCAACGCGCATTACGGTACACCGCGTAACCCTGCGGCAGAACAGCGCTTGCCGGGTGGCTCCTCTTCTGGCTCGGTAGTGGCGGTTGCCGCGGGCTATGCCGATATTGCACTGGGCACCGACTGTGGCGGCTCCATCAGATTGCCCGCCAGTTATTGCGGCGTGTGGGGCGTGCGCCCCAGCCATGGGCGGGTTTCATCTCAGGGCTGCTTCACACTGGCGCACAGCTTCGATACCGTCGGCTGGTTTGCCGCGGAAGCGGATGTACTCAGCCTGGCTCTGGAACAACTGGTTCATACTCAGGTGTCACAAGCTGTGCCCGAGAATGCGCGGCTGATCGTCTGCGAAGATGTTCTGCGCATGCTGGATGAACCAGTACGCGAGTCATTTGAAAGCTGGCTAGCAACCAGTGGTACAAGAGTAGAGCGTATGCCCGCTGGCACGCTGGCGCTGGAAGAGTGGGCCGAGGCCTTCCGCGTGCTGCAGGCGGCTGAAATATGGCAGCAGCATGGGCACTGGGTTCTCGATGCCCGCCCTGTTTTCGGCGCCGATGTGGCCGGCCGATTCGAGCTGGCCTCCACTATCACGCCGCAGCAGGTAGCCTGGGCCACCCGGCTACGCTCCCAGGCTCAGCAGCATCTTGGCGCATTGCTCGGCGTTGATGGTTTTCTACTCATGCCGCCTGTGCCGGGGCCTGCGCCTCGCCTTGATGCCCCGGCAGATCAGGTGCAGGACACTCGCGCTCGCTCCCAGCGCCTGCTTTGCATGGCGGGTCTGGCCGGGTTGCCGCAGGTGGTATTTCCCTGGACGCGTATCGACGGAGCGCCAGTCGGGTTGTCGCTACTCGGGCCACGCTTTGCAGACGAACAGGCCATGAGTCTGGCCAGACATTTACATTTATCATCACCATTCAGTTAAGACGGAAAATCAAGACTATGGCATTCGTTCCCAATCCTAGCCGGGGCTCCAAAGCCATGGCTGTCGCACCTCACTCACTTGCCGCGCAAAGTGCCATGGCCGTCATGCGTGAAGGTGGTAACGCCGTGGAGGCAATGATCGCCGCTGCAGCCAGCATTGCTGCGGTGTATCCGCACATGAACAGCATCGGCGGCGACGGCTTCTGGCTGATATCCCGCCCTGGTCATGCGCCGGTGGCTATCGACGGTTGCGGCGCTTCTGCGCTGGGCATCACGCTGGAGCAATACCGGGAGCAGGGCTTGAGCAGCATCCCGTTTCGCGGCGGTCTGGCTGCCAACACGGTTGCCGGCACGCTGTCTGGCTGGCAATTGGCGCAGCAGTGGTCGCAGGAAGAATTGGGTGGCCGCTTGCCGCTCTCCCGTCTGTTGGGCGATGCCATAGAGTATGCGCGTGGCGGCATTTCGGTCACCCGTAGTCAGAGCCTGTGCACTGCGGCCAAACGTGAAGAACTGCAGAGCTTTGCCGGTTTCGCCGATACCTTTTTACCAGGCGGCGCTGTGCCTGAGCCCGGCGCGCGTTTCACCCAGCCACGGCTGGCCGATACCCTTGAACAACTGGTGCGCGCCGGCATTGACGACTTCTACCGTGGTGACCTTGCGCGTACTTTGGCTACCGAACTGACGGCGGCTGGCAGCCCTTTGCGGCTGGTTGATCTGGAGCGCCATCAGGCGCAGTTGCGCAAGCCGCTGGTACTGAAGCATTCGCTGGGGCAGGTTTACAACTTCCCACCACCGACCCAGGGGCTGGTGTCGCTGATGATTCTGGGTCAGCTGGATCATCTTCTGAAAAGCGATATGGATCCACTGGGCGCGCCCTTTGTACACGCCTGCGTGGAAGCAACCAAGCAGGCGTTTGCCGTGCGCGATAGGGAGATTACCGATCCCGCCTACATGTCGGTCGACCCGCAGAGCCTGCTGGAGTCTGAGCTGCTGGCAGGGATGGCAGGCAAGATTGACCCGCAACAGGCCGCGCCCTGGGGCAAGGGTATGGGCCCGGCGGATACCATCTGGATGGGTGTGATCGACGAGCAGGGCGTTGCGGTCAGCTTTATCCAGAGCATTTACCATGAGTTCGGTAGTGGCATCGTCTTGCCTGGTAGCGGCGTGAACTGGCAGAACCGCGGTTGCAGCTTCTCCCTCGACCCCAATGCACGCAACCCCTTCACTCCGGGGCGTAAACCTTTTCATACCCTGAATCCGGCGATGGCGCATTTTGCCGATGGCCGGACCATGGTCTACGGCAATATGGGTGGCGACGGTCAGCCGCAATCACAAAGCGCGGTCTTCAGCCGCATCGCCACCTTCGGCATGAACCCGCTGGCTGCGATTGATGCGCCACGCTGGCTGCTGGGCCGCACCTGGGGCAATACGAGTGAAACCCTCAAGCTGGAATCACGCTTCCCGGTTGATACCGTCGAGGCTCTCAAAGCCATGGGTCATGATGTTGAAATTCTGGATAGTTATGACGAAAGTATGGGGCATGCTGGCGCGATTGTGCGGCATCCCTCCGGGTTGCTCGAAGGCGGGCATGATCCACGCAGTGATGGGGCGGTGGCGGCTTGGTAAAAGCCAACCCTTGCACAATTGCAACGATGACTGAAAAGAACACCGGCCCAAGGCCGGTGTTCTGGTTTATCAGAACGGGAATTCGCGCTTGCCAGTCTGAATGGTCACCCATTTCACTTCCGTCATTTCATCCATAGAAGCCCGACCGCCCTCGCGGCCAAAGCCGCTGTCACCAGTTCCGCCAAAGGTGATATGTGGCTCGTCGGAGATGGTCGTATCGTTGATGTGAATCATCCCGGCGGTCGATAACTCGGAGAAGGCCATGGCCTTTTGCAGATCGTTGGTGACGATGGCGGATGACAGACCGTAGTGAGTGTCATTGGCTAGCTCAACGGCGTGGTCAAAATCGCGCGCGGGATAGATCGAGGTCACAGGGCCGAAAGACTCCTCGGCGTATATGCGCATCTGTGGGGTGACGTCAGCCAACACGGTTGGCTGAAAGTAGCTGCCTTCATAGGTGCCGCCACACAACAGCCTGGCGCCCTGATCAGTCGCCTCGCGGATCTGCTCGGCAATAAACAGGCACTGCTCCGGGCGGATGAGTGGGCCGACTACGGTATCAGGTTGGCGTGGGTCGCCCACCACAACGGTTCGGGCCTTGGTCACAAAGGCCTCGCAGAATTGCTGGTACAGCCCCTGCTCGACAATTATCCGCGAGTTGGCCATACACACCTGACCCTGGTGGTAAAAGATGCCGAAGGCGGCGGCGTCCACGGCGTATTCCAGATCGGCATCATCCAGTACCACCAGCGGGCTTTTGCCGCCCAGCTCCAAGGTGACCTTTTTCATCTGTTTGCCACATTCGGCTGCGAGCAGCTTGCCGACACGTTCTGAGCCGGTGAAGGTAATCATGCGTACTCGTGGGTCGGCGACCAGACGCTTACCCACATTGTCTGCCGAGCCCGGTACGACATTAAACACGCCCTTGGGCAGCCCGGCTGCTTCGAATATGTCCGCCAGAATCAGCCCTGTAAGCGGCGCGAATTCGGAAGGTTTGAGAATGAAGGTATTGCCGGAAGCCAGGGCAAAGGCGACCTTTTTCATTGATAACAGCAGGGGCGAGTTGAATGGCGCTATGCCGGCAATCACGCCCAGCGGCTGGCGAATGGTCATGCCGATCTGCCCAGGCGAGCAGGTCGGGAAGGTTTCGCCGTGGGCCTGGCGGGTCCAGGCGGCCGCTGCGCGCAGGCATTCCACCGCATAGCCGACTTCCCACGGCGCCTTCAGCAAGGTAGAGCCTGTTTCTTCAATAATGATGTCGCGAATTTCTTCCGCGCGGGCTGCGATGATGTCGGCGGCCTTTAGCAGAATCGCCTCGCGTTCACTGACGACCACTTTGCGCCAACTGGTGCGTGCGGCAAAAGCCGCAGCAATAGCGTCATCCACGTCATTGGCACTGGCCTGAGCCACTACCGCGCAGATCTTGCCGGTAGCCGGGTTGAAATTATTGTCGACTTCCCCGGTGCTGCCTTCGCGCCACTCACCGTTGATGTAGAACGGCCGAATAACCGTTTCGGTATGGGGTGCTTCTGCGACGTTTTGCATGGCATTGGATCTCTTGGTCGGTGGATTGATGCTCCTCGAATTTATGGGAAGCATGAAGCGTACCATGCCCGAACCCCGCTATTTATATGAACCTTGGCGCATTTTATTGTGCATATATGGGGCATGCCCCATATTTTTGCGCATTTACTGGGCGCTCTGCATCCGGCGTTCAAGGAGCCGAACGCGGTCCCGCTCGTTCGTGTCGAGCAGTGGCGCTGGCCTGAGGTATTTGCAGCTCTTCTGGCATGTGATTTGCTCCCATACGGAAACATTGTCGGGCGTGTTGTGCGCGCCGGCGCGTTTTCCCAGAGGGGGATAGCATGGCTGTGCAGAACGGGCAGGTGTACGACTTTATAGTCTGCGGCAGTGGCGCGTCCGGTGGTGTGCTGGCTAGCCAGTTGGCAGCCAATCCACAGGTCAGTGTGTTGCTGATCGAGGCGGGCGGCGATGAGCGCGTGCCCGAGGTGACCGATTCACGTCTGTGGATGCAGAATATTGGCAGCGAGCGCGACTGGCAGTTTCGCTCCGAGCCCTGTGCGGGGCTGAACCAGCGCACTCCACCGCTGCCGATGGGCAAGGTGCTGGGTGGTGGCAGCAGTGTCAACGGGCTTATCTGGGCGCGCGGGCATCGCAATGATTTTGATGGCTGGGCCAGGGCGGCGGATGATCCAGACTGGAGTTATGCATCAATACTGCGGGTCTATAAGCGTATCGAGGCGTGGGATGGCCCTGCCGACGAGGCACGGCGCGGCACCCAGGGCCCTTTTCATGTCACCCTGCCAAAAGACCCCAACCCTGTGGCCTTGGCACTGCGGGAGGCGACTGATGCTATGGGCATCAGCGCCGTCGAGGATCTCAATGCTGAAGCCATGGAAGGGCCGGGGGCCTGCGGTATTCCGAATGTGCCTGTACTGGGTGACAGTGAGCGGGTATCGATAGCCACGGCCTACCTTCGGCCGCGCATGAGCCAATCAAACCTGACGGTGATGTTCGATACCTGCGTCGAGCAGGTGCTGCTGCAAGGGCGGCGGGCAACCGGGGTGCGTCTGCGGCGCGAGGGTCAGGTGTTGGATGTGAGTGCGCGGTACGAGGTTGTGTTGTCTCTGGGCGCGATCAATACCCCCAAGGTGCTGATGCTCTCGGGTATCGGCGATGCCGCGCAGTTAGCTCAGCAGGGTATCGAGCTGGTTCAACATTTGCCTGGGGTAGGGCGCAACTTTCAGGATCACATTCTGGTGGCCGGCTGCTGCTGGGAGTATCCGCAGCCACAGGCACCGCGAAACAACTCCGCTGAATTCACCTTCTTTGCCAAGAGTGATGCTGCCCTGCTGACGCCTGATCTGCAGCCAGTGCTGGAGGAGTGTGCTTTTGGTAGCGAGATCACCCGGCCGCAATACGGCTTGCCGGTTGACCCGAGTCTGGCCTGGACGCTGGCGCCGGGTCTGGTGCGGCCGCACAGCCGTGGACAGGTACTGCTGACCGGCAGTCGCTTCAGCGATCCGCTGCGGATCGAGGCCAACTTTCTCAGTGATGAGCGGGATGTGGCGGCACTGCTCAAGGGGATAGAGCTTTGCCGGGAGATTGGTAACTCGGCGCCACTCAAACCTTTTGTAAAGCGTGAACTGATGCCGGGGCCGCTGCCGCCAGCGGCGATGCTGGATTTTCTGCGCAACGCCGCAGGGACCTATTTTCACCAGACCTGCACCGCGAAAATGGGTACTGACGAGCTATCGGTGGTCGATGGCCGGTTAAGGGTCTACGGCATTGAAGGGCTGCGCGTTGCAGATGGCTCGATCATGCCGGAAATCAGTACCGGTAACACCATGGCCCCCTGCGTCCTGATTGGCCAGCGTGCTGCCGATATGCTCATTGCCGATCACCGTCTGAACTGATTCCCTTATCTTGTTTTTCACCACCAGCGCATAGCACTGCTTCGGTGCATTAGGTGGTATACCGCATTTTTTTGTGGTGCAAATATAGGTGGTAGCCCTCTTATATTGATTATGATTTTTAGTGGAAGTTTTATAAAGCTCTGAAAAAGTTCAATAAAAAATAACTGGTACTTTTCTTGCTGTGTGTTTATCGCTGCTTTTAAAAGGGCCCTTTTTTTCCGTGATTGTGCTAGAGGCTGAGCGATGAAAGAAGTCAGGCTGGAGAACGTAACCAAGTCCTATGATGGTGTGACTCTCGCCATTCCCGGCATCAGCTTGGTGTGCACGCGGGGCGAGATGCTGGCTCTGCTTGGCCCATCCGGCTGCGGCAAATCCACGACGCTGAAGATGATTGCTGGTATCGAATCAATCAGTGACGGGGCCATTTTCTTTGATGATACCGACGTGTCAGATCTGGATACCGCCAGCCGCAATGTGGCTATGGTGTTCGAGGATTACGCGCTCTATCCGCACTTGTCGGTGTTCGACAATATCGCCTTTCCATTGTCCATCCGCGGCAAACCCAAGGCGGAGATTATCGAGAGCGTTGAGCGGGTCATGAAGCTGCTGGGGCTGCGCGACATCAGCGGCGAAAAGGTGCAGCAGCTTAGTGGTGGTGCCCAGCAACGTGTGTCCATTGGCCGGGCCCTGGTGCGCGAGCCGGATCTGATCATGTTCGACGAACCCTTGAGCCATCTGGACAGTGACCAGAAAGTGCAACTGCGCACCGAGATCAAGCGCCTGCAGCAGACCTCGAAGCTGACCTCGGTGCTGGTGACCCATGATCAGAACGAAGCGATCTCCATGGCTGACCGTATTGCGGTAATGGACAAAGGCGTACTGCAACAGGTGGATACGCCCAGCGCCATTTACAACCAGCCAGCCAATATTTTTGTCGCCAGTTTTATTGGCGAGCCGCCGATGAACTTGCTCGATGCCACCCTGGCCAGTGCCCAGGATCCGCCGCGCATCCGCTTGGCCGAGCATTGCGAATTTGCTGTGGGCGAGCAGGTTATGCCCCCACTCGCTCAGCGCAATGCGGGCGCCGCGCTAGTCATCGGTATCCGCCCTGAGCACGTGCTGGTCAACTCATCACAGGCCGGAGTGAGCAAGGGCATGCTGCTGCTCGATGGGCGCGTTTATGCCCATGAGCCAGGCGGGGATTCTGACGTGGTGACCGTGGACACCGATATAGGGCGCATCGTCGCCGAGGCCCCAGCACCTTTGATGTTGGCCGCCGGTGACAGCGTTCAGCTGGGCCTTGAACCCAGCCATTTTCATTACTTCTGCAAACAGACGGGTCGCAACCTGCTGCTGGAGGCAATATGAAAGCCAATGCTCTACCCATGCTGTCCGCGCCGCGTGGCGAGCCTCTGCATATGGAATCCGTCAGCAAGCGGTTTGGAGAGGTTCAGGCGCTGTCGGAGGTTTCATTCAGTGCGGAACCTGGGGAAGTCATCGCCCTGTGCGGACCCTCGGGGGCCGGCAAGTCGACCCTGGGCCGCATGATCAGCGGCCTGGATATGCCCGATAGCGGCAGCGTCCATCTGGGCGCCCTAGTGCTCTCGGATATGGCTGCGCAGCAGCGCCGGGTGGCGCACATGTTTGAATCCCTGGCGCTCTATCCCACGCTGGATGTATTCAGCAATGTTGCTTCACCTTTGCGTGCACCTTCTCACCGGGGCCTTTTCAATGCCGCCGAGATCGCTGCACAGGTGGAAGCCATGCTGGTCATGATGGATATTGCGCAGCTGAGCAAGCGGCGCCCCTCGGAGCTATCCGGCGGGCAGCGCCAGCGTGTTGCACTATGTCGTACGCTGGTCCAGAGCCCCAGCCTGTTTATTCTCGACGAGCCGATTGGCCATCTGGACGCCAAGCTGCGCCATCGCCTGCGTGGGGAAATCAATCGCCGCCAGCGGGCGCTGGATCAGGTCACCCTGTGGCTTACCCCCGATACCCTGGAAGGTATGGCGGTGGCGGATAGGGTTGTCATGCTGATTGACGGCAAGGTGCAGCAAATTGGCAGCCCGCGAGAAGTCTATGCCGCACCTGCCAGCACCAGTATCGCTCGCTTGCTGGGCGACCCGGCGATGAACCTGATCGATATCTGGCTCAAGCAGGAAGCAGACGGCCTGAAAGTCCTCTGCAATGGCGTACGTCTGAAGGTTGCCGAATCTTTTCTTGCCCGGCTCAAGGCCACGGGTCAGTTACGCCTGACCCTGGGCTTTCCGCCGCTGCACAGCCGTCTGGAGGATCCCACCGCTTTGGCCGGCCTGCGCGGCGATATTTATACGGTTGAACCCTTTGGCAAGTACACGCTGGTGACCGTTGAAGTCAATGGCGCGTACGTGAAAGCCAAGCTGCCAGCGGGGTTTCAGATCACGGTAGGTAGCAGTGTGCTGGTCGGGATTCCGACCGAGCATGTGCTGCTGTTCGACCATGAAAGCGGCGTGCTGATTGATGAAGCTGCAGCCGCATTACATAACAAGAAAACAACCGCGCCCAATCCCCTTCACAGCGAGGCATGAGAAAAATGACTATGCACAAAGCCAAAAGCAAATCGATGTTGGCCGGGCTGATTGCCAGCGCGGCTGCCATTTGTTACGGCGCCCCTTTGCACGCCCAGGACTGGAGCTATGCCGAGGCCGCCAAACCCTATGCCGGTACCACTATCCGCGTGCTGGACGAGATTACCCCGTTGCAGGAAACCATGCGCAAGCTGGTACCTGAGTTCACCGAAGAAACCGGCATCAAGGTCGAATATGAATTGCTCAGTCACGGCGACGTGATCAACCGTGGCCAGGCCGATCTGTTCTCCGGGCGCGGCAATTACGATGCGATCATGTTGCACGGTCTGCAACTGGGGCCGCTGCTGGCGGCTAAGGTATTGCAGCCAATCGACGAACTGAAGAAGGACCAGGCGCTGACCAATCCTGATCTCGGGCTGGATGACCTGATCGAGCCGGCCAACGATTCGCTAGTCAATCATTCCGGTGCTCAGTACGGTTTCTTGACCTGGAACTACAACCAGATCTACTGGGCGCGTGCCGACCTGTTGAATCATCCAGATGAGCAGGCTGCCTTCGAAACGCGCTACGGTTACCCGCTGGGGCCGGCTGAAACCATGCAGCAGATGCGCGATATTGCCGAATTCTTTACCCGCAAATCAGGTGAAACGCTGGCCGGTGAGACGCTGAACAATGATTTTTACGGGATTGTGCTGGAAGGCATCCCCGGGGGGACTACCTTCACTACGGTGTGGGAAGTGTTCATGAACAACTGGGGCGGCGGCGTGTTTGATGCTGAGGGTAAACCCAATCTGGATACCCCGGAAAACATTGCAGCATTGCAGTTCTGGGCTGACCTGTGGAAGTTTGCACCGCCCGGCCAGGCCGAGTACTCACTCATCGACGTGCCTACCGTCATGGGTAACGGCATAGCCGCGCAATCCATTGCCTTCAGCGACTTTGTGCTGGGTGTGGATCGTCCTGGTGGCGGCGCCTACGCCGGCAAGTTCGTGTATGGCGGCATTCCGGTCAATGCCGAGAACCCCGAGGCCCGCAGTGCCGGCGGTGAGCCGTCACTGATGGCACTGAGCAGCCACAGCAAGAATCAGGAAGCCACCTATCTTTTCATGCAATGGATGGTGGATGCAGATACCCAGGCCAAGTTGATGGAGGCTGGCGGTGGCGGGGTGCCGATTCGGCGCTCCTCGTTCGATCTGGACGTAATGCGTGAAGCGGGTCGGCAATCGCTTTACAAGGCCATGGCCGCCTCTTTGCAATATGTTAAGGCCAAGCCAAAAACGCCGAGCTTCTTTGAGATCGATAACACCATGGGGCCGTTGGTGCAGCAGGTTGGCATTGGCCAACTGACCGCCGCAGAAGCGCTCAAAGACGGTCAGCGCAAAGTGCTATCCATCTGCAGCGACTGCCTGCTGGCTGAGTGACGAGGCAACCATGAGACCATTGGAAAGCCGATGGTACCCCTACGCACTACTGGCGCCGGCGTTTCTGGTGCTGGTAGTGGTCAGCCTGGTACCGTTTTTGTTCGCCATGTATCTGAGCTTTCATCAGATCAACTTCGGGCGTGTGGGTGATTTTGCCGGTTGGAGCAACTACAGCCGGTTGATGGACAACGAGCGCACCTGGAACAGCCTGTGGGTGGCGACCAAGTTCATCCTGATTGCCTTCCCGCTGCAATTCATTCTCGGGCTCGGCGGCGCCTTGCTGCTGAACAAGCGAGTCTGGGGCCGCAGCGTCATCTTGCCGCTATTGTTCATTCCGACCATGATGGCGCCGATTGTGGTCGGCCTGGTATGGAAGGTGATGTTTGCGGGTTCCTGGGGGCTGCTGTCGTACAACATCGTCGAGCGCTTCGGCTTCCTGCAGGGCACCTCGGTGTTTTCCTCGCCGGACTATGCCCTGCTGGCGCTCGCACTGGTGGATGTCTGGCAATGGACGCCGTTCATGATGCTGGCGTTCTTTGCCGGCTTGCAGGCTCTACCGGTCAGTCCTTACCGAGCCGCTGCCGTGGATGGCGCCACACCCATGCAGATGTTTTTCCGCCTGACCCTGCCGTTGATGGCGCCCTTGATGGTGGTGATCGGCATGCTGCGCTTTATCGATGCGTTCAAGGTCTTCGACACCATCTATACGCTGACGGCTGGTGGCCCGGGTACATCGACTGAGGTACCGAGCCTGCTGGCGTATCGAATGAGCTTCGAGCAGTGGCGTATAGGCGAGTCCGCGGCCTTCGCGGTGCTGGTCTGGATCGGTTTCTTCGTCTTGTGCTCGCTGTTCTACCACGTCGCCAAGAAAAAACTGAACGCCTTCTAGGAGCAGCCCAGATGAATCAACCCGCAAGCCATGCGCCCGTGACCACCACTGGGTCGATAAATAAAGGGTCGATCAAGAAAGGCCCGATCAAACGCATATCACGGCAGGAGAAGGTGTCGGTATTCTGGACGCTGCTGCTGATAGTGATTGCATTTATCGTACTGTTCCCGGTGCTCTGGGTTGGCAGTTTCATGTTCCGCCCGGATTCGGCCATGTTCGCGCGGCCGACCGAGTGGCTGTTCGAACCGACGCTGGTGCACTTTCGCTACGTGATTGACAACGGCTTCATTGGCTATCTGGGCACTTCCTTTACCTTGGCGTCCATCAGCACGCTGTTGGTGGTCGTGCTGGGTACGCCGGCAGCCTATGCCTTTGCCCGTTTCAACCTGCGCTTTCGCGATGACCTTTTTCTGTTCGTGCTCGCCACGCGGATGGCACCGCCCATCTGCATGGTGATTCCGTTTTACATGATCTTTTCCAATATCGGCCTGATCGACACTTATTTCGGGCTGACACTGGCCTACCTGACCTTCAACCTGTCGTTCTACATCTGGGTCATGAGCAGCTTCTGCAAAGATCTGCCCGTGGCGCTGGAAGAGGTGGCGATTCTCGAAGGGCACAATCGCTTTGCGGTGTTCCTGCGGGTGGTGATGCCGCTGCTGCGCTCGGCTATCGTCGCGACCGGCATGCTGTGCTTTATCTTCGCCTGGAACGAGTTCATGTTCGCCTTCATGCTCGGTGGCCAACAGGTAAAGACCCTGCCGGTGGCCGTGCCTGAATTGATCACCACCCAGGGCGTGCGCTGGGGGCCGATGGCCATTGTCGGCACGCTATCTCTGGTACCTGTCATGCTCGCGGTATTCCTGTTGCAAAAGCACATCGTCCGCGGTCTGACCATGGGCGCAGTAAAGGGGTAATCATGAGCCACCATCATTTGATACCTACCCGTTACCAGAACATGCTCTGGGGTTATCTGGAAGCAGATGTGGCACCGGTATTGCGTATCCAGTCCGGTGATACCGTCGAGCTGAGTTCGTTTCCCGCAGGGGGTTATGAGTGCCTGCCGACAGATCGCAGCCGCGTGCCCGCAGAATATCTGGAGGCTATTGCGGCGCTGGAACAGGGCGCCGGTCCCCACTTTGTCACCGGGCCTGTCTATGTCGATGGCGCGATGCCGGGTGATGTGCTGCAGGTGGACATTCTTGATGCGGGGCCCACCATGGATTGGGGCTACATGGCTATTCAGCCCCCTCTGGGGTCACTGCCGGATGACTTTATCGAAGAGCTGATGGTGCAACCTGATATTGATATCGAGCGCGGCATTACTCGCTTGCCCTGGGGTATGGAGATCGACCTGGATCCGTTTTTCGGCATCATGGCCGTAGCACCCCCGGCAGATTGGGGGCGTTGCAGCTCCTCGGTGCCGATGGTCTTTGGCGGCAACATGGACAACAAGGAGCTCAAGCCGGGTACTACCTTGTTTCTGCCGGTGTTCAACGAGGGTGCGCAGTTTTTTGCCGGTGACGGGCATGGCGTTCAAGGTGATGGCGAGGTTTGCCTGACTGCACTTGAGATGGGTATAACCGGTCGCTTCCGACTCACGATCAGGCGCGACATGACCCTGACCCAGCCCTTTGCCGAGTCGGCGACACATCTTATATCGATTGGTCTGAACGAGGATCTGGATGAGGCCGCTCGCCAGGCTGTGCGCGAGATGATCATCCATGTGCAACGGCATACCACGTTGAGTCGGGAAGAAGCCTACATGCTCTGCTCCGTGGTGGGCGACCTGCGTATTAGCCAGTTGGTCGACGGCAACAAAGGCGTCCACATGATGATGCCCAAGCGATATTTGTAAGAAGCTCCTTGAGCTCCTCTCTACAGTCCAATCCCCGGGAACCGGGGGCTAAATAAGCTGCTTACTTTGCCAGGGAATCATCGAACGGTACTCGGTGATCCAGCGCTGCCGCAACGAGTACCCAGTCCGACTGATGTGCCGTTGTTTGAAGGTGTCTGCCAGTGGCTATTACGACTGGCAAGGTCGCGAGCCAACCAAGTCCACGCGCTCAGGAGAATGCGCGCTTGATAAAACGTATTCGTGAGATCCATGAGGATAGTCGCGGTGCAATAGGTGCGCCTCGCATGCACGAGGATCTACTCTTCGAAGGTGAAACCGCCAGCCTGAACCGCGTTGCTCGCTTGATGGCCGCAGAGCAAATTCAAGGTTGGCCGCGCAGGAAGAGACGCGGCTTTGGCCGAGTAGCTTCTGGCCGCCCAGCAGGTGTGAAAAAATTGCTGGCGCGCGACTTTAATGTTTTGGAGCCGGAGCGCAAGTGGGTCACGGACATCACAGAAATCGCCACGCTGGAGGGCAAGTTGTTCCTGTGCGTTGTGCTGGATCTGTACAGCAAGTTAGTGGTTGGCTGGTCTATGCATCATCGCCAAGACAGGCAGATGGTGATCCGGGCAGTGGAAATGGCGATTTGGTAGCGTCGGGGGGAGCCGGCCTTATAGGCGTTAAAAGGCTCTATTCCGGGGCTCTCAGCGATATTTTGCGTGAAACTTGGATTTGGTATAACTCACA